>Ga0187769_10000317_pt1 | contig 26409 bp, 20 predicted proteins | sample 0116_SJ02_MP02_1_FD_133140 | JGI IMG/M metagenome (GOLD analysis project Ga0187769, IMG submission 133140) | Tropical peat soil microbial communities from peatlands in Department of Meta, Colombia - 0116_SJ02_MP02_10_MG | ecosystem: Environmental > Terrestrial > Soil > Wetlands > Peat | place... | reverse complement strand
CATCAGCGCGTTACCCGCAGCCATCTCTTCGGCCATCATGTTTCTTATCGTGGGCGCGGGCGGCGATGCAACCGAACTCCTCAGGTTTTACGACTTACATGTAGTCATTCTCCCAGCGGTTCTGCTCGTTCTCCTTACGGTGAAGATGTACATGCTTGAGGTGCATGGAATAGCAGAACCCTCCACAGGCCCGCCCCCCGATGCTAAGGCAAGCCGCGAGATTCCAATTTTCCCAGACGTCACCTACTACCTGCTCGGCCTCGCCGCCATGTTTGGCAGCGCAATGCTATTGATCTCAGCGGTCTTCCCCTTGAGTCTGCCGCCCGAATATACTCCGCAACTCGCGGCCCAATTCACTCCACAACCCGACTGGTACTTCCTTTGGATATATCAAATACTGAAGATCTCTGTGTTTGAAGGCCCCGGCCTGCCAATAGCGCTCGCCTTGGTTACTCTCGTCTTTGTCCTACTGTTCATTCTCCCGTTTGTGGATAGAGGATTGACTCGGCGAATACGCGAAAGGCCCGTTTACGTAACGGTAGGATTGATCTTCGTGGCTGAGCTCTTAGTACTTGCATACTGGGGTTTGGAATCTCCGGGCCAAGTGATCGCTACCGAGGAAGCTGCACTAGTCCTGGGGGGAACGGCAATCTTGGTCGGGCTCGCGTCTTTGGTTGCTTATCGGTTTCTGACAGCAAGCCACGACTCTCCCTCTGTCCGGAAAACGACTGGCACACTCGCAATCACGACCAGCTTTGTGCTACTGCTCACGGGGGGAGCTATCGGTATAGGTTGGTCATTGAACGGTTTGGTGCGATTGATTCTCATGGGGCCGAGCCTGTCTAACCTTCTTCAGCTCGCCCTTTCAATTGGGTTGCTCGCCGCCTCAGTGACCCTGACCCTGCTTTTCCTTTACCGGCTAGAGTTGGCGAGGGGATCACTCACTCGAAGGCTTCGAATGTTTGAAATCGGGACGGACGCCAAATGAATCGCATTATCTCGGCTGTCGCGCTTCTACTCGTGCTGCAAGCACTGTCGGTCCTTTACTTGTGGGCGGTTACCTTGGGTGGGATGTTGACTGCGGCAGGATACGCAATCTTTCTGGCGGTTGACTTGTTGTCGTTCGCCATTGTAGCCTATGTATACAGACATGAGAAATGGGAAGAGGCGGTCGGTCGCACTTGGGTCCTCCTCGGGGCATTTGGGTTGGTGATCCTGCTCCTATGCAGCCTTTACCTGACGTAGGCATTATCGCAGCCGCAAATCCGCCTGAGAGCAGGATGCAATCGGCCAGGTTCCATTGAACGGCTTCCTTAAGTATACCGTAAGTATGCCGTATGGCATAGCGGGTTGGGCTTCACCTATGGCTAGCTTCCCAGAAATGTTGTTGTTCTCAGCGATCATGGGTCTTTCAATCTACTTCTCTCTCCCGTTTGTTCTTCGAAGAAAGGCGGATCAGCGGGCTACGGTTTTGTTGAATGCAATTGCGATTGGGATCCTGATCTTTCTCATGGGAGATGTTTTCTCGGATGTCACATTATTGTTAAGTAATGGGTCATTGTACGGCTACGGTACGTCGTTCTTCAACGATCTTCTCTTCGCAGCGTCTTTTACGGCAGGATTCTTACTGCTGTATTTTGTTGAGACAAGGTCGAAGAGCGGTCTAAGGCCAACGTTGACCGCTCTGATTATCGCTCTTGGTATCGGATTTCAGAATTTGACTGAGGGCTTAGTTTTTGGAGCCTTAGGAGTGACATTTGGATTTGCTTCCGGGGCGGCGTTAGTTGTATTGATGGGGTTTCTATTCCAGAATGTAACTGAAGGTTTCCCTATCGCTTCCCCTTTTCTTGGAGCCACTGACGGGAGACTTGGAGTTATGTCTGCGTTGTTCATGTTAGGCGGGATTCCGACGATAATCGGTGGGGCAGTTGGGTTCTACTACAATCTTCCTTTCTTTGACATCTTGTTTGACGGTTTGGCCGTAGGCAGCATCTTGTATGTTCTAGTTCCAATGTTCAAGTCACTCTTTCGACAATCGGTTTCGATGCAAAGTCTGATTTACATGGGGCTCTGCCTAGGATTCATACTCGGCTTCATGGTCAATCTCATCTGACGGCTCACGAGCACGAACCGACATGTCGCTTGGAATATCCCTGATATTAGCCTAGCCAAACGATTTACATCCCGCTCTTACGCAGCCTTTACCTAACGTAGCCATTATCGCAGCCGCAAAACCCCGGCATCGATTGACCGTTCCCGTTCGATTAGGTTTTTCAGTAGATTCCTTCCAAGTACGCATGCAGGGTTGCAAGTTGATGTGGGAACAGCCATCGTTTCGACGTTTCACAGTCCGCGGTATGGTTCTACTCTTCTTGAGTTCCGTTCTGATCCTAACGATGCTTACGCCCCTTGAACCGATAGATCTCTTGTACTATGCGCTTTCATCCGGGTTAGGTGTGGCACCTGAAGTGATGTTGATGGTATCGGACATATTGCTGCTACTGGCCGGTTTTCTCATTGCGGCATCACTTCGGGCTTTTCTGTATGCAGGGAGGTTGATGTCGAAGAGTTTCATGGGCGCATGCTCAACCCTTGCCATGATCAACAGAGCGGTTAATCGAAAAGGCTTGCCGAGCCTGCTCGCGGCTGGATTGATGCTCGCTTTCTGGCATGTTCCGTCAATTCTGGATGCTGCGTTGCTCTCGTACGAATTGCATTGGGTCATGCACGTTTCAATTTTCTTTGCGGGTGTTCTCATATACCTTGGATTTACAAGGCTAACTCTGGGCATGCGGTTGTTGACTTACCTTCTTGGCTGCAAGGCTATGCTGATACTCGGAGCTTACCTTCTCGTTTCTCCAATCGCCGTATACGGTACATATCCATACCCCGAACAACTAGAGGCGGGAACAGCGATGGTAGCGATGTGCCTAGCTTCGGATGTCACAATCATCCCATTATGGGCCAGACGTTACTTTACTAGCAACTAGAATCCACAATTAGAATGTCCAGCGTTGTTGCAACGACCCAAGCTGAGTAGGTTAGTTGCGCATCGCCACTAGACATATCTTCAACATTGATCTCCAGAAAACCTACGGTTAACGCCACGAATATTGTGAAGCACGAACCAATCTTGAGGAAGTCGCGGATAGTTGCAGCGGCCATTGTGACCATAGGAGTGGCTACACTTCTTCTATTCCTAACCGGACTAATCCAGGTCCCGCCGCCCGGTGGCACGCAGAGTTATGCTCCCCCAGTGAGCATCGCTAAGTCTTCCTGTGTGCGTCCGCCAGGATTCTTCCTCATAATCGCTGACTTGTCGGGCTTTAACGACAGCATTGCTCACGGAGCACCCCTGAATCCTTGGCCTGTAGTCAACGTGCACCTGGGCGATATGGTTCGGTTTCTGGTGTGTAATCAAGACCAGTCACAAGCGCACGGCTTCGCAATACAATCCTACTTTGATACTGGGATCGCTTTGGCGCCCGGCGAGGCAGTTACGATAGAGTTTCAAGCCACCATCCCAGGCACCTTCGTTATCTACTGCAACATTTTTTGTACCGTGCACGCATTCATGGTTGCGCGACTCGTCGTCTCTAACCCATAAAAACCGCTGGCTCGCAACTACTGTGCGTCGCTGCCCGTTCGTCCCGCCACCGTCTTTCGATGTTTGGTACTCGTGAACCAATAGAGTAAAATGGGTGTTCCAGCCGTTCCCGCCGAATCTGATAGGCTTGTACGGCAAAGCATTGGGGCTGCTTGTGCTAGCCCTCTTTATCATCGGAACGTTTGCGCCTCTTCAGCTCGCCGGAGCTGAGAGGGCCGCGAACAAACTTGACAACAGTTTGATCGATCGGATTAATGGTGATAAGGGAACTCAGCTGAGAGTTCAGGGAGACTCGGTGTACGTCTTCGTACGCCTTAACCCCGGCTATCATGCGTCGGACGTGGAGGGCTACATGGAGACGAGGTTCATCGTCGGCTCGCCTACCTCACCTTTAGCCGTTTATGGAGCGGTGAGCCTCAACTCTCTCCTTTTCCTGGCCGCATCACCGGCAGTATCTTTGGTCTTTCCAGACGTCAAACTGGGATTCGAACAGATGAAGCCCGATCCTGATGTTTACGCTCAGCATTTGGCCGCTGATATGTACAGGGTTCGAGAGATAATTGGCGCAGATCGAGTGAACCAGATCGGGGTTTCCGGCGATGGGGTCACCATCGCCATTGTGGATACGGGTGCGGATTTCACCATTCCCGATCTCCAAGGTGCCGTAGCACGTAACAACTTGGGCCAGGCGATCTCCTTTGATGCCGACGGGCAAAGCCTCGCGCTCACGAACCTAACCGTTACTCGATTTGGAAATGTCCTTGCCACGGCTGGGAAGGTTGTTAGCGTTTGGAACTCTGCCAGCTATGTGAACACAAGCCCAAGCGAATCGCAAATTGAGAAGGTGACCCTCCACTACAACTACGTGGCCCCAAGCGTAGTCTCGAAATCAGGCCTGTATCATTTCGGGATCCTGAGAGAAGAAATCTCAGATGCAAACTCAGGGTCGACGGTTGACCTCAACTTTCCAGTTGTCGTTGTGGACGCCAATCAAGCAGGTGTCTATAACACCGTTTTTGTGGATATGTCAACGGCATACTACAACTTTCTATTGCAGTACCGTGACTCTCTGAACGCTAACGCAGCTCAGAGCCTTGACCTCAATCTGACGTGGCCTTCTCCTCAACCTTCATGGAATGTTCACGGCTTCGCTAACGAACAAGCGCATACGGCGTCGCCCGGAAAGGATTTGATTTTTTTTGACCCAACCGGCTCTGGACTGCCGGTTTTCAGTGCGGGACTGTTAGCGTATGGCGTCGACCTTGGCGGGATTGTTGGGAAGAACTTCGGGTTAATCCCTCCAATTGACCCACAGGGGAATTTCATCAACGTATTTTTCGACTATGAGAGCCATGGAACGAGTACGGCGTCGGACGCTGCGTCGCGTGGAATCCTGAAACGAGATATCTACCAGAATGGTACGATGCTTGCCTTGCCAGGAGTTGCACCTGCGGCCAAAGTTATGGGTGTGAAGGCACTTTGGGTTGGGGATACAACCTTCGCCTGGTATTACGCGGCGGGCTTCGATTGGGACCCTACGGATTTCAGTTTCAAGTATACGGGGATGCATCGAGCAGACATCATAAGCAACAGTTGGGGCGATTCCGATGTTATCCAGGATCAGGGTTCGACATTTGGCGCAGATCTCTTGAGTCAGCTTGCTGACGCTTTCACACTCCCCCACTATTTGGATCCTAACTTCCCTGGTGTTGTTATGCTCATCGCGGGCGGAAATGGTGGGTTTGGTTACGGAACGACTGCTTCACCAGGCGCAGCCGCTCTGCCCATAACTGTCGGAGCTTCTACGAGCTACGCTTACCGTACTCAACCCGGCCTTCGGATACGGAATGAGGTGCAGGGAAAGTACGACGAAGTCGTTCCTTGGAGCGCCCGTGGACCCACGTCAATCGGTGAATCGAAACCTGACGTAGTTGACGTGGGAGCTTTCGGATTTGCCGATGAATATACTTACGGCGGCTACGGAAACGGGACTAGCGCTTACACAATCTTCGGCGGCACAAGCATGGCAACACCCGTTACCGCCGGTGCGGTGGCTTTGATCATTGAAGAATACAGGAACACGCATGGGGGAGCAACACCTGCCCCTGACATTGTAAAAGCCATTCTGGCCAGCAGTGCAACTGACGTATCCTATGACCAATTCACACAGGGATCTGGACGTGTGGACGTGTGGGAAGCGGTTGCGGCAGCCGCCGAAGGCCGCGACAGTCGCCTCCCGCCACGGTTCTACCTGTACTCGCCTTCATCTTGGGATTCGGTGAAGAGCATTCTCGCGAACTCATGGGCACTTAATATGAGAACTCCGATTCCAACGACAAGCAGCGTAGCAACCAACTGGTACGCTGGTGTCGTCCTGCCCGGCGGGTCAGCGAGCGCCACATTCGACATCAGACAAACCACCCAGCCCGTAGCCGCGCAAGCGTACCAGTACACTTTGATTTCGACGACATCGTCCCGTCACACGGCGAATTCCACCGTTACCTGGGCGGAGATTCCTAAATCCTCGATTCCAACCGACACTGCTCTGATGAAAGTTACACTTGTCTTTCATTTCTCAGATTTCGTCAACGCATCCAGTTGGAATTATCGCAATCTTCTCCTAGCGCAGATATACGACACGAAGTTCGATTCCGCAGGAGACATCAGTCGAATAACAAACGGCGCACCGTACAGCACGACGTCAGAATTGGTTGTTGGAAATCCTCTGGCCAAGTTTCAAGGTGTCCCTGCGATCAGAGTCGTTAAGGAGGGAAATACAGGGAATGCAAGTGCAGAGATCCCCTTTGAACTCGTAATCCGGTACTATAAGCGGTCCACATGGGACTGGATCACGAACCTCGAGGCCTCAAATGACTCTCTCACGGCTACACTCAGTGTCCCGGCGAATGCCGCCCCGGGCGTGTACGGCGGATTCATTGCCGTATCAAGCAACGGCTCGGAGAGCCTCGTCCCAGTATCCGTTGTCGTTCCGATCGTCGAAGGCGGAATCTATCGATTATCCTCACCGGAAAATACTCCTTACACTAACTTCGAAGTGTACGGTGCCTTTGATTGGTCGTGGCGTTATGAGGCGGGGGACTGGAGAACGTTCGCAGTAATCGTTCCAGCCGGGGTAAGCCAACTCAAAGTTAACCTTTCGTGGACCGATCCGCAAACCCTGATCCAAGAACACATTACCGGGCGGGAAGGTTTCCTCGTAGCGTCCTCCGAATACCCCACGAGCATTTATGTTGGAACCGGGAAGTTCAAGAATATTACAAACACCGGCGGACCGGCCGAAGACCTATCCGCTTCCAATGTACAGCCTGGGGTTTACTTTGTTGTGCTTCACAACGTGCTTTTTGGCGGGACCTTTGCGGGTTATCCAGAGAACTACACTTTGAATGTTGAGATGGCTTAACCGTGAATCATCGATTTCAACTTCTCTTCATCGCCGCGGTGATCATTCTCATTCTCATCGGAGAAGCGTTAGTATACGTACCCCAGCGCAAGACAGGAGCCAGCGTAGTGATCAAATCCTATTCCTCAACCGATGCTTTGGTCCAAGCTCTTTCTAATGGCGAGGTCGACCTTGCGCCCCTTGAAAATGTTGCCCCACAAACACTACTGCAGTTGAAGAACGATCCAAACCTGAACGTCGTTCCGATAGGCAACTTCGGGTTCACCTACATCGGCCTGAACATCCGGAACTCTCCTTTGAACAACTCCATCTTTCGCGAGGCAATGCTCTACGGATTCAATCGGCAACGAGTCGTACAGAGTGCCTTAGCGGGTTACGGGGAGGTTCTAAGCCCGGGGCTCTTCTCCTCCGCCTACGCCGCGCTCGGCTGGCAGAATGAGTCTCTAAATTCATACCCATATGATCCGACGAAAGCCTCGGAACTACTTGACAGCATCGGGTATAATCAAAGCTCGACAGGAGTTAGGGAAGACCCAACCACAGGTCAACAACTCCGCACCTTGTTCATCTTCAGTGAGCTCACCGATCCGCAGGCCGTTGCGGCAGCGAACATGTTCGCCGAGGATATGCAGGCCATTGGATTACCAGTTATCAGTTTTCCCGAGAGCGACATAGACTTCTACTCGCAGGTCGCCGTAACCTACTATTTCGATCTTTACGTCGAAACCGTATCTGCTAACGCAGCCCCGACTTGGCTTTATGATCTCTTCGCCGGCGTCAACAACGCCTACCCGGCGCCTCTCTCCACCAATCTGGTGGGTTATGATAATTCCACTTTCAACCAATGCGCCAAGCAACTGATGACTGCATCCGATCCTGATGCCGCAAAGGCGGCCGCACTAGAATGCCAAGGAGAACTTAGTTTAGATCTGCCAGCATTTCCGGTATATTCCAAGAATCTACTCCTAGTAGAGCAGAAAGGCTCGTTCAACATTACACCGATCAACGGAAGCATATCCGACACGATAGCCGCATCGCTCGCAAACATGACAGAAGGTCAAGTTGTAACAATAGGCGAGGTTGGAGGACTTACCGATATTAACCCCGGTGTGGGATTAGGAGCGGCAGACTCGCTTGCGCTTAGGCTAATAACAACACCTCTCATCACACACAGCTCCGATGGTTCGCCTCGGTCAGGATTAATTGATCAATGGCAGATAAGCGACAACGACACGAACCTTACGTTGGACCTGAATCGAGCAACGAGCTTTCAGGACGGCAGCTCAACCACAGCCCGCGACTTGGCCGCGACGCTCAATTGGCTTGTTGCGAACACGCTTCCGTCAAGCACATTATACCCAATACTCAGAACAATCCGAAAGATAACTGAAATCGATCCTTACACTATCACCCTCTCTCTCAGTCAGCCAAACTACTTCTACGTTGACGAAATCGGAGACCTCTTCGCATTGCCCGCAACATCATTGCCTCAACAAAACGGGCCGTTCACCCTCATGCTGAGCGGAGCCTTGCAGTCCTCAGGGCCATTCGAGCTCTCCAGATTCGTACAAGGCTCGGAAGCAGACTTGCAATACACGCCGTACGCTGGCGAAAGCGCTTTTCCGACACTGAACGGCGTAGAGGGGCAGGATATGTTCGGGTCCTCCGTAGGAGGGAGCCAGGTACAAATTAGATCTCAACCGTTAGCTTATGGAAACCAAACCATCGAGAACGCAACATTCACGGTCAACATATACAACGGAAATGCCTCGAACACAATTCAGGGCTCATACGCAGGATTCGGTGCTTACCAGGCAAGCTTGAATCTAAACAACGAAACCCTTTCGCCGGGAAACCATGTAGTAATGACCGAACTTTATGGTCAGCTTCCGAATGGGGTCATTATGCAATTTAATCAGCAAAACCTTGCGGTTCACCCGTCTCTGTTCTTTGCTCAAATTATCGTATGGGTGCTTGCGGTTGCTGCTGTGGGGTTCGTTGCTTATACGAGCGCACGCAGAGAAAGAAAGAGGATCACCAAGAGAAAGAGGGTCACGAAGAGAATGCGACCGAGCAGATCGAATTACAGGCGAAGAGGGACGGTCCGACGATTGAGAAGCACCGCGAGAAGATAAGCTCCTGTGCTTATAGCGACCTCACAAATTGTCTGTGATTGTCCAGGGTTACCTTAGGAGAGACCAGCAAAGCCAAGTTGGGTTTAGGCGTTCGAAAAAGAGAATGTGGTTCCTAGGGTAATATGGTTCTCGGCAACAAAACCGGCGTTCACTTCTAACACGTACATCGATGTTACTGGAGGCGTTATTACTGGGCAATCGGAGGCGGTACAAGGTTTCAGATCGGGCTCTGTCCAGACCGCCTGCCTAGCTGAATTGAACCAAATGATGTCCAGAGGAAACGACATGTTGATCATCCAAAATGCCCAATAGTCCGGGTGGTCAAAGACGAATAACATTCCCTCATTACGGGGCAAGGAAGGTAATCCTGAGAGTCCTTTTTCTTGTGCGGGCAGGGTTGTTGCAAGTTCGACTGTCAAGGATGTTCCGCCGATTAGAATGTGCGTCGTAGAGTTAGTCGAGAAGAGAGTTATGGCGGGAGAACGATTTGTTCCCGCGGAAACAGTGATTTGATACGCATTGCCCGCCTCGCTCTCTATTGTTATTGAGATGTCATGCAGGCTGTCGGAAAACGTTTGGCCCACTTGCCAAGGTGCGTTTAACAAATCCGCCTCCTCTGGATCGGCGTTGATGAGGTGCACTATTCCGACGGTCTTGTTTTCGTTTATCAAGGTAATCAGTACGCCTTCCGCGGGTAACGCAGCATCGAATCCAATTTGTTTTCTGACCTCAACTAGATAGTACTGCGTTGAGTTTTGATATGAGCCGAGAGGGATCTTGATGGCATGGACTCCATTGGAGGCGACCTCTGTGGGTTCAACCACAGTTGTTGTCGTCGTCTCTGGAAAAGTTGTGAAGAGCATTGAGCCACTGATCCACCCAAGTCGAATCTTCGCCCACGCGGTCATGTGTGCAGGAAGAGAACCTGGAGGATCACCATTCCAAGATCCTTTATCCATTAGGTCCCAAGGGCCCAGAATCGTTTTACCATTATTCGGCCCATTCGTTGTGTCATACAAGTCGGGGATTCCAAGATTGTGCCCAAACTCCACGCACCAGACGCCGTTTGGCACGTTTGGTTGCGCCTCTAGTTCCGGAACAATGTTGAACCTAAGGAGCGTTTTCGTTGGCGTCTTCAGTGATTGGTCGAAGTAGGTTACTGACCATATATCATCGTTCTTGAGACTCGTTTCCTGGCCGGCGCCCGCGTGCAGGAAAACGTAGTAATCATAGTTACTGAAATTAACGTCATTTTCTACGAGTGGTATAGTGTCGTTTGCGATCCGCCAAGACTGATTTCTGCCACTACAGTCGGCGTCGTTAATTGCGTGACAATCCCGCCCGTAATACGCTTCCGTATGGGGGAGCTTATACCATCCATACACGTCGCCTTCGATAGTCAGCTTTCCCAAGGAGGCTTCGTGATAGTAAGCCGGGACTGTTCCAAACCATTCCTGCCTCAGTTCAGCTATACTCAAACTCGGGCTGACGTCCTGAAACGAAACAGCAAGAACAAGCACCCGAATTGTACCCACGACCGGAGTTATCGACGGAGCAAAACTCTCGTTGGCAAAGGACTCAACGAAATTTGACTCGGACGGTGAACCAATTACTGACGTGGCCAGAGTCGTGGAACGAATCGGCTGGAGGACTACGAGATTCGAAACCAGTGCCAAGCAAAGTAAAACGAGTGCGAAACGCCAAGAGTCTTTAATCAAATACCCGCCGTCCGCGTCTGGCCCAAGAAGTCCGAATTTTGATAAAGTCCTTAGTCGCAAGTAGAGATGTAACACGGTTCAGTGCCAGACTGTCGAATTGACAGCGTTAAATCAACGCAAATGCCGAGTATTGTATGAGAGGAGGATTAGCGTTATTGGGAGCGTGCAGACTTCCTCTAGCTTTCTGCGTTGACTACTACGGCATGATTGAAAATGTAGTTCGAAATGTTACTGGTCCAATTCAACTCTACCCCGGGTCTGAGGGCACTCGAGTTACACCTTGGGCGTATGAACAATTTCTTCCGGCCGCGACGAAGTACAAGAAAAGAGTCGGTCTCCAACTTTACCCAAATGCCCAGCATGCTTTTCACAATCCGAATTGTGAAAAGCTATAATCCGCAAGCCGCGAAGGATGCTTGGTTGAGGACCGTACGCTTCCTCTCCGAATTCAAATGAAATAATCTAAGATGGGATCGGAAGCCCGCATTCCATTTGGGGAATCCTCCGAGGCTCCGTCATGCTTATCTGATTCTCTCGGACTCTTTCGACGGACGGTTGGTCTGAGTTGCCAAACGAGGTCCATTGCGCTCATATTCTTGTCAAGACTGAGAAGGACGCCCAGGCGGTAATCGGTCGATTAAATCAAGGTGAGAAGTTTTCCAGAATCGCTGGCGAAGTTTCCCTCTGCCCCTCACGAAAACACGGAGGAGATCTAGGAACGTTTGGAAGGGGGCGGATGGTGAAAGAGTTTGAACAAGCGGCTTTTGGCCTTCAGAAAGGCCAAGTTTCGCCTATCGTAAAGACGCAGTTCGGATACCACATCATCAAACGTCTAGAATAGACGCGGTCTAATCAGCGATGACCGCTTTCTCGACGTAATGCTTCTGCGAGATTTCGCCATACCTTAGCGTCCGCTCGTCGTTCTTCTGTGGCGATCCTCATTAGCTCTTTGCTGCCTAAACGCTTTCGGGAATATTGGATTAGCAATCCTTGGAAATAGAGGCGGGATCGCGCCTTACCTTCGGGCACAATCCTGTACAGGAATTGAGAATGACGGTTCGGGCCGCCAATGTGCGTGTTCGTCCAAGAAAATGAGGGTTTGTTTAGCCTAACGAGCTTTACCTTCTTTATCACATGATTTCTCCTGCGCGTGCTTTCGGTTAGGAGTATTGTGTTCTCCGTAATTCTCTCAATCTTCCGGCTGCCCTTCTCTTTCATTATCGCAAAGTCGTAGGGTTGGTAGTCCGTGCACCAATCGTATGCCAGGCTGGCGGGCGCCGAAAGCCCTTGGCTGAACGCATATTGCACGGCATAGGCATGGTTTCTCTTGCGTGCCACGTTTATCACTTCACTCTTAACATTCTATGTGCCAGCTCGGGAATCTGGTCCCACGAGTTGGCTCTCATGACATTAGGCATTTCTTGGATCTCCTTATTCCATGGTTGGGTGTACAAGATTGCATAGCCATAAGGTTTCGCGGTTAGGCTAGTGATGAGTTCAGGTGAGTCATCGATGAGGAGGTCATAATTCAGAGTGACCTTTTCGATGGTGCTATTGGTCCGAACAAACGCATTGTACACAATTCTTTGGCTCTTCAGCCAGGATTTGGCTGGCGTAACCGTTTCAGGGCTCCTACCAGTAACTATATCGACATTGGCGAACCTAAGGAGCCTTCCGACTTTCTCGGCCAACTTTTTCTTCACCGGAGGGATGGACCGCCATTCAAACCACGCTTCATCGAGGGCTCGGAAGAATTCGTCTTTGCTGATATTTGCGGTCTCCCAAGCCTTCCACTGAGTGAACGATGAGACTTCGAAGTGCGCGGAATGCCTCTTATTGACTATCTTGCAGCATGACTCCATCGTATTCGCTAGGACCCCATCTAAATCGACGGCTATCTGATGCAAGCAGATCAACTGCCAACGTGTGTGACTTCACGTCGATCGTAGCAATCCGGATGACTTAAGGCGTTCCAAGCTCGATCGGAGTGTTTCAGCATCTATTGAGAGGTCTCTTGCCGCTTGCGATATTGAGATCGTGCCATTACGAGCCGCGATGTAGTCTAACACCCGTTGATCAATAGGGGACACCTGTATTGCTGGTGAGGCGCTTTCCTGCCGTGGTGGAGGAACGGCCTGAGGAACGCCACAGTAAGGGCATGTCAGCGTGCCAGGCGGAATTCGCAGTTTGCACGAAGAACAAGCCTGCTGGCTTGCAGCGTATGGGTATTGTATGATCATGCTTTCATACTGTTTCGGATGGCTCCTTTGCCTAAGGCTTTCCATTCTCAATCGGAGGCTTCGCTCGAATTCGCGAATGGAATTCAAGAGAGGTGCCCCAGTGCTTCTGTAGCCGCAGTATCCACATACGTACCCGCCTCGATCGTACCTAAGCGGGTAACCACATCTCGGACAGCGGCTTTGGGGCTGCAAACCTTTCGCTCTTCGATACGTGACGGTCGACTGGGCTGAATGGGTTCGGGCAGTATAACCCTGACGTTTCAGGGAATCGAATCCATCATTCGCACTTCCTCAAAGGTCCGCTTGAGGTAGTCATCGGGTTTTAGGCCGTGGCTCTTCGCTAGCTTGAGGATAGCTTTCTCAACCCCGGACCCATGCTGAATTGCTTTCTTGCGGCGCCAAACGATTTCTTCAGGCAGGCCGACTTTTCTCGCTACGTCTCGAAGGACCCATTTTCTGATGGCGTCATTGCCGTCTTTCACCTTGAACTCGGAGGGTATGCTGAGTGAAAATTTGATCAGGTCTGGATCAGCGAAGGGCGTGCGCAACTCCACAGGGTATGGGGACGTTGCTTGGTCGTCGCGTTCGTAATTGACGGTCGAAGATTCGATTACGCTTGCGTAGAGCTGGTCGGACAAGGCCCTTCGGCCCCTAAGCTTCAAGGTGTTAGCGTACTTGTTGTAGCCTCCATACAGTTCATCGCTGCCTTGCCCGCAGAGCATCACCTTGTAGCCACAACGAGCTGCCACATTCGCGGCCCAATGAAGGGGGATTGCAACGCTCAGCTTCATCAGGTTCGGTTCTTCTATGAGCCAAAGTACGCGCCGGACATACTCCTCAACCGAATCTACCGGGAATACTTCCAACGTCAGATTAAGCCCAAGGCGCTTGGCGAATTGCTCCGCAGTCGAGACCTCGGAAGAGCCGGCTAGACCTATGCTTATCGCATCGATGTCTACGCCCGCTCTCTTCGCCATCGCCGCCGTCAAAGCACTGTCCAGGCCGCCGGAAAATGCGACGCAGGTCTTCCCAACCCGTCTTGTGACTCTTCGAATCGATCTCGAAAGCAGACGATGGACACCTGAAGAGGCCTGATGGAACGTGATCTTCTTCTCCCTTGGTCGAGAGAATTGAACCATCCGAGTCGTCCTCATCCCTTTACGACTTAGGTTGAGTGCAGACCCCGGTGGGACAGGTTGCGGGTTCCTCATACCGAGGCTCCAGACGGCTTTTCTTTCAGAGGCGAACACGGCCAAATGTGGTGAATGCGCATAGTACAAAGGCTTCAAGCCATTCACATCCCGAAACCCGTACAGGCGATCTCCACATCCTACCAAACCCCCGAATCCCCCAATTTTGCATGTAACTTCACGGACAGCCCGGTAAGCAGAGAGCCTTTTCACTCGGCGAAGCACATATTCGGCGTTTGAACGTGTTCGTTCTTCGTACAATGAGCCATGAACTGCTGCTACCGCAGTAGGTGTCCGTGCAATATTCTGTGCGGGTTTGTCATGGGACACGCATCCAACTGCGATCACGCCGCCTGCCTGTCTCTCAACAAACTCCACACGTCTAAATAGGCCTCGATGTTTGATCGCGTTTAACATCGAAGTTGCGTTAGAGGACGCATCATCAGCGGAATCCGTCCAGACTCCGATGATTCCTGTCAAGTTGAGCCGACCACATGATGAGAGAGGTTTATATTAAGACTCGATGCGGAAACGCTTCTCAGTGTGTTATTTTGAATCATCGAGTCACCCTGCTCATGGCAGTTCTTTGCGTTGCTGCGGTACTCACTACGGTAGGCCAGAATCATGTTTTGTCTGCCTCTAAGTTGGATCAGTTTGTTACGGTGACTCTTGGTACGAGTTTCTCAACATCCTTCTCCCAGCAACAAGTCTTCAACGGCTCATTCACGGTTAACGCGACAACGGGAACAACTCTACCGTGCGAATACTGGGCGTGGAACTTTACAGCGAGTACTGGCCAGTATCTTTCCGGTAGTTACAATTCAGATAACCCAGTGAGCTTTTTTGTTGTTCAGCAACCCAGCTATCAACGCTGGGTTGACGCTAGCACCTGCGGGAATGCGGGGGATGCCATAGCCAGTCAACTGGTCGCAACATCATATATATTCACTGGAGTTGCAATACCCAGCTCGGGCAATTGGACGATTGTCCTGGTAAACTCTTCTTATGCGAACAACGCTGGAGGCTATCTGACGGCATATCTATCCACCAGTAGCTACATCGTAACTCAACCCTTGTTGAGCACAGTAGTCGCAACGACCGGTTCAAGCAGCTCACGCAGCTCAAGCAGTGCAATTAGTTCAATAACTTACAGTCAGCATGGCGTACCCGGATTTCCGATTCCATCAATTATCCTCGGAATCATTGTGGGCCTCATAGTAGTTTTCGAGCGACGACGCAATCGAAAGTGACTTGCCGCCTGTGCGATGCGCCAAAAGTAAGCCCAAATAACTGTGCGGGCCGTCATTACGGACGTCGGTCGTTTTCATACTGAAGGTATCATCTGTGACGTTTTATATTGACAGCGAATCCTAAGTGAACCCCGGTCTTGAGCTTGCCTATCTTGCCAATCGATACCGGTCGATACGGGACTTCTGAAATTCGCGAAGTTTTCGAAGAGGAGACGAGGTTCCAACGAATGCTTGAGGTTGAGGCCGCATTGGCCTGGGCCAGGGCAGAAGTGGGGGACATTCCAAAAGATGCCGCGCGAGAGATAGAAGAGCACGCCTCAACCAAATACGTAACGGTGAAGAGAATCCATGAAATCGAAAAAGTGACCGATCACGAGACTGCCGCCCTGGTTGAAGCACTGGCAGAAGTATCTGGCAAAGGCGGAGCGTATGTGCATTTCGGTGCAACCTCATCCGATATACTCGACACGGCTTCGGCCCTACAAATGAAAGCAGGACTGGAGATCGTCAAGAGCAAGCTGGATAAGCTTGAAGGAATCCTGATTGAGCTATCAAAGAAATATCGCAATAGCATCATGATAGGACGAACGCATGGACAGCACGCTCTCCCTATGACACTTGGCTTGAAGTTCGCGGTGTGGCTGAGTGAGGTAGGTAGACACATCGAACGGGTGAACCAATGCTCCGCTCGACTACTCGTTGGCAAGATGAGCGGCGCCATAGGCACTATGGCGGGGCTTGGAAAGCATGCTCAACAGATTCAGGAGTTGACTATGAAGCGCTTAGGTCTTCAGGCGGAGGGGGTAACGACTCAAATCGTGCAGCGTGACAGACACGCTGAATTGGTTTGCACATTCGCCATCATAGCAAGTTCCCTGGACAAGTTTGCCACCGAGGTCAGGAACTTGCAAAGGCCGGAAATTGATGAATTAGCCGAGCCTTTTCGTGAAGGCAAACAGGTTGGAAGCTCTGCAATGCCGCAGAAACGGAATCCGTGGCGGAGCGAGAACGTCTCAAGCCTCGCAAAGATCGAACGCAGCCTAGTTGGGCCGGCTCTGGAGTCGATCGTGACATGGCATGAGAGGGACCTATCACAGTCCGCCTCGGAGCGCTTCATAATTCCCGAGTCCTTCATCCTCATCGATCATATGCTGAACTCCATGATGTACATACTGGCCGGGCTGAAGGTGAACGAGCGCCAGATGACGGAGAACCTAACGCGATTCAAAGGACCGTTAATGTCCGAGGCTGTAATGACAGCGCTTGTCAGCAAGGGTATGGCGCGCCAAGAAGCGCATAAACTCCTTCGGGAGCTCATCGCCCAGAGCAAAACCGAAGATCGATCCTTCGACGACACACTCGAAAAGAATCCCAGAGTGGCAGGCTACTTTGCTAGAGATGAAATCAATGCTTTGCTAGATCCGGTAAGATACTTGGGCGCCTCGGGAGACTTCGTTGACTCAGCGATTGAAAAAGCGATGGCTGGACGTCGAACTCACGGGCTAATGGCTTAGAGATTTGAAGGCTCCTTGTAATCAGTCAGGAGGCTTTGCTCTGTTGTCTCTGCAGTTTTGGATTTTAGTGCTTCCCACTCTTCAGCCTTAATCAGGCCGCCAACCTGTTCCTTGATCCTCTTCGCAACCGACGGGCCGATGGTCGGGACGTTCATTAAATCCGTGACCGACGCATGTCTAAGTTCATCAATGCTCTTGAAGCCCGCATTGAATAGAGATCTGGCTCGAACGCGTCCCACGCTCTCAAGCTCGACCAGAGGGACCAGCTCCGATTTCACGCCTTTAGTGCAGCGTATTTGAAGCTCGTAAAGTTGGTTCAAGAGGTCCTTATGGCCGAATAACTCTGCTAACCGATATGTGGCGTGTAAGAGCCATTTCGCGGTATCAACCATTCTTAGGATGTCGCCGGGTTCAACTCTGTGAACCTCGAGTATTCCATCTTCGCTCGTTTCATTGATCCACTCATACAATACTCTCGTGCATTTGATTTCAGCGAGAAACTCCTCATATGTGATTCCATTTGTATCCCCGTAGTATTCAGGAACTTCGCACATGAACTCATTTTGATGCTCTTTTGCGAATAGATCAAGCATCTCATCTTCCCCGCGTCGCGGGTATAGTTTTGGTGAGATGTCGGGCGTTCTCGAGATTAAGTGAAGCAAACTCACGTCCGTAACCTGTTTCGCGCGTGTGTAAAGCCCGTCGCGAAGTATAACCGCCGACACGGGGTCGATGTAGAGTTCGGAAACGCGTCGGCCAAATTTTGTCGCGTTCAACTGTTGGCCTTCGAATTCAACCATCTGTTCCCTGTGAAGAAACGAGAGGATATCGCCAAGTTTTCCTCGAATCATCTTCGGGTCGTATTGGAAAGCGTAAAACGTTTTCGCAAAGAATCTATCCAGCCCGTCTTCTGTGGTCGCGAATCGCGTAGCTACCGTGGCTAAGACATGCGGTCTCAAGACCTTCTCCGCTCCGAGCTTTGACCATATTCTCTCAGGGTCCGCGAGGGCGTAATTCTTTAGCAGGTAATCTTGCTCGTCTTCTGTACGGGCTATCAGAACGGCTTCTCCAAACTTGTCATACCTAGGTCGTCCCGCCCGGCCACAAAATTGCTTGTATTCTAGGACCGAGATTGGATAACGGCCGTATCCTGCGTCATATCGTTCGTAGCTACTTATGATGACGGTCCTCGCGGGGAGGTTCACTCCGGCGGCAAGAGTCGGAGTCGCGGAAAGGATCTTCAGCCGTCCGGTCTTGAAGGCCTCTTCAACGATCTTTCTGTGGACCCCTGGTAGTCCCGCGTGGTGAAAGGCGACTCCGTTTAGTACTTGCTCAGCGAGTGCTTCGCCTAGTCGGGTTCTTTCGCCCGTTGAGAGTATTCGTTGGGCAATGTTCTCTAGTCCTCTTCGATCTTGCTTGGGTAGGGTTCTTCTTATCAGAGCGCCAGCTTTCTTTCCTGTTTCTACCGCCTGTCGTCGGGTTTCGGCGAAGATTAGTGCTTGCGCCCCGTCTCGGACGACTTCCAATGCTGTTTGGAAGATGGGGTTCGCGTCTGTTTTTGGAATAATTCTAGAAGAACCGTCTTTGAATTGGATTTGGCCGTCATAGTAGACGCCTTCCCTAAGTGGGACGGGTCGCCAATCGGTCGTGATTGGCGTTGCGTCTAGCCATTCTCCGATTTCCTTTGCGTTCTTGATCGTGGCGCTTAGGGCGATGACTTGAATTTTGGGGTTTATCTTGCGCAGCCTGGTTAGAACGACTTCGAGTGTTGGTCCTCTGTCGGCTTCGGTTATGAGGTGTATCTCATCAGCGATAACCACTGTTATGTTGGCGATCCATGGCGAGCGATGTCTTAAGAGTGAATCAGCCTTTTCGTTTGTTGAGATGATGATATCGTAGTTTGCGAGGTAGATGTCTGAGCTATCGTAGTCTCCGCTAGTTAGTGCAACTCTTACCTTACGGCCGGCTGTCTTTTCAATTGTCGAGTACTTTTGGAAGTCCTCATACTTTTCGCTTGCAAGTGCACGTAGTGGTGCGAGGTACAGGACTTTGCCGTCTTTCTCAAGAACAGATTTCAGCGCGGCTAACTCGGCTACGAGAGTCTTGCCGGAGGCTGTGGGGCTCGCTAGAACCAGGTTTTTGCCTTCGAGTACGCCAGCTCTGAAAGCGTCTTCCTGAGGGGGGTAGAGGAGTTCGTAGCCAGCCTTTGCAAGGACTGCTTTGATGGAATCTGGAATAGGGAGTTCTTCGAGTTGCATCCTCGCGGGCCTTCGATTATGCGGCTGTTCGCTTTAGATGGCCCGGCTTCGGCGAATAAAGGATGCCTTCCTTGACGAGCTGGTCGACAAGGCGTCTGGCGTCGTCTTCGGTGATATCCGGTTTTCGCGATAACGCTTGGTAGAGTGTAGAGTCCTCCACAATGCCGAGTTGTTTCTCCAAATCCGCAAACGTACCTAGGACCTCTTGCATCTTGTCCCTGAGGCTCTTTGGTTTGCCTGTCATTATCACGTCGATATCGATCTTTCCAGTCGTCGTATCGATGCCGACGTCTTGGAGTGATAGGGTCATCAATCGAATTATCGCTTGCGCATCCTCGGCTTCTACGTGATCGCGTAGAAAGCTGCGAGCCCGTGCTTCGGCCAGCCTCACGAGTCCTTCAAGTTGCCTGGGCGTAATGACTATGGGGGATTCGCTGGATCCTGAAAGTGAGCGCATCTTCAGGTAGTATTGTCTGATTGCGTTTACCGATTCGTCGGTCAAAGACGGCTCGATGCGCTTGGCGTACGCGATGTACTTGCGCAAAAGGTCTGGGGCTAGAGGCGGCGCCTCCGGCGTGGTCTTCAATCTGTGGAGCGTTAGGATGTGTTCCGACATTCGGCTGTCAGAATCAGCTTCGGGCACATCTTTCATAATGAATAGGAGGTCGAACCGTGAGAGTAGGGTGACAGGCAGGTTGATGTTGTCCGTTATGTTCCGGTATGGGTCATATCGTCCCAGAGCCGGGTTGGCAGCGGCCAATACAGCGGCGCGAGCATTGAGTGTGGCAACGATGCCTCCTTTAGCTACGCTAACCGTATGCTGTTCAAGCGCTTCGTGTATAGCAACCCTATCCTCCGGTCGCATCTTGTCCATTTCATCTATGCAGGCGATGCCTTTGTCCGCGAGGACAAGGGCTCCTGCTTCTAGCACCATTCCTCCAGACTTCTCACGCACAACGGCGGCAGTCAGGCCTGCTGCGGTGGTGCCGCGGCCGCTGGTGTACAAGCCTCGCGGTGCTATTCGTGAAACGTATTGGAGCAGCTGACTCTTGGCAACTCCTGGATCGCCCACGAGAAGTACGTTCACTTCGCTGCGGATCATTACTCCGTCCGGGAGTCGTTTCGGTACTCCGCCGAATAGGAGGTAAAGCACTGCCTCCTTAATGTCTCCATAACCATAGATTGACGGAGCCAGCGATGCGATCAGCTTACGGTGAATGAAAGGATCCTTCGCGAGGTCTCGAATCTGCCGCTCGTCCTCGGGTGTAATCTCGACAACCTCGACTTCTTTGCCGACGATGTCTACATAGTTTGCGTCTAGGAGGAGGTCGAAGGTTCGTAATCTGGCCTTGCGGCCCATGTACTCTTGTTGAGCTCGAGCAACTCCGGTTATGGATACGCGGTCTCCTGGCCGTGCGATGTCTACCAAATCCTCGGATAGTTTGATGTGCATTGCCCTGGGCAACTGGCCGGGTGGAAGGTCTTCCGGCCGCTCTTGAATTTGGATTTCCTGTGAGTTCATGAATGTGGATTGTTTCTCCATGAACTCGAACACTTTTGAACGGCAATGTGGACATACGCCAGGACCGCGCATCAATATTCCTGCTTGTTCGACGTACGTCATTGCGTTGCATTTGCGGCATTGAAATGCAGCCTTAATCAGCAAAGGTTTGACCGACGTTGATCTGACGATGATTCCGTCGATGCATAGCATCCGTGCTATGTTCTCTGAGCCAATCATGCGAAGTGAATGTTTCTCAGGAAGTTTCCTGAATCGCACCCGGAGTTTCTTTATGATCTCGGCATATTCCGGGTCTTCAATTTTGAGTTGAGCCCAAGCGCTGCGGTCCAAATACTCAAGGTATTCATCCGGTTTGTCGAGGATGAAGCGGGCAAGTTCCGGGTCGAATGCGATTAGGTCATCGAAATCGACGACTAAGGATCGTGATCCGGAGAGGGCTACGTGGCCGAGCCGTTTTCTATATTTGTACTCGTCGTCGATAACAAAGGAACGCAGGAAGTCCTGGAATCGCTCCTCAGGGCTTTGAGAAGCGGTCATGTCTTCAGTCCGCTTCCTAGAAGTTTAGCTTTCCATTCAACTATTGTCTTGTTTAGTACGGTGTAGAGCGTTCTCTCTTCGTACGTTAATCCTTGAATTAGTTCCTCCGAAGGGGTAGGTGATGCCGCCAAAGAGACAATTTTCCGGATTCTGCAATTGACAATGTCCCTAACAAGGTTCTCCGTTCGTTCCAGCTCTCTCAACTTGATTTGGTCTTGCTTACTTAGTTCCTTGAGGTCGGCTACGTGGCGCCTGAGTAGACAGTAGAAGTTCGGTTGCAGAGCGGGCAGTTGCCTTGAGGCTGGAATTGTCTCTCGCCAATGAATCTTAGAGAGTGAGTTATAGTTGAGAACGTCCTCTTCTCGAAACTTAGCGTACCCTAGCTGCACGAGTTCCTTCGCTGTCCAATAGGGGACCTCAACCTCTTGCCCAAGCCTTACGCTCAGCATTCGCGACAGTTTCGGCGGCAAGTCAGGTATCTCCCGCGTTAAGACGATCCTGACCGGGGAGTTTTCAAAATCAAAATCTATGTCGTCAACGGTCATCGCGGATGCCAAGAAGAATCACCAACTCTGTTCGCTTCATCCACACGGTTATATTGCTTATGACGATTTTTTCATTCTCGTTTATCGAGATTTCCTGTGGAGGTAAAAACGCGCACGGAGAGTCAAGTGAAAGTGAAAGATGGAATGTAGAATCAACTTTCCCCGTTCACGACATGTGGGCCAAGACTTTTGAATGAGGCAGGGCAACCTCAGGTGCACTGGAAACCATAGGAAAATTTGCGAGGAGAATGAAAGGTGAGCGAAACTGAACTCATGTGGATTGAGAAATACAGGCCCAAGGTCCTGGATGATGTCGTTAACCAAAAAGATGCCATAACGGGAATCAAGGCTTTACTGAAAAACCCGGCGACTATACCGCATCTCCTGTTCGCGGGTCCTCCTGGGACGGGAAAGAGTACGGTAGCTCTCTGCATTGCTCGCCAACTAATGGGGGAAAGTTTCAGGAAATTGGTCTTAGAGCTTAACGCATCAGACGAACGAGGTATCGGCGTCGTTCGTGAACGGATCAAAGGATTCTCGCAGATAATCCAATCAGCCCCTTCCGGCGTTCAGTTCGGCCTCGTCATCCTCGATGAATCTGACGAGATGACGAAAGATGCCCAGACTGCGCTAAGAAGAATCATGGAAACTGCATCACGAACCTGCAGATTTATTTTGATTTGTAACTATCAAAGCGGAATAATCGAACCAATCCAGAGCCGCTGTTCAGTTTTCAGATTCAAACAACTTGAAGAGAAAGATGCAAGTAGTTACCTTGAGAGGATTTGTAAAGCCGAAAAGATTCAAGCCGACCCAAAGGCTCTGACGAGAATTATAGACCTCTCTGAGGGGGATCTTCGTCGTGCCGTCAACTTCCTGCAGGTAGCGGCCACATGCTCCAAAGATGGGCGACTCCAACTTTCAAGTTTGAAGGAGCTCCTCCCAGAGACGCAAATCGAACTCGTAAGTAACATGTTGAAGATTGCCTTGGAGGGCGACTTCGTAAAGGCCAGAGATGTCATGTATGAGTTAATGGGCAAGTATGGGGTAAGCGGAAGGGAGATCATCCGCACCGCGAACCGAGAGGTCGGGCGGCTCCCGGAACTTGGAGATAAACAGGTGCAGATTATTCGTACACTCGGCGAATATGACTTCCGATTGACGCAGGGAGCTAATGAAGACATACAGCTAAGCGCCATGCTTGCGCAAATCACGGAAATCGGAAGAAAGTGAAGTGCAACAAGCACGGAACGTTGCCTGGACTGAAAAACACCGTCCTACAACCACTGCCATGATCATGGGCAACGAAGAGACCGTCAGCGCCTTCAGGGCCTGGGTAAAGCAGTGGACGCTGAAGAAAAAACCCAGCAAAGCTTGCTTGCTCGTAGGGCCTCCAGGAGTGGGCAAAACCACGCTGGCAAGGGCAGCCGCGAACGACTACAGCTTCACTGTAATCGAACTCAATGCCAGCGACGTCCGAACCGAGAAGGCAATCAAGAACTTTCTTGCTCCAGCCACATCATCAAGAACGCTTGACGCGTTTTCGATTGGCTCTACAGGGAATCTGATTCTTCTGGACGAAGTCGACGGTGTGTTCGGACGCGAAGATCGTGGCGGACTAGGCGCAATTCTGGCGACCATAAAGGAGGCCACTCTCCCGGTCGTGCTCACAGCGAACAACATTGACGACGAGAAGTTCGACGACCTAAAGAAAGCATGCACTGTCCTCGTGATGTACGAAATTCGGCCACGCCTACTCGTCGTTCTCATCAACGGCATTCTAGCCGCGGAGGGAAAGTCGTTACCTGCGACAACGGTGAAACGGTTAGCGGCGGACAGCCAGGGAGACATAAGATCAGCAATCAACGACGCTCAAGCCATGGCGACCGCGAACATCTCAACATTGCATTCGAGCCGAACAAGGGAGCTAAACGAGAAGGATACGCTACGAAGAATCTTTGCTGGAAAAGGATTTGGAATCTCACGCCGCGCTCTGAACGAGACTGAGGTTCCCCTATACCGGGACGAACTTTTGCTGCTAATCCATGACTTGCTCCCATATGTCTATACATCGAAGGAGAAACTGGCAAAGGCCTATGATTCTCTTAGCCGGGCTGACATGGGCTACGGAATGGTTGGCGCGAGTCGGTCGCGTGGAATGATGCCGGCACCCTTCAACCTTCCACGTCGAGACCTATCGCCCGAATGGAGTCTACTCCCCCTAGCCCTTAACGCGTTGGCCTCAGTTGGTTCGCAAACGCCAGACGAAGATGTCAACCACGCCATGGAAGTTGCACCTAGAGTTTCGAGCAAAATAGTGGACCGGTTCCAATACAGACTCTGGGCCATAGATCACGCATGCGCTCACCTAGCCAAGGCATGTCACCTATCAAAACGCAAGGCGCGACTATATCTACTTCCAACGTTGGTTGCAATCTTCCGGATAGATGAGGCTCGAGGAAGGCAAATCGCGTCGAGCTCGGAACTCGACGAGCGAGACATTGATTTCTTGGTTTCGGAGTCAAAAATACAGCCTACGCCAAAGGGCCCCGAGGAGCTTCTGGACCCGACTTCGTTCAAGCTACCGTACATGGGCAAGGACAAGTTCATACAATTAATGAGAGCAGGGATTACTTATGACAGAGGCAGCGGTAAATTCGCCGTTCGACGCCTTGACGATCTTGATACCGTCGAGGAAAGGCTTAGCGGCATATTGTCGAAACCGTTCAAATTCGCTAGGCAAGGACAAGTGGTTGCGGAGAATAAGGCCATTCAGACATGTTTTGTGGATGGTCTTCCCGTCTTTTGCGAGAAATGCGAATTTATCCACTCATGCCCAACCTATAATCTCACATCGCTGAAGTCCTGCTTGTGCGACGACACTATGGCTGATCCTAAATCGTATGAGGCGTATATTTCGAAGAACTCAACGTTTCATGAAGCAAAGGCTACGTCGAAAGCAGGTAAGCCCGCAAGACGTGCGGCAACCCGCAGGAAGGCGTCACCGTCCACGGGATAAGCCAATGATGTGCCCCAACTCTGGCAAGATCAGTTTCTCCATGGCAGTTCTCACTCCGTTGGGCGACCCTGGCAGACAGAATACCGCTTTCCCTTTGATTGTGCCCGCGAATGCTCTGCTCATCATAGCGGGAGAGCCAATTTCATCGTAGCTGATTCTCCTGAATATTTCACCGAAGCCTGGAAGCTCTCTCTCCAACAGTGGGTAGATGGTTTCGAATGTGACATCTGTCTGCGAGATACCAGTCCCGCCTGTGACGATCAAGACGTCAACGGCTCGTTTAGCCAAAGCAGACCGCAATGCTCTACGAATCATCAATCCTGAATCCGGTATTAACTTGCGACCCGCGATTTTGTGCCCAGCGTCCGCGGCGAGGCGTTCGATGATATCACCGGACACGTCATCGGGTTGCATCCCTTCCTGCAGCTGCTTGTATTTTGATGTACTGCATGTTAACACGTACACCCCAGCTGATGCTGGTGAAGATTCCTTGTGCAGTTCGGCGACTTTGCTCATCGCTTCACCTTCTTTGTGACGCGGACGTGCATGATTGCGGTTGTGGGGTATTGGCCCTTTGAGTCCTTCTCATACTGCTTTACCATATCCCAGATGTTAAGCAGATAAGTCGAAACTGCGGTAAGTGCTTCCATCTCGACCCCGGTTTTTGCTAAGCCTTTGACGTACGACTCAACCTTCAGCGAGTTACGCCCGTAGCTGTGACTTGTACGTATCGTTGCAAGCGGTATTGAGTGACAGAAAGGTAGGATGTGTGGCGTATTTTTCGTGGCCATAATCGCCGTCACCTCAGCCGCAGCTATCGCATCACCTTTCTCTATTTTCTTTGCGCGGAGCCGCTTCACTGTGCTTGGTTTCAAGCGAATCTCGCCTACGGCATATGCTTCTCTCCGAACTACATCTTTCGATGAAATATCCACCATCGAGAAGCGTCGCATTCCCTGAGCCTCTAATGGACGTAGGGGCTGATGGGAAGTTATCTGTTGCGGCGTGGTTTCCGTTCCAGTCGTTGCGATTAGGCGGTAGCTACTTTGCTCGTCGTCGTTTTGTGCCTGAGGTAGCTAGCGCCGACTCTAGTTGTTGGCGCATAGTGGAGGCCGGTATGTTTTGAAGTCCAAGTAGGGTTGTTTTACCGCGAATGCCTTCGCCTGATTTTGAAGCCGCTATGACGCCTATAGCACCTAGGCTGCGTGCGTACTTCCAGATTTGAGTGTGTTTTCTTGGTTTGTCGTCATATTCCTCGCAGACGGCTTTGTATTCACGTTCAACGGCTCCGATGTTAGCGTAGGCTTCCTGCGATTCCTCAAGGGTCCTCGCTAAGGCTAGTAACATGTATTTTTCGTGAGGGGAGAGTGCGGCAATGTATTCGCCGCGTAGCATAGGGTATACGCTTCCGGCGGCTTTCCGGACATGGTCAGTTAGGACTCGTTTTGATGGT
>Ga0187769_10000316_pt1 | contig 26533 bp, 12 predicted proteins | sample 0116_SJ02_MP02_1_FD_133140 | JGI IMG/M metagenome (GOLD analysis project Ga0187769, IMG submission 133140) | Tropical peat soil microbial communities from peatlands in Department of Meta, Colombia - 0116_SJ02_MP02_10_MG | ecosystem: Environmental > Terrestrial > Soil > Wetlands > Peat | place... | reverse complement strand
CGGCACTCGGACAGCAGCCGCCTCCTCCGCCCAATCCAGTGTCCAGGCTTCGTGCGCAATCCAACGTGGTCCGCATCGACGTGGAGGTGACCGACTCATCGGGCAAACCCATCAAGGGACTGCACGCCGATCAGTTCGAAATCACCGACGACGGGAAGGTCCAAAAAATCTCGACGTTCACCTATTCCGACATCGAGCGCCTGGACACGGCCGGGCCCGACAACGCGGCGACTCCCATGGTGATTCCAGTCGACAGCCCCACGTCGACGGCCAACACGACCGATGCCGCCATGGAGAGGGTTCGCGACCGCCGGCTGATCGCGCTTTTCTTTGATATGACGTCGATGGAGACAGACGACATTATCCGTGCGCACGACGCAGCGGAAAAGTTCTTGAAGCGCCAAATGTCGCCTGCCGACCTGGTAGCTGTGGTGATTTTCAGCACGCGGCTGGCGGTGCTCGCGAATTTCACCAACGATCGGCCGACCCTGGAAAAGGCCATCGCGCAGTTGATGCCCGGAGCGGCGTCCCAGTTAGCAAGCCCGCTCTATGCGGCGGCGCAAAACGGCGAGTATGACGTGCAGCAGGACACCGGGGACGCCTACACGCCTGATCAAACCGAATTCAATGTTTTCAATACGGACCAAAAGCTGGAAGCGGTCGAAGGCTTGGTCGATGTGTTGGCTGCCATCCCGGGCCGTAAGGCACTGGTGGAATTCACGGGCGGAATCACGCAAACCGGCGAAGAAAATCGTGCCGAGCTGCGCGCCGCCACCGACGCCGCCAACCGAGCCGACGTCTCCATCTATTCCATTGATGCGCGGGGAATGTTTGCGACGCCGCCGGGCGGCGACGCCACGACGGCGGCCGCGACAGGCACGTCGATGTTCAGCGGAGCGGCCGTGTTCCATCAGACCGATCAGCGCGAGGATTCCCGCGACACCCTGGCGACGCTTGCGACCGACACCGGCGGGCAAGCCTTTTTCGACCTGGGCGATTTGAGCGACGCATTTCCCAAGATCCAGCAAGAAAACAACGGCTACTACCTCATCGGCTACGATCTGCCAGCCGACGTCAAGCGCGACGGCAGTTGGCACGCGGTGCGCGTGAAGGTCAATATGCCGGGAGCGCACGTCCGCTACCGCAACGGCTATTACGCCCCACGCGACTTTCAACACCTCCAAAAGGAAGATCGCAACCAGCAACTCGCCGATGCACTGCGTGAGGAGAACCCCGAAGTCGATCTGCCGATCGCTGTCGAGACGGCCATGTTCCGGATCAGCGAGCAACAGGTGTACGTCCCGATTTCTGCGAAGCTCTCCTCGAGCGCACTGGACTGGGCTCGGAAGCACGGCCGCCGGGAAGCTGAATTCGATTTCGCAGCGGAGGTTCGTGCCGTTCCTTCCGGGCAATCGGTGGCATCGCTGCGCGACACGATTACCGTGCATCTAGACGAGCAGCGTTTCCAGCAGGTCAATCGAAGCAGCCTTGTGTATCAAGGAGGTGTCGTACTTGCGCCCGGAATATATCGGCTGAAATTCGTCGCGCGAGAAAACGAATCGGGCAAGATCGGGACGTTCGAGCAACCTCTGGTCGTCCCGCAACGCCCGACGGCGAAAATGAGTCTTAGCTCGGTTCTGCTCTCGAGCCAGCTGCTGCCCATCGAGAAATCGGCGGAGGTCGAGACGAAAGGGGCGGGGGTGCGGGCCAAGCTCGCCGCAACACCACTGGAAATGAATGGCACCAAAATCGTGCCGAGCGTGACCCGTTTTTTCAACCAGCAGCAGACACTCTACGTTTTCTTCCAGGCCTACTATCCGGAAAAGGCCGGCAAAGACGAGCCGCTCGATCCGAGCTCGCTGCGCGCCGGGCTTGTGTTTTTCCGCGGAGGGGTGCAGGTGAATGCAACGCCGCTGCTCTCCCCGACGGCCGTGGATCCGAAGTCGCGCACCGCGTCCTTCCGCATCAGCTTGCCACTTGCCAAGCTCCCGACGGGACGCTATACCGTACAGGCCGTCACGATTGCAGCGGGGACCGAGCAGTCAGCATTTGGCCGTGCCTACCTTGCACTCGAGGAGACATCCGCGCCTGCTGCGCCCGACCCGCCGAAGCCACCCTCCGCTTCACCGAATTGAAGACTTAACTGCTGCGGCTCGAGTCGCTCGGGCCCGCCGCGCAGTGCGCACCGTTTTGTCCAGCAAAATGCGGGGCTACTTTTGCTTCTTGCTCTCTTCCTTGTGATTTTCCTGCTTGGGCGGCGGCGCCGGTTTCTGATTCTCATTGAGCGGTGGGTGCACATCGTACATGTCATCGCGCGCCTTCGGTGCCGGAGTGTAGTGCACCGAGGGGCTTTGGTTGTTAGAGGCGTCGGAAGCTTTGCTTCCCGCCGTCGCGTTCGTGCCGCTGGGTGGTGTGAAGGGCCGGAAGCCGTCATGGGAGGGCTGCGGCTGGTTGGAGTTGTTGGAACGGTTCTCATTGGGTGGTTGGCCAGACGGGTGCTGGTTAAACGGGCGGCTCTCATTGGTGTAGACCGGCGCGGGGTGCGAAACAGCGGGGGTGAGCCGGGCAACCACAGGGCGTTGCGCAAAAGGCACGGCGGGTTTGGTCGTCGCGATCTTGGCTGTAGATGCGATGTAGCTTGAGCGAGTGGGTGCGATGGGCGCCGTGTCCATAGTGCGCACATTCTCGATCTGCTCGGAACTGACGCGAACGGCGGCTGCCGAGACCGGCCGCGCGCTAACGAACGTGTCGCGGGGGACAGCCGTGACAGCTGCGGCGTTTTTGGCGTACGTGTAATTCACGGCTGTCACATTCCGGTTGACCACGACGGTGTTGTACACGTTCGTCACTTGCGTGATGTTCACGACTCGCGTATTCGTGATGTTGATGTTTTGAACGTAGCGCGGACTGCAACGAAATCCGGGAACGTACACGTCGTGCGGCCCGAGCGGAAACCATCCCACGCCGGTAAAACCGCCGCCGAAAGAAACTGCGAAGCTGAAGCCGCCTCCCCCGACGAAGGCCACCAGCGCCGGAGCGTATACCGGACGCACCACCACGGGTCCCGGCACCCAGCCCCAGGTGCCACCGACAAGCACCCAACGGCCGTAGTGGAACGGTGCGAAGCCCCACGGAGCATCATCCACCCAGGTCCAGCCCCACGGCGCGATGTACACCCAGTGGCCGTAGTGATACGGCACCCACCCTAGAACTACGCCGCGGGGCACCCAGATCATTCCGTAGTCAGGGGTGGGGCTCCAATCGCCGTAATCGTCCAGATCGTAGTAACCATCAACATCGCGAGAGACATACTTTGCTGAAAGGGCCTGATTCTCGCGGGCATCGCGCGATTGGCACCAGTCCTCGAAGTCGTCAAATGGGGGTGCCGCATAGGCGTCGTAGGTAAGTTCGTCTTTTCCGCTAAAGGCGTAGGCCTGCCCTGGTGTGAGCTCCCAGGAGTCACCGGCACCGACGACCTCGCCTGCGCCTTCACGCACAATGATTTTCGTCGAGTCTCCGCTGGGATCGGTTTCCATTCGATACTCACCGCTTCGAGTGAGCGTGAAAGAGAGATTGGGCGTGTCGATTTCAAAGGCCTCACCCGCAGCCAGCCGCCGCAGGTGAACTTCGATCGTTCCTTGGGCGAGCTGCAGCTGCACGGTGCGGTCATCGAGCGTGAGAAAAGAAATGCCGGTCATGCTCCCCATGCGAATCGCGGTGCTGCCGATATGAACTTCGCCGCGCGAGTTCTGGTCCGCCCAAAGGTTGTCGCCGGTCGTGAGGGGACGGTTCGGGTTGGCCTCGATCCAGTTCTGATCCCCGGAAACCTGGTAGGAAAGCGAGCCCTGGATGTAATTGAGGCGCGCAACACGGCCGGGTGGATCCTCGTTCTGATCTTGTGCGGCCGCGGGTTGGGGAAGTGACGCCGCCAGTAGAGTCAAGACAAGCAAGAACAAACCTGCCTTCCTCATGAGTAAGCCTCCAATGAAGAGAACATTTTCACAACGCATCCCCCGCACGTTTGGTGCGGACAGGCGTGCTTTTGCCTATTCATGAAACGGTGGATTTCTCTATACCGAAACACTGCGTCAGCGTCTGCCGCCGCCGTGACTCCCACCGGAGTGACCACCGCCTGCGTTGCCGCCGTTGTGCGGAGCGCTGTAGCTCGGGCGCGAACCAGATCCGCCGCGTGGCGTCACGACAGGCTGCCTCATATTAAGGGGAGGACGTGAATATGAAGGATATGAATTCGAGTAGCCTGGTCGTGGCGCCGACGCGGGCGGCCGGTATGCGTGGGACGGCGGCGAGCCGCCGTACTGCCTACCTTGCGGCTGGCGCTCGGGCAAACTATAGGTCGAGCGGGGAGAATAGTTGTTCGGCAACGATCGCTGATTTGCTCCGAATCCCTGCGATGGACGATTCGCGCCAGAGGGCGGCGTGAAGCTACGCCACCCTGGCCGGCTTGATTCGACAGACGCGGAACCATTCCCGCGTGTCGAGCCGACGGACGGAGACGGCGTGGAGGTGCCGCTTCGATTGGCGCCCAACGACTGCACGCGTGCCGTGCCGTTCGCAAAGCCGGCTGAACGAGACCCCTGTGCGTTCATGGTTGTGCCGGCCCGAGACGTGTTGCTGAAAAAATGCTGCGAAGCGGATGGCGCGTCGCGAAACGATGACGGATTCGCCGCGTGGCTGGCGGCACTATAGCTGTCCCGGCCAGGGCTGAGCGGCATCTTGCCGCTCACCAGGCTGGCCTGACGGAATTCAGACTCGCTGATCCCCGAGTGTCCGTAGACTGGCTCGCGCCCGAACCTGTTGCTGTCCATGGAGACAAAGCCGCTGCGGACACGTGCGTCGTTCAACGCGTCATGCACGTTTGAGAAGGAGCTTTCTCCGTGAGGACCGAGCGGGCCGAAGCCATTGTGGATGATCGTCGTGTTGTGAATGTTGGTGACGTTGACGGTGTTGTAACGCCCGCCCCATCCACCCCACCAAGGATGGAACCAGTCACCGGGCCCGCAGGGCAGCCAACCAACGTGGCCGAAACCGAAGCCGAAGCCAAAGCCGATCCCGAAGCCGAAGCCTCCCCAGCCAAAGAAGTTGACGTAAGCTGGCGCCCAGACAGGATAGTAGCTGGGATAGGCAACCACGGGACCCGGCCACCATACCCAGTTGCCGCCCCAAACGAACCAGCGGCCATAATGATAGGGCGCCCAGCCCCACGGTTCGGAGGAAACCCAAGTCCAGCCCCAGTAAGGTTGCCAAACCCAGCTTCCCGCACTGTAGGGCGCCCAGCCTGGACCCTGCTGCGGAGTCCACACCGGACCATAGTCCGGAATCTCAGACCACGTGCCGTAGGGATCGAGATCTTGGGTTCCGTTGTAATAGCGATTCGTGTGGCGCCAGCTTTGGGCGTTGCTGATCGTGCGATCGCGGTCGCTGTTCCAAGAATCCCACGCATCGGATACAGGCGCCGATGAGACCTTGTACTGCGGATTGTCGGTGCCCTCGATCGTGATCATCTGACCCCGGTCGACCTGCGTGCTACCTTGCGGCTCGGACACTTCTGCGGAGCCGTCGCGGATCGTCACTTCTGTTTCACCGTCCGAATTGACCGAAATCCGATAATCGCCAGGACCATTCGGATGAATAGCTGCGTTGGGCGTATCGATCTCTGCCGTAGCCTCGGTACCTTTCAGAACTGAATAGGTGGCGAGACCTCGCCCCACTTGCACCTGAATATTCTCTCGGGAAAGGGCGGCCACTTTCGCCGTTGTGTTATCGGAAAGCCGCAGAACGTTGGTCGAATCCAGTTGGATTTCCGCGCGGCCGCCCGCGCCGGTGGAAACGCGGTCGCCCACAGCGATAGGCGTGTTAACCGTGACGGCGACCCACTGGCCGTTGTCACCGCGCTGGGAGGAAACGTCGCCCTGCACAAAACTGAGGCGAGCCATACCGGGCACTGCTTGGTTCGACGGGGGCAGTTGTTGCGATGGGTCGGTCGAAGAACTGTACGGAGCGTACGGATCGGACTGGTCTTGATTCTGCTCTTGGTATGGATCTTGGTCCTGGGCAATCAGAGGTGCCACGCCCAGCAAGAGCAGCACAAGCGCCGTGCCTAGGAAGTACGCTTTCATCTTCATCCCACGTCTGGTAATGCAGGGGAGGTGCCAAAGGTTCATATCCTTCAGATCCGCACTAAAACATGCCCTTTCAATTGGTTATGGGAGGTTGCGTTTAAGGGTTCCGGGCTTTCCGTGGGGCTCGTCTTGGTGCTTTTCAAGCAGGGCGGTGGTTTTCAACCACTATCTTGAAAGAGGCTACGACTCGTTGCCATCTGCCGAATCAGCCACGCCCATTTGGGAAAGGCGGTAGCGCAGGGCGTTGCGCGAAAGGCCCAGTGCTCTCGCCGCCTGACTCTTATTGCCTCCGGCGCGGCGCAGCGCCTCGCGGATGATTTCCTGCTCCCACTGCTCAAGCGTAAATCCATCGGGCAGCACGGGAACCGTTTCTAGGCTGCGGCGGCGTGCGCTATCGAAATGAATGTCCGCAGCCTCGAGCGTCGTTCCGGAAGACAGGGTTACGCTGCGCTGAAGAATGTTTTCCAGCTCCCGCACGTTTCCCGGCCAGTGATAATCCATCAGCAGGCGCAGGGCCTGCGGGCTGATGCGCTCGACGGAATTCCCCGATTCGCGCGCGAATTTTTTCAGAAAAAGGTCGGCCAGCGCAGGAATGTCCTCCTTGCGTTCGCGCAGGGGCGGAATATCAATAGCCACCACGTTGAGCCGGTAGTAGAGATCTTCTCGAAACGAACCTTCTTCGAGAGCCGCACGTAGATCGCGATTGGTGGCCGCAATCAGGCGCACATCGACTTTGTGAGTCCGCGTCCCGCCGAGACGCTCGAATTCACGATCCTGCAGGACCCGCAACAGCTTGACTTGAATCGGAGGGGGCACATCGCCGATTTCGTCAAGGAAGAGCGTGCCGCGATCTGCCAGCTCGAATTTTCCCGGCTTGCTCGTGACGGCACCGGAAAAGGCCCCCTTTTCATAGCCGAACAATTCACTTTCGAGCAGATTCTCGGGGATGGCGGTGCTGTTGATTTTCAAAAACGGGCCCGCGGCACGATTGGAATGTTCGTGAATGGCGCGAGCTACCATGTCCTTACCGACCCCGCTTTCCCCGCCGATCAAAACCGTGGCGTTGGTCGGGGCCACGCGCTCGACGAGGGCGAGAACGGCCTGCATTTTTTCACTTTCGGCGACGATGTTTTTGTATCGGTATCGCTCGCCAAGGGCCTCCCGCAGAGAGCGGTTTTCTTCGACCAACTGCTTTGAGGCGAGCTCTTTGCGGATCACCAGCACCAGTTCTGCCAAGGAAAAGGGCTTTAGGACGTAATCACTGGCGCCGTGTTTCATCGCTTCGACAGCGGATTCAACCGACCCGTAGGCGGTCATGATAATGACGGGAAGGTTCAGGTCGATACGCTTGACCGCCTGCAGAAACTCAAGTCCGCTCATGCCGGGAAGCTTGAAATCGGTCACGGCGAGATCGAACTTTTCGCGATGCATCATCTGTAAGCCGGTTTCGGCATCGGCGGCCGTTTGAGCGCGAAAGCCCTCTTCCGTCAACTGCAATTCCAGTAGGCGGCGCATTTTGGCTTCGTCCTCAACGATGAGAATCGATGGCTTTTCTGTCGGCACCTACGCTACCTTTTCGGGCGCTTATTTACGCGACCGAACACCTGGCTGGCTCACCGCCATCGTATCTGCTTCCCCGGCTGCGGCGGGGAGAAAGACATGAAAACGAGCGCCTGGCTCGGAGTTATTTTCGAGCTGAATCGAGCCGCGATGATCATCCACAAATTTGGCAACCAGGGCCAGCCCAAGGCCCACGCCGTTGGTTTTCGACGTAACGAAGGGATTAAAGATTTGTTCGCGTAGTTCAGGCGGGACGCCGGGCCCAGAGTCGGCGACCGTAACGCCGATGCCCTTCTGCCCGTTCGATGTTTCCGGCTTGATGGAAAGTCGCAGGACATTCTGTCGCGCGTTATCGGCTGAATCCATCGCTTGATATGCGTTCTGAATCAAATTAACAAAAATGCGCTCGCACAGCTGCGCGTCAGCGGAAATGGGCGGCAGGTCCTGCGCGTAATGGCGTTCCACGCGTACCTTCGAATCGGGAGAGAGGGTCTGCACGGATTCAAGGGCGCGTTCGACGATCTCGTCCATTTTTTGTGGCCTCAAATCCAAATGCGACGGCCGCGCGAAATCGAGAAACCGCGCGACGAGCGCATTGAGGCGGTCGACTTCTGAAGAGATATAGCCGGCCAACTCGCCCGCGAGCGGCTCGCTATTTTTCAATTTTTCCGCAAGCATCTCGGCCGAGCCTTTGATGACGTTGAGCGGGTTGCGAATTTCGTGTGCGAGCCCGGCCGAGAGCTGGCCCAGAGCCGCCAGGCGTTCGGAGCGGAGCCGGTCGGCCTCGGCACGTTGCAGCTGTCGATTGGTCTCTTCCAGAGTTTCCGAGAGCGCCTGATAGCGCGCCACCTGGCGGCGGTTCTCCACCACGAAGCGGTTTACCAGCATGGCAGAGAGAAAAAAGAAGAGTACGCGGATCGCCAGGTAGTCGAGGCCTGTAATCTCATATTCCCAGTGCGCGGGAATCAGGTAGGAGCAGTAGGCCAGAGAAGCGATCGCCGTCCAAGCCAGCGTGCCGGCCGGACCAAAGTAAATCGCCGCGGTGACGATGGGCAGGTAGTAAATCGGATAGTAGCCGCTATTGATGGGGACCTCGCCGGTATGATCCAGCAGCAGGGTTGCGAGCGCGATCTTAATCAGCACACTATAGACGGGACCGCGCGAGGGCAAACGGGCAATGAGGCGAGGCTCGAAGTACTGAAAAACTGCGAAGGCGAGCAGGATGAGTTGCTTGTGAATTTCGTCGATCGGGGGAAGCAGCGCCAAGCCTATGATGAACAAGAGCCAGACGATGTCAATCCAATCGATGGGAGACCGCTTGCGCTCAAACACTTTCCCTAGGCTCCTCGCAGGTAAGCCTCAGTGTCCTCCACAGAATTTAACACGAAGGGAGCCCGGCGTTTTGCGCCAGGTGCAACGGATGCCAACGGGCATTCCTAACAAAATCGAATGCTGCCGTTCACGGCGTAGAAAGGATGAACTCCGCTTCCTCCCATGCCAGCGACACGCTATCCCCTGGTTTCCACCGCGCGCGATCCAGCGAACGGCCAATCAAGAGGACAGCGGGAGAATCCACGTGCGGTAAATCGTCAAGCGTCCCGAGCGTCGCCCGGCAATGCCGCTGCCGAGGAGTCGCTGCGTGCGATACAACTACGGCAGGGATCTCCGGAGAGAGGCCCGCGGCGACCAATTCTCGACCGAGGGGTGTGAAGTTGTTTCCGGGCATGTAGACGACGAGCGTGGCGTCCTCGCGAGCCACTTCCTTCCAATCCGTTTGGTCGTAGGGAGCCGCTTGGGTCGCACGGTGGCCGCTGACGATGATGACCCGCGAGCTTTTGCGGCGGTCGGTGAGCGAGACACCGAGTGCCGCCGCCGCAGCAGAGCCCGCCGTAATCCCTGGCACGATTTCAAACGGCACCCCTGCCTTCTCGAGTGCGTCGATTTCTTCGGCGAGTCGGCCGAAAATCGCGGGATCCCCGCCATGAAGACGCACGACGCCTAGACCTTGGCGGGCAGCCTCAATCATTCGCTCGTTGATTTCCGCCTGCGTGATAGCTTTGGCTCCACAACGCTTGCCTACGTTTTCCACTCTGGCGTGAGGCCGGGCAAAGGCCAGGATCGAACCAGGGACGAGGTCATCGTGAAGCACTACGTCGGCTTCGCACAACAGGCGCTGCGCTTTGATGGTTAGAAGCTCGGGATCGCCTGGCCCGGCCCCAACCAAGCTAACTCTTCGTGCGCGGTGCTTCCTCATCGGACTCGTTTCAGCTTACGCGGGGCGTTCTTAGTGGTCAAGGCGGGCCTGGCAGGTGGATGTATCCTGTCAGAGACCGCCTACGTCTAAGATCTTGAACGTTTTATTAGGGAGGCAATTCAAGTAGTCGAGGTGCCCATGGGGTCTTCTGAACAGCCGCGTCCCCAGCCCGAGGATGGCCGACCGCGCCGTCGCTACGGAGTCTGGATTTTTCTCGCGTGTTTGGTCGCTGTCGCCTTCGTCGTGTACCGCTTGCACCTGAGTTCCCAGGCAGCGCCCAAGAGGGACACAGGTTCGTCGGCCATCGCGGTAGGAGTGAGCAGTGTCCAGAAACGGGATGTGCCCTTTTACCTGACCGGATTGGGCAGCGTTACCGCATTTAACACGGTCACCGTGCACACTCGCGTCGACGGCGAGATCATGCATGTGCTATTCAACGAAGGGCAGTTCGTCCACAAGGGCGATGTCCTGGTCGAAATCGATCCCAGGCCGTATCAGGTGGCGCTGGAGCAGGCAGAAGGGCAATTGGCCAAGGATCTGGCCGCGCAGCAAGACGCGAGGGTCGACCTCGGGCGCTATCAGCAACTCTGGCAGGCCGGCGTGATTCCCCGCCAGCAGCTGGATTCCCAGCAGGCAACCGTCGGCCAGTACGATGGTGCGATCAAATCCGATCAAGCAGCCATCGATAACCAAAAGCTGCAACTGACTTATTCCCGAATCACCTCGCCGATTGATGGGCGCGTGGGTCTGCGGCTGGTGGATCCTGGCAACATCGTTCACGCCGCCGACACCAATGGGATGATCGTGATCACCCAGGTTCAGCCGATCTCGGTCATCTTCACGCTTCCCGAAGACGTGCTGCCGCAGGTGGTCGCTCAGATGCGGGGCCGGCAGCTCATTGTAGAAGCCTACAGCCGTGATAATGACACGAAGATCGCTGAAGGCCGACTTCTAACGATCGATAACCAGATTGACCCCACGACAGGCACCGTCAAGCTGAAGGCGCAATTCGACAACCGCGATCTTTCACTTTGGCCAAACCAGTTTGTGAACGCGCGATTGCTTCTGAGTTCACGGCAAAATGCCACCGTGATTCCGTCCGCTGCGATTCAGAATGGTGCGCAAGGGCCGTTTGTATACGTGGTGGGAGCTGGTAATCGCGTTCAGGTTCGACTGCTTCAAGTGGATTTCGCAGAAGAGAACATCTCCGTGATTCGCCAAGGTGTGAGTCCAGGGGAGCAGGTCGTCGTCGATGGCGCGGACAAGTTGCAAGCCGACGCGGCGGTCATTCCGCACGCGGCCAGTTTGAGCAATGCTCCTCGATCAAGCTCGTCGCCGGAACTACACCCGTGAGTCCATCCAGGCCGTTCATTCTTCGGCCAGTTGCTACGTCGTTGCTGATGGTGGGCGTCCTGCTGGCCGGGCTGGTCGCTTACTCGCAGCTTCCGGTTTCGGCCCTTCCTCAGGTCGACTATCCGACAATCCAGGTTTTGACCTTCTACCCGGGTGCGAGCCCTGACGTGATGGCTTCCGCGGTGACCACGCCGCTCGAGCGCCAGTTCGGCGAACTTCCCGGGCTTGCGCAGATGACCTCGACGAGTTCTCTCGGCGGCTCCGTCATTACGCTGCAATTTGAGCTAAAGGAAGACATCGACGTGGCCGAGCAAGAAGTGCAGGCCGCGATCAATGCAGCGTCAACCTATCTGCCGCACGATCTGCCCAACCCACCGATCTACAGCAAGGTGAACCCCGCCGATACGCCGATCCTCACGCTCGCGCTCACATCGGAAACGCTGCCGCTCGAAAAGGTCGAGGATCTTGCCGACACGAATCTAGCCCAGAAGATTTCTCAGCTCTCGGGGGTGGGGCTGGTTACGATCAGCGGCGGCCAGAGGCCCGCGGTGCGTGTTCGAGTGAATCCGACGGCGCTTGCATCCTACGGCCTCAGCCTGGAGGACGTTCGCACAGCCCTGGGAGCCGCCAATGTCGATCAAGCGAAGGGCAATCTCAACGGCCCGCGCCAGTCCTTTACGATTCAGGACAATGACCAGCTTCTGTCTAGTGAGAGCTACAAGCCGCTGATTATCGCCTACAAGAATGGAGGGCCCGTTCGGCTGTCGGACGTGGCCGACGTCGTGGACAGCGCCGAAAACACGATGCAGGCGGCCTGGATGAACACGCAGCCGGCGGTGATCCTCAATATTCAGCGCCAGCCCGGGACGAACATCATCGGTGTGGCAGATCGCGTCAAGAACCTGCTTCCCCGCTTGCAAGCATCACTGCCTTCCTCGATTCATGTGACGACATTGACGGATCGAACCACCACGATCCGCGCCTCGGTGAAGGACATTCAGTTCGAGCTGATGATCACGGTCGGGCTCGTCGTAATGGTCATGTTTTTGTTCCTCCGCAGCCTTTCGGCCACGATCATCCCCAGCGTAGCGGTGCCGCTGTCGCTCGTGGGCACTTTCGGCGTGATGTATCTGGCGGGCTTTAGTCTGGACAATCTTTCGCTCATGGCGCTGACGATTTCGACCGGATTCGTGGTCGACGACGCGATCGTGATGATCGAGAACATCGCACGCTTCGTTGAACAGGGCCATTCGCCAATCGAGGCGGCGCTGATGGGCTCCGAGCAGATCGGCTTCACGATTCTTTCACTGACGGTTTCGCTGATTGCGGTCCTAATTCCGTTACTCTTCATGGGTGACATCGTGGGGCGGCTCTTCCGAGAGTTCGCCATTACGCTGGGCGTCACGATTCTGGTTTCGGCGTTCGTTTCTCTGACGCTGACGCCCATGATGTGTGCGAAGCTGCTCCGTCGCGAGGACGAGGCCAAGCGGGGCCGTTTTTATCAGGCGTCGGGGCGGTTTTTCGAGCGTTTGATTGCGTCCTACGGAAAGACCTTGCAGGTCGTGCTGCGGCATCAGCCGGCGACGCTCGTCGTTACCGTCGGAACCCTCGCGCTCACCATTTTGCTCTATTACTACATCCCCAAAGGCTTTTTCCCCGTGCAGGACACGGGCGTGATTTTGGGAATCTCGGACGCGCCGCAAACCGTCTCGTTTTCCTCGATGGCCCAACGGCAGCAGGCGCTGGCCGAGGTGATCTTGAAGGACCCCGATGTCGTAAGCCTCTCCTCCTTCATTGGTGTGGACGGCACAAACACGACTCCGAACAGCGGAAGAGTCCAGATCAACTTGCGGTCCCGCGATGATCGAACGGCGACAAGCTCCGATATCATCCGGCGACTGACGCCCCAGCTCGCGCAAGTCGAGGGTATCCAGCTGTTCATGCAACCCGTGCAGGACCTGACTGTGGAGGATCGCGTCAGCCGCACGCAATATCAATACTCGCTCGAAGATGCCGATGCCGAGGAACTTTCCTACTGGGCCCCGAAGATGGTGGAGAGACTGAAAACTTTGCCGCAGCTGCGGGATGTGGCTTCTGATCAGCAGGACCAAGGGCTCGAAGCGAATCTCGTGATCGACCGCGACACGGCCGCCCGACTGGGCATTCTGCCGGCGGCGATCGACAACACGCTGTACGATGCCTTCGGGCAGCGCCAAGTCTCCACGATTTTCACCCAACTCAATCAATACCACGTGGTTTTGGAAGTTGGTTCGCAGTTTCAGCAGAACCCCGACGCGCTCAAAGACATTTACGTCAAGTCCTCCAACGGCACGCAGGTTCCTCTGAGCGCCTTCACTCATTTCGAACAGCGACGGACGGTGCTCGCGGTGAACCACCAGGGACAGTTTCCTGTCGTGACGCTTTCCTTTAACCTCGCTCCAAACGCTTCGCTCGGTGCCGCCGTCGACGCTATCCATAAGGTTGAGCGGGAAATCAACTTACCGGTGTCGGTGCATCCTGGTTTCCAGGGTACGGCCAAGGCCTTTCAGGCTTCGCTCGTGAATGAACCGTTGCTGGTGCTGGCGGCAATCGTGACGGTTTACATCGTTCTGGGCGTGCTGTATGAAAGCTACATCCATCCCGTTACGATTCTTTCGACGCTGCCTTCGGCCGGTGTCGGCGCGCTTCTGGCCCTGCTGGTTTGCCGGCGGGACTTCAGCGTCATTGCCCTAATCGGGATCATCTTGCTGATCGGCATTGTGCAGAAGAATGCCATTATGATGATCGACTTTGCGCTCGACGCCGAGCGCAAGGAAGGGAAGGCGCCGCGGGAAGCGATTTATCAGGCGTGCCTGCTGCGTTTTCGGCCCATTCTGATGACCACGATGGCGGCGCTGCTCGGAGGATTACCGCTCGCCCTGGGATCGGGAACCGGTTCCGAGTTGCGCCAGCCGCTCGGTATCAGCATCGTGGGAGGATTGATCATCAGTCAGATCCTGACACTCTATACGACCCCGGTCGTGTATCTGGCGTTCGGTCGACTGGCTCTGCGACTCTCACGCTATCGAGTGGGCAAACCCGTTGAGTCAGAAGTTACGGCGGATTGACGACTTACGAACATGAGCATCTCCGCGCCATTCGTAAAGAGACCCGTGGCCACTTCGCTGCTGACGGTGGCGATCCTGCTGGCCGGGGCTATTGCCTACGGCTTCCTTCCTGTTGCGCCGCTGCCGCAGGTCGAATTTCCTACCATTCAAGTGCAGGCGAACCTGCCCGGCGCGAGCCCCGAGATTATGGCCTCCTCCGTGGCCACTCCTTTGGAGCGGCAGTTCGGACGAATTGCGGGCGTGACGGAGATGACTTCGAGCAGCTCGGCGGCCAACACACAGATCACGCTTCAGTTCGAACTGAACCGCAACATCGACGCGGCGGCTCGCGACGTGCAGGCGGCCATTAATGCAGCGGCTGGTCAGTTGCCCGCCAATCTTCCCAGCCTTCCCACCTACAAGAAGGCCAACCCCGCCGATTCGCCCGTGATGCTTTTGGCGCTGCGCTCTGATGTTCTGCCACTGAGCCGGCTCTACGACATTGCCGACTCGATCCTGGCGCAAAAGGTCTCGCAGATCGAGGGCGTCGGGCAAGTGAATATCGGCGGGGGCGCGCGGCCGGCCGTGCGCATCGAGATCAATCCGACCGTTCTCGCAGGATATGGGCTGGGTCTTGAGGATGTTCGCACAGCGCTCGGGCAGGTGAACTCGAATGAACCAAAAGGGACTGTCGCGAACGGCTGGGTGCGCTGGACGCTGAGGGACAACGACCAGCTATTCGATGCCAATCACTACCGGCCTTTGGTGGTTGCCTATCATAACGGCGCTCCGGTACGTCTGGCCGACATCGCCGAAGTGCGGGATTCGGTCGAAGACATCCGCACGGCGGGCCTCGTGAACGATAAGCCGGCCGTGATGATCATGATCTTTCGGCAGCCCGGCGCCAACATTGTCGGTACCGTTGATCGCATTCGCGCGGCCCTCCCCCTGCTGCAAGCCTCGATCCCAGCTGCCGTGGATATCACGGTCAGCATGGATCGAACGACCACCATCCGAGCATCGGTTAGAGACGTCCAGATCACGCTACTCATCACGGTCGTGCTGGTGATCCTGGTGATCTTTGCGTTCTTACGGACGCTGTGGGCGACGGTAATTCCGGCCGTGGCTGTGCCGGTCTCCTTAGTCGGGACGTTTGGGGTGATGTATCTGTGTGGCTACTCGATTGACAACCTTTCTCTGATGGCGCTTACGATTTCCACGGGATTTGTGGTCGATGACGCCATCGTGGTGATCGAAAACATCTCGCGCTACCTCGAGGCGGGTTTGTCGCCCATGAAAGCGGCTCTGCGTGGGGCGGAGGAAATCGGATTCACGGTTCTCTCGATGAGCACGTCGTTGATCGCCGTGTTTATTCCTATCCTGTTGATGGGCGGCATCGTCGGCCGGCTATTTCGGGAATTCGCCGTCACCTTGAGCGTGACGATTCTGCTGTCTCTGCTTGTCTCGCTGACGACCACGCCGATGATGTGCGCGAAGTTTATGAGGCCGATTCAAAGTGAGGGGCACAACCGGCTCTATCGAACAAGCGAGCGCTGGTACGAGGCCTTGGTCAGCAGCTATGGACGAGCACTCCGGTGGGTGCTGAACCATCAGCCGCTCACCTTGACCATCATGATCGCCACTGTGTTTCTGAGTTGCATCCTTTACTACTATGTGCCCAAGGGGTTTTTCCCCCAGCAGGACACCGGATTGCTGGGCGGCACGATCCAGGCTTCTCAGGATATTTCCTTTGACGCCATGCGCGTGAAGCAAGTTCAGTTCGCCAGCATTGTCACCGCGGACCCGGCCATGCAAAGCGATAATGCCTGGGTAGGCGGCAACAACGTCATGAACAGCGGGCGCATGTTTATGATGCTGAAGCCGTTGGCCGAGCGCAAACTCTCAGCCGACCAGGTCATCCAACGGCTGCGACAGAAGTTAGCGGTCGTGCCGGGCGCGACGCTCTACCTGCAGGCGAATCAGGACATCCGTGTCGGCGGCCGGCAGAGCAATGCGCAGTATCAATACACACTGGAAAGTGAGAATTTGCAGGACCTCGAAACGTGGTCGCCGCGCCTGCTGGACCTCCTCAAGGTTCTGCCGCAGTTGCGTGATGTTTCCTCCGACCAGCAGGACAAAGGTCTGCAGGAGCGACTCGTGATCGATCGCGACACGGCGTCGCGCCTGGGTCTAGAAGCTCAAACCATCGACGACACGCTCTATGATGCATTCGGGCAGCGGCAAGTCTCGACGGTTTTCACGCAGCTCAACGAATATCATCTGGTGATGGAAGTCGCACCCGAATACCAAAGGAATCCCGATGCGCTCAAAGGGATTTATGCACGTTCCTCGAACGGCACCATGGTGCCGCTCAGTGCGTTCACTCGTTTCGAGGCGCGGACCGCGCCCTTGGCTGTGAACCACCAGGGCCAGTACCCGGCCGTGACGCTTTCATTCAACCTGGCTCCCGGCGTTGCGCTGGGCGATGCCGTCAAGGCCGTTGGTGCGGCGACAGCTCGCTTGGGATTGCCGTCCTCGATCAGCGCCACGTTTCAGGGCACAGCACAGGCTTTCCAGGCGTCGCTGTCCAATCAGCCGATCTTGATTTTGACCGCATTGCTCGCGGTGTACATCGTGCTTGGTATGCTTTACGAAAGCTACATCCACCCGATCACGATTCTCTCGACGCTGCCTTCGGCCGGTGTGGGCGCGCTGCTCGCCCTCCTGCTTTGCCGGATGGAACTTACGGTGATGGCGATGATCGGCATCATCCTGCTGATCGGCATCGTAAAGAAAAACGCAATCATGATGATTGACTTCGCATTGGACGCCGAGCGCAAGGACGGTAGATCGCCGCGTGAAGCCATCTACCAGGCGTGCCTGCTCAGGTTTCGTCCGATTATGATGACAACTATGGCGGCCCTGCTCGGCGGCTTGCCGCTCGCGCTCGGAACCGGAACGGGCTCCGAACTGCGTCGCCCGCTGGGCATCAGCATCGTGGGAGGACTGATCGTAAGTCAGATGCTGACGCTGTTCACGACGCCGGTCGTATACCTTTATATGGACCGGCTCCGTTCCAAATTGGCGCGGCCGAAGCAGCCGGCCGCCGACTTTCGCCCCTTGCCACAAATCTAGTTGGATTCTTCTGGACCCTGTAAAAGGTTCAAGTCACTGAACGCTTCTTCTCCCGCATGAGAGCGGTCCCATCAGGCTAAGTCACACATCCACAAGGCGCGCTAGGGTGTCTCCTGTATGGTACTAGCCGTGCTGAGGGCCTTATGCTTTCACTTGGCTCGTTGACAATCTGGATATCGATCATCTTCCGAGGCGAAGACCAACGGTGATCGAACCGTTGGCGCTCGAAGTCAGGTCCGAGCGAGCATTCAGCGATCGGTAACCACGGGTCTATCGGGCAAGAAGTCAAAAATAGCAGGCGCGACCCAATATCGGTCACCGCTCTGGCCCTGGCGCACGAATTTTTTTCTTGGTGGGTTTGACAAATTACAACTGTGAGCGGAGGATGGCACTTGAGGCCACGCCTCCGCACATGGCCGGACCCCCGAACGCGCCTGCTGGAGGCTCTCAAGAGAGGTTATTGTGAGGCTCAGCCTACGGCTGATTCTTTCCCTGGTCGTCGGGATTACCCTGGTAACATTCTTTATATCGAGGAGTCAGGTCCGCTCTGAGAAGCAGGGGCTGCGGGCGGATCTGGATCGACGTGCCGAGGTTTTCGCCGAAAGCCTGCAAGAAATCGTCGAGCCGGCATTTGCCCATGACTCCCGCGCAGAGCTCCGGCGTGTCGTCGACCGATTCGAGAACCGACAGCGCCTGGCCGGTGTAGTCGTCTACGACGCGAGCGGCCACGTGCTGGCGGAAAGCGCCACGCTGGAAGCACGGTTCACGCCCCCTCCCCTCCCGTTCGACCGTATCAAGCAGGATCAGGGCTTCGGGGAGTTCCTTCATCTCGGCCCCACGTCGGTACACGTCTACTATCTGCCGCTGCACAAAGACGGTTCTGTCGCCGGCGCTCTGGCGATCTTCCACGATGCCAGCTACATTGAGGCGCAAAGCAAGACCATTTGGCGCGAGACGATATGGCACGTGATCGCGCAGGTTCTGTTAGTCGTTTTTGTGACCTTGCTGATCATTCGCTGGACGGTCGTGCTGCCGATGTCGCGCATGGCGCAGTGGATGAAGGATCTGCGCAGCGGCGGGGCTCATCCGCGCGTGAAGCTTCCCAAGGACGATTTTCTCGCACCGTTTTCCGAAGAAGTGGTCAACCTGGCCCGCAGCCTGCATGAGGCGCGCGCGGCGGCGGTCGAGGAAGCGCGTCTGCGCGAGACGGGCGAGTCTCTGTGGACCCCGGAGCGGTTGCGCGTGAGTCTGCAGAGCAAGCTTCCCGGTTCCTTGTTCGTGGTTTCCAATCGCGAGCCGTACATTCACATGCACCGAGGAAAGAACATCGAAGTGTCGGTTCCGGCTAGCGGGCTTGTAACCGCGCTTGAACCGGTCTTGTGCGCGTGTAACGGCACATGGATCGCGCATGGATCGGGTGACGCAGACCGGGAGACGGTCGATCAGCATGACCGTTTGCGTGTCCCTCCTGACAAGCCGGAATATACACTCCGTCGCGTATGGCTCACGAAGGAACAGGAGCAAGGCTACTATTACGGTTTTTCCAATGAAGGGCTCTGGCCGCTGTGCCACATCGCGCACACACGCCCGATTTTCCGCTCATCGGATTGGCAGAGCTACCAGGACGCCAATCGCAAATTTGCCGATGTAGTGCTGGAAGAGATGGAAGGCTCCGCGCACGCCTCCCTGTTCGTACAGGATTATCATTTCGCCCTGCTTCCCCGGATGATCAAAGAGGCGCGACCCGATGTGCGGGTGGCGATCTTCTGGCATATTCCCTGGCCAAATCCGGAGGCGTTTGGTATCTGCCCCTGGCAGCGTGAGCTATTGGACGGGCTGCTCGGTGCCGATCTTGTGGCCTTCCACACGCAGGCACACTGCAATAATTTCCTCGAAACTGTAGACGCGGCCCTGGAATCAAGAGTCGAGTGGGAACACTTCGCCGTGAAGCGGCGCAACCATGTGACCAGCGTGCGGCCGTTTCCCATCAGCGTCGGTTTCCGCGAGGCCCAGCTTGAGCCCGCTTTCTTGGGACCGTCACCCTACGCTTTGCGGGCGTCACTGCTCAAGGCCCACGGCGTGCGCGCCAGCTTTCTGGGTGTGGGCGTGGATCGCGTCGATTATACGAAGGGAATTATCGAGCGGTTTCGGGCGATCGAGCGATTTCTTGAGAAGTGGCCTGATTATATTGGCCGTTTTGCGTTCGTTCAGATCGGCGCACCCAGTCGCACGACGATCCCCCGTTACCATGATCTTTTGAGCGAGGTCGAGGCGGAAGCAGCTCGCATCAATATGCGCTTTGCCAAGAACGGAAGCTGGAGGCCGATCATCTTGCTGACCCGTCATCACAGCCACGAAGAGATCTTGCCCTACTATCGAGCCGCCGATCTTTGTATGGTGACGTCGCTGCACGACGGCATGAACCTCGTCGCCAAGGAATTCGTGGCCGCGCGAGACGACGAAGAGGGAGCGCTGATCCTGAGCCGCTTCACCGGTGCGACGCGCGAGCTGCGAGACGCCCTGGTTGTCAATCCGTACGATACCGACCAACTGGCGGATGCGATTCGAGTGGCTCTGGAGATGGATGCGCAGGAACGGCAGGCTCGGATGCGACGCATGCGTCAAATTGTGAAAGAACACAACGTGTACCGCTGGGCGGGGAGCCTGATCACCGAACTGTCAGAGATCCGCATCGACGAGCCAGAACTCGCGCTGAAATCGCAATGAAATACCATCCCGTCTGGAAGACCTTCATTTGCTCAAGTCGCCGGAATTTTCAGGATCGCAATAGCTAAGCCGATTGCTCCGTTCAACTTCAAATCGCCACTATTGGAAATTGCAGTGCTGCGCGCGCCGCTGGGAGCAGAACCTCTGCGCCAACATTGACACCTCTGGGAGCAGGCGATACCTTCGGTCCGAAGCTCGAGCTGGAACGGGCATTGGCCGCTGAAGGAATATCAAAGCGCGCAGTGTCGACGTGCTTCCTTCGTTAGACTCTCGAGTGGCCAGGACTGAAGATGTGTGATCCGACACTTTTTCCCTATTGGATTTCACATAATCTGGTTCGATTCGAAGCTCTAAGCCTAGGCTGTCTGTTTGCGGTAGGGATAACACTTATCCACATCAAAGGCCCGTATGGAGAGCCGAGCCTTAGAGGAGACTATGTTAGGCAGTGTGGAAGAGAGGAATCGAACCCGGCAAGATGACTCCCATCAAGGGGCTTTTACTTCTCGCTGTTGAGCTGTCGTCACTCCTTATCCACGTCCTCCCCACCGTAGGCCAGGTTCGCGGCGTGTACTCACCTGGTTCCACCCTGACCGGAGGTGGGACGGTGCCCGATCCCGGCTTGTCTTATTCTAACCAGCTTTGGTACGGTTCATCTGACGAGCTGAAGGATTCGAACGGCAAGACCCTCCCGCTTCAAGTGTCGGTTTCCATCTGGATCGATAACAACTCACTGGTTTACGTTCCCCACTTCAAATTCCTGGGGGGCAATCTTGAGTTCATGGTGGATATTGCATTCTCGAATGGTCGCTATTCTGCTTCCAATCCGTTCTCCATGGCCTCCCCAGCAAGAGGCAGCGCCGTGGGCCTGACCGATACCAATTTCGTGCCTTTTGATTTGGGTTGGCATTTCAAGCGGGCGGATCTCCAGACAGGATACAGCGTCTATGCTCCGACGGGTCCGTACGTCCCCGGGGCGACGAACAGCACGTCGAATGGGTTTTGGACCAACTCTTGGCAGACGGGAACAACGCTTTATCTTACCAAGAGCAAAGCCACCCAGATCAGCGTGTTCAACGTGTACGCATGGAATGGCACACAAGAGGGTACGGGCATCCGTCCAGGGCAGAATGACTCGGTTGACTACTCTCTGTCTCAGACCATCTCATTATCGAAGGACGGTAAGTGGTCATTGCTGGCTGGGGCGGCTGGATACGGTCAATGGCAAACGACCAAGAATAGCGGGCAGACCCCGGCCCGGGAGGCGCTTAAATACGGTGTAGACGCCGTAGGATTCACTCTCAGCTTGTCTGCGCCTTTCATGGGCTTTTATCTGCAAACGGGTGATTTGTGGGAATATGGGGCCCGAAACACGTTTCAAGGTCGAACCATGACCATCACAGCCGGATTGCAGTTTTGAGCTGGTGTCCTTCTATCGGCCGAGCTTCTGGCGATAGCCCGTCCGACCTCCGAGTAGTCATGACGACATCCCCAACATCGGCGCTATCCGTCGTCTTTTCCTCAACGAAAGCACTGCACGTTTTGACAGTTGAGGTCGGGACAAAACCCTACTAAAGAACGAATCCAGGAGTACTTGCCCGGCTGCTGCGAGGAAGGAGCTTCCTTCGGTAACGGGCAATAAAGCAAACATACGCCTTCTAAACTGCCGTCGGAGCGAGGGTGCATGAAACTAAACGTCTTGATCCTCTGCGTGGTCGCTATCGGATTGGCAGGAACGGCTGGCGCAGATACGCTTCACTTGACAAGTGGGCAGGTGATTTACGGCCGACTCGTCAGCCAAACATCGTCATCGATTGAGTTTACCGACCAGAGCGGAAACACCTTCTTCTTTTTGCCGCAGGATGTCGCTTCTGTGAGCGTTGGGTCGGTCCCGGCTCCGCAGCCTTCTGCACCCACCACCGTGTCTATCCCGTCCGGAACGGTGCCCAGCTCGCCCAGCGTGGCTCCGCCGGGCGGGGATCCGTGGCCGCGGCAGCTGAACTATCAACGAGCTACGATTTCCATCTACCAACCGCAACTGGACAGTTGGACCAGAAACCTTCTTGACGCCTACGCAGCCGTCAGCATTAAGACGCCGGGATCCCAGAAGTTGGATTACGGCGTGATCTGGTTTACCGCCCGCACGGAAGTCGACAAAGTGAATCGGGTCGTCACGCTCTTTGACTTCCAGCTCAGCAAACAGAATTTCCCCTCACTTCCCAACAACGGATCCGCTTACTCCGGGGCTTTTCAAAGGGACTCGTCCTGGACCCAAAGCATGCCATTGGACCAGATCGAAGCGAGCCTAGGTGTAACAAATGCGGCAGAGAAACAGCAAAAGGTGGCGGTGAATAACGATCCTCCTCAAATTATTTTCAGCACGGTTCCAGCAGTGTTGGCTCTGATCGATGGTCCACCGGTGATGCATGACGTTGGAAACAATCTACAGAAAGTGATCAACACCCGTGCCCTAATCATCTTCGATCCAGGTAAGAACATCTACTACCTGGCATTGATGGATGATTGGGTCGAAGCTCCGTCTCTCGGGGGACCCTGGAAACAGGCCCGACATGATCCTTCCAAGGACCTCAACAAGATCAAACAAGCGGCACTGGCTGACGATCAGAACCAAATTCTTGGCAATCCTGATCAATCCCTAAAGCAAGCCTACGAGGACGGCGAAGCTCCGACCGTATTTGTCAGCACTACCCCTGCCGAGCTCATCTTGACACAGGGAGAACCTGAACTCAGTCCTATTCTCGGCACCAATCTCTCATATGTGACCAACACCGGGGACGACATCTTCATGGACAACGTCAACTCCCAGTATTACATCCTCGTTGCGGGTCGTTGGTTCTCTTCGCCTTCCATGAGTAACGGCCCCTGGACCTATATTGCCGCAAACACTCTGCCTCCCGATTTTGCCCAGATTCCGCCCTACAGCCCGAAGGCTTCGGTGCTAGCTTCCGTTCCAGGAACATCGCAAGCGAAGGAGGCCTTGATCGCCAACCAGATTCCACAGACGGCGACGATCAATCGAGCTGCTGCCAAGCTGAACCTCAACTATTTTGGGCCGCCGGATTTTCAACCGATTGTCGGGACCAACATGACCTACGCGGTGAATTCCGCAACCCCTGTGATCTATGTCCCGGGCAACACCTACTATGCATGCCAAGGAGCCGCCTGGTTCGTCGGGCCTTCACCGACAGGGCCATGGTCCATTGCAACGTCCGTTCCCGACGTAATCTATACGATTCCACCCAGCTCGCCGATTTATAACGTGACCTATGTGAGAGCCTACGGCTACACCCCGACAGTGGTGTATGTGGGATACACGCCCGGTTATTACGGGACGGTCGTTTCCTCAGACAATGTCGTCGTCTATGGGACAGGCTACGTGTATTCGCCGTACGTGACGAGCACCGTGTGGGTTCCTGCTCCCGTCACCTACGGCGTCGGTGCATCGTTCGGATGGAGCGCTGTAGGAGGTTGGGCGCTCGGATTTGGAATCGGCATGGCGGTGGGAGCAGCTTGCAGTCCTTGGTGGGGCCCAACTGGTTGGTACGGATGGGGAGCTGCCGCTCCTGCGTGGGGCTGGGGAGCGTATGGCGGCGCCGCGTCGGCCAATTACTACGGTCACTGGGGCAACGCTGCGTATGGCGGGACAAGATCGGCGTGGGCGAATCCGTACACGGGCAATGTCGGGGCTGCCAACCGGGGCAGTTTCTATAATCCCGTTACCGGCGCAACGGGAGTGGGTGGTCGAGGGTACAACTACAATGCCTACACGGGCAACTATGCGGCCGGAAGTCGCGGCGCCGCATACAACCCTTCGACGGGAGTGGTCGCTGGAGGAGCCCATGGAGTGTACGGCAACGCCTACACCGGAGCCTCGGGCAGTGTGGACCGAGGATACGCCTACAAGCCTAGCACCGGAAATGGTATTGCCTACAATGGGAACAATGTGTATGCCGATCATGATGGCAACATCTATAAGGCCAGCCCCTCTTCTGGTTGGCAGCAAAACTCGAACGGTGGCTGGAACAGTGCTTCTAGGTCCGCGCAGTCCAGCCTAAACAGTGAATCCTTTGCTCGCGATCAAGGGACACAAAGCTGGAACAACTTTCATTCGGGAGGATGGGGTGGCAGCTCGGGCAGCGACGGGTATAACTCTCGAGGCGGAGGTGGTTGGAGCGGTGGCGGGTGGGGCAGTGGAGGGCACAGCGGCAGCTGGGGTAGCGGTGGTTCGGGCGACAGCCGTTTTGGGGGCTGGGGCGGTGGTGGTTGGGGTGGGCGTTCGGGCGGCGGGGGTGACGGCAGCTTCCACGGCGGTTGGGGAGGCGGGGGCTTCGGAGGAGGGGGTTTTCGCGGTGGAGGGTTCCGACGTTAACGTGTGCTAAGGCAAGCAGCTAATTCACCTTCGCGTACTCCTTCTTCGCTTGCTTTATGACTACAATCCCGCGATGGTAGAGGGTTTTCTGGAATTCTGCGGCGGCTTCGATGCCCTCACGCGCAGTTCTCGATGCGACGTCGCGGCTGAGTGGGCAAAATCGAAGCGAGGCGACTCAGGTGCCCGTTGCGAAGAACGATGCAAGCGTCATAAACTGGATAAGTTCTGATCAGCGCGCCCGTAGCTCAGCTGGATAGAGCGTCTGGCTACGAACCAGAAGGTCGGGAGTTCGACTCTCTCCGGGCGCGCCATCCTTCATTTTTCGTTCTCTCGAAGATCAAGTCGAAGGGTCTTCTGTAAGCGGGGTAAAGAGTTGTTGCATCTATTTTGCAGTTCGAAAGCACGATTCGGAGTAATCTTGCTTGTTCTTGCGGTGGCTGCTTAAGATAAAGAAAATACGCCTTATTTGCGAGTTCTAGAATCCGAACGCCGTCGAGAATTCTCTCCGGGCTTTGCTGCTCAAGCCCTTGGAGAGCCATAAGAATCTGCTGCTCCTCCTGATTCCAGGCTTTGGATCGGTCCTGCCAGAACTTCTCCGTGATCTTTCCATCCAGTTTGTCCGAATAGGCTCGCTCAATGCGTCCGCGTACCTGCGCAAGACGCTGCACGAGGCGATCACGCTCCGTTCTTGTTTGTCCTTCGATTTGATTTTTGTCATTCCGCAAAGAATTTCCCAGCTTTGCGAGCACGTCATCCGGGATGTGAATGTCCTTTAGGATTTGGCCTAATCGCGCTCCCAGCGCTTTTTCGGGCATGTAGGGAAGAGCACATTTCCCACGGTAGCCGGTACAGTGATAGTAGGTGTAGCGGTTTTTCTTGAGTTCCGCTGTCACCCTGCAGTTATCGTAAGCGCATTGCAGTAGCCCGCCAAAAGCAAAGTGGCGTTTCAGTTGTTTCGGTCGGTTGTGTCCCTCGAATACAGCTTGGACCTGACCCAAAAGGGCTCGGGTGATCAGCGCCGTATGCGTTCCGGCAAATAATTGGCCTTGCCAGTAAAAGCTGCCGATATAGAACGGATTCTTCAGAATCCGCACGAGATAGCCATTGGGAAAAACCTTTCCAAATTCATCTTGGATCGCCTTGCGCACGCTAGCCAGGGAATGACTCCCGCTTCCGTAGAGTTCGAAGATCCGTTTGGCAATTGGCGCTTTCTCCGCATCAACCTCGATCGTATGTTCCAGCTTGTTGTTACGATAGCCAAGAGGTGGGCGACTGGGGTAGATTCCCTGTTCCGCCTTTTCCCACATTCCTTTTCGGACCTCTTCGCGCAGGTTTTCGATATAGTTTCGGGAAATCACGACTTGAATGCCGTGTACCAGCTTTGCCTGAGATTTCGATTCCTTACTGATAATTTGCCCTTCTTTCGGCAAGTGGATCTCGATTTCCAAGTCTTCCAGAGTGACGCAGTCCCGAAAATTCCGGTACAAGCGATCGGTTTTCTCCACGAGGACCGTGCGACAGGTGGGTGTTTTCTCTAGAAAACGTACCATTTCGCCGAATTGTTTTCGGCCAATCGCTTTCGCGGTTTCAACATCCACGAATTCTCGCACAATCTGGAAGCCATTCTTTTGAGCGTATTCCCTGAGAAGTTTCTGTTGGGCGGGGATGGAATAACCTTCGCGCTCTTGATCCTTACTGGAAACACGGGCGTATAGAATTGCGGGTATCATATTTTCCTCCGGGCGCCGGTTTTGCGCGCCGCTAATTCGGCAAGCTCCGCTTGTACTCGTTTTATTTCATTATTGAAAGCCCGAAGCGCATTTTCAAAATCCGGATCGGGAATTATAAGCCCTTGTTTTTCTATCAGTTGCTTTTTCTGCACTCGAAGCTG
>Ga0187769_10000315_pt1 | contig 26564 bp, 27 predicted proteins | sample 0116_SJ02_MP02_1_FD_133140 | JGI IMG/M metagenome (GOLD analysis project Ga0187769, IMG submission 133140) | Tropical peat soil microbial communities from peatlands in Department of Meta, Colombia - 0116_SJ02_MP02_10_MG | ecosystem: Environmental > Terrestrial > Soil > Wetlands > Peat | place... | reverse complement strand
CCCGCGCGTTCCGCCGGACTCCTTCGGCCGTCACGGGTCCCGGGGGAACTTGGAGCAGTTCGCGCGGTTCCACGAATGCTGCGTTCACGGCCCGCCGGATCTGGTTCGGGCCCGGCATCTTGCGGTCGAACACTTCGCGCGCCACGCGCACGAGCCCGGGGTGGGCGACCCAGGTGCCGTCGTGCCCTGCCTCGACCTCGCGTTCCTTGTCGGCGACCACTCTTGCGATCGCTTCCGCGTTCGCGGCCGGGTCTTCCTTAATCGGGATCTGAGCGGCCATCCCTCCGAGCGCATGGGCTCCCCGGCGGTGGCAGGTTTGCACGAGGAGGTGGGAGTAGGCCGTGAGGAATGGCGCCGTCATTACCAGCAACGAACGGTCCGGGAAGATCCGGTCTCCGTCGTCCCGATACTGCTTGATGAAGCTGAACAGGTAGTCCCACCGGCCACAGTTGAGCCCGAGGGAGCGTTCCCGTAGCTCCCAGAGGATCTCGTCCATCTGGAAGGCGGCGGGCAGGGTCTCGATGAGGACGGTCGCACGGATGGTCCCGCGGCGCAGGCCGAGTCGGTCTTCGGAGGCACGGAAGACATCGTTCCACAGGCGGGCCTCGAGGTAGTGTTCGAGCTTCGGCAGGTAGAAGTAGGGTCCCGTCCCCCGTCGAATCAGCTCGTGCGCGTTGTGAAAAAGGAACAGACCGAAGTCGAACAAGCTCGCCGACACCGGCCGACCCCCGATCCGGGCATGTCGTTCGTTGAGGTGCCAGCCGCGCGGTCGCACCATGAGGGTCGCGGTCCGTTCCGACAGCCGATACTCCCGGCCGTCGGGAGAACGGTGCTCGATACGGCGACGGACCGCGTCCACGAGGTTCACCTGCCCGCCGATGGTGCCGGTCCAGGTGGGGGAGTGGGCGTCCTCGAAGTCGGCCATGTAGACCTGAGCCCCCGAGTTCAGAGCATTGATGATCATCTTCCGGTCGACGGGACCGGTGATCTCAACCCGGCGATCGAGGAGGTCGCCCGGTGGGGGCGCTACCTCCCAGGAGGCGGAACGTATCCGACGAGTTGCCGCAGGAAAGCGAGGGGTCTTCCCCGACCGCAGCACCGAGCGAAAGCGACCCCGGCGCGCGAGGAGCGCCCGCCGCCGGCTCTCGAATCTTGCGTCGAGATCGGCCAGGAACTCGAGCGCCTCCGGGGTCAGGATCTCTTCGAATCGAGGCCCTGAAGGGCCATCCAACCGGATTCTCGGTCGTTTGTGTCGGTGAGTGGAGCGCGGGCGGTCGGTTGACCGTGAGTGGGCCCCTTTGGGCGGATGCCTTCGTTGGATCGTGCGTCCTGCCACGGGTCCGTGGATCCTGTGGCGCGGCCTACCGACGTTCTTGCCAAATACCTTACGAATCCGGCTCCCTACAGCCGCCGTCGCAAGTCTCATGGAGGTCCGCCCCATCCTCGCCCGGGTTTCCCATGCTCGTGGTGCGTCAGGAGACACGATACGAACCGATCGTCCTCGCGATCTTTGCCGTCATCTTCTGGTTCGCCAACGCGGCCATACTTCTCTACCTTAGCTACTACTTCTCCGTGGCTGGCTGGGAAGGGTCGAGCCTGGGGGCGGTAGGCCCGGCTGCGGGTCTGATCTTTGTGGGGATCGTCGAGATCATCCTGATCGTCGCCTACGCCATGGATCCCACGATGGACCGGGGAGTGGGGACCGCCACTATCGTGATGTCCCTATTCTCGCTCCTCCTGGGGGGAGGCCTCCTCATCGGGTCGGTCTTCGGGGTACTCGCCGGCTCCTTCTGGATTCTCCTCAGCCCTTCGGAGGCTTCCGAGGTCTTAGGCGAGCGTCCCCGACAGGACCAGTCGGATGGGTGGGTCCCGTCTCCGGTCCCTGGAACCACCGATGCTTCGGCACCGCCCACCGGCTCCGCGACGTCCCCGGGGATCACTCGGATATGCCTCGCGTGCGAACACCCGAACCCCGTGACGGCCGCCCAGTGCGAATCGTGCGGACGGCCCATGCCGCCGCTGCCCGCGGACCAGACTCGATAGCCACCGTCGTCTCGGGCGCACGAGGGTCCGTGCAACTTCCCGCCCGCGGCCAGAGGTGGGAGTAGAATCGAGGGGCCGGACCCTGCGGGCATACGTTAAGAGGTCGCGGCTCCGGTCCCGAGCACGACCGCGTCCGAGAACCAAGCCGATTCGCACCGGGACTCGGCGCCGGGCGTACGATTCGAGGACCTGCCGCTCCACCCCCACCTGCGCCGGGGCATCCGCGAGATGGGGTATGAGGCCGCGACCCCCATCCAGAGCCGAGCCATCCCGGAGGCGGTCCAAGGGCGGGACCTGATCGCGACCGCGCAGACCGGCACGGGGAAGACGGCGGCGTTCCTTCTTCCCATCCTCGAACGCACGCTCGAGCTTCCTCCCGGCCGGATTTACGCGCTCATCCTGACGCCGACCCGCGAGCTCGCGGTTCAGGCCGAGATGTTCCTTCGGAAGCTGGGGCGGTACACCCGCCGCCGGGGAGCGGCCGTGTACGGCGGCGTCGGCATGGGCGATCAGGTGCGCGCGCTCCAGGGCGGGGCCGAGGTGATCGTCGCGACCCCGGGACGCCTCCTCGACCACATGGAGCGGGGTTACGTCCGTTTCGATGCCCTCAAGATCCTGGTGCTGGACGAGGCCGACCGAATGCTGGACATGGGTTTCCTACCGGATGTGCGGAGGATTCTCGCCCGACTCCCGAAGCAGCGTCAGACGATGCTGTTCTCGGCGACCATGCCCGCCGAGGTCGTCCAGCTCTCGCGCGACTTCATGGTCGACCCGCGGATGGTGCACGTCGGTCCGCAGACCGTCGCCGCCGTCGGCGTCTCTCACTTGGTCCTCCCGGTGCCGTCCCACCTCAAGGCCCCGCTGCTCCGTGAGGTCCTTCGGGACGAGACGATGTCGAGCGTCCTCGTCTTTACCCGCACGAAGCACCGCGCCGACCGCCTGGCGCGGCAGCTCTCCCAGTGGGGGATATCGGCCGGTGTCATCCACGGGAACCGAAGCCAGAGCCAGCGGCAGCGGGCGCTCGAGGGGTTCCGCGGAGGACTCCATCGGGTCCTGGTGGCGACCGACATTGCCGCGCGGGGAATCGACGTCGAAGGAGTGAGCCACGTGGTCAACTTCGACGTTCCGCACGAGCCGGAGGTCTACATTCACCGGGTCGGACGGACCGCCCGGGCCCAGCGTCGTGGGGACGCGTTCACCTTGCTTTCGCCGGAGGAAGAGGACGATTTCGCCCGGATCGAACAGCTCCTCGGATACTCTATCCACCGGGCGAGGCTCCCCGAATTCGCCTACGACGCCCCCACCCCCTCACGGGCGGAGCTACCTCCTCGCGGCCGCTCGCATTTCCGCCAGGAGAGAAGGCCGTCCGGCCGGTCCGGCACTCGCGGTCACGCCGGTCACGGGGGAGGGCGCCCGACGGCAGAATCGCCGTCCGGGACTCGGCGCCGGGTCTACCGTCGCTGGTGAGGGCTCCTCACGCGAAGCTACTCGGACGTGCGGCGACCTGAGCTCAGCAGTGCGGGGCCGGGGTGCCTGGGGTCAACGCGTCCACGGTCACGACAAGGTACAGGGTCTCGCTGGACGTCACCGTCGGAGCGGTGAACGTGACATCGAGGACCCAGTTGTCCTGCCCGCTCACCACCATGGCGGGGAGGCCGGGCGACGTGCAGGCCACCGAGAACGGGAGTTGGGCCACTGTGGCGTTGATCGTGTGGTTGCGGACATCGAGGTCCGCGAGCACGAGGACTCCCGGGAACTTTCCCCCGGAAGCGACCGTGACCGGGAACCCGTTGGTCCCGTTCTGGTAGACGGGGCTCGGACCGAACCAGCCGCGACCGAGCTTGCTGAGCCCCTGCTGGATCTCCCACTCCGCCCCCGTGACGGTCACGGTGGGATGAGCGGCCGGGAACAGCACGAGGATGCCGGTGCCGACCAGGACGAGAAGAACCACAGCGACCGCGACCACGACCCCGACCAGCGCGACCCAAAGGCGTGTCCGGCGCCGACGCATCGCACTCCCTCAGACCGTACCACGGCTGCGCCCTGCTAAGTCGATTGCCCCGGACGACCGCACCTCTCGGCGACCGTGGGGAGAGGCAGCGTTATATCGAAATCGATACATAGGTCGATGTAACGGGGACCAACCATGCCGCCGAGGATTATCGGACTGTACTCGCTTGCGATGATGGACCGGGAGGGCCCGGTGTACGGCTACCTGGTGTCGCGTCGGATTGCGGACCGGACGGGAGGGAGCTGGGTGCCGGGCGCGGGGGCGGTCTATCCCGCGCTCACGTCCCTCGTGGAACGGGGTCTTGCGGAGCGTTCGGTCCACGGGCGACGGAGGGAATTCCGGATCACTCGGAAGGGCCGGGCCCTCCTGCACCGGATCCGCGCGGAGCAGAGGTCCGACAGTCCGCAGGTCCCGGACCTGAGCGTCCTCTGGGGCGACATCTCGGGCACCGGCGACCCGGGGCCCCTCCTCCTTCGACGGCTACGACGGACGGTGGACGGTCTCGAATCCTACCTGACCCGGGAATCCTCCGAGACCGGCGACGTTCGGGCGCTTCGCGCGCAAGTGCTCGCCGAACTCCAGCTCGCCGAGCAACGTCTCCGAACCGCCCGGGGACCGTTGACAGCGGCGCATCGCGGCCGGTCGGGGGTCCCATGAGCGAACCCGCGATCGTCACCCAGGAGCTCACGAAACGCTACGGGTCGAGTAACGGCGGAGTCCTCGCCCTCGACCACGTGAGCCTCACCATCCCCTCGGCGACGGTTTTCGGCCTGCTCGGGCCGAACGGGGCGGGCAAGACCACGCTGATCAAGGTCCTCACGGGAATCAGCGACATCACCTCGGGCGGGGCCCGGGTCGCCGGGTTCGATGTGCGCCGGGAGTCGCTCGAGGTCCGCCGTCGGATCGGCTGGGTCGCGGCGGAGGTGATCCTGGACGACGACTTCTCGGCCTGGGAGAATCTCTGGCTGCAATCGCGGCTCCAAGACCTCAAGGAGTGGGAACCGCGGGCCGAGCATCTCCTCCAGTACTTCGGACTCGCGGACCGAAAGGACGACCGGGTCAGCCATTACTCGAGCGGGATGCGGAAGAAGCTCGAGATCGCACTTGCCCTCCTCCACCAGCCGTCGGTGATCTTCATGGACGAACCGACGATCGGACTGGACGTCAGCACACGTCGGATGCTCTGGGACATCGTCACGGGCATCCACCGCGAGTTCGGGGTCACCGTGCTGCTGACCACCCACTACATCGAGGAAGCGGAAGCCCTCTGCGACCGAGTGGGAATCATCGACCGGGGCCGGATCATCGCGACCGGGACCCCGGCCGAGCTCAAGGCACGCGTCAAGGCCGACATCGTCCAGCTCGAGACCCACCAACCGGTCGAGGCCGCGCAGCTGAAGGCGATCCCGGGAGTCCAGGACGTTCGCTCCCAGGGGAACGACTGGCAGATCCGGGTGACCTCCGCCGAGGAGTTTCTGCCGCGGCTGTTCGCCACCATCCGGACGGACCAGGTCCGACGCATCAGTGTGGACGAGCCGAGTCTCGAGACCGTCTTCCTCGACCTGACCGGACGCCAGATCGGCTCCGACGAGCCGATGCGCGACATCCGGAAGTTCTACGCCCAGATGCGGAGGGCCCGCGCATGAGGAGCCAGCTCTGGGGCCTCTACCTTAGGGAGGTCCTGCGGACGTTCCGCAACCCGTTCGTCCTGCTGATGACGATCGTCCAGCCGTTCATGTGGCTCGCCTTCTTCGGGTCCGGGTTCGGCCAGTACGCCCAGGCGCTCGCGAAGGCCCTGGGCACTTCGAACTACATCGAGTTCCTGTTGCCCGGCGTCCTCTCCACCTCGATGCTCTCGGTGGGGATGTTCGGGTCGATGAGTACGATCCAGGACAAGCGATTCGGTTTCATGAAGCGGATCCTGATCACTCCGACCAGCAAGGAAGTGATCTTCCTCTCGAAGGCGTTCGGGGCCGCCACGCGGGGGCTCGTTCAGATCCCCGTGATGGTGGTCGCGGCGATCGCCTTCGGGGTGACGTTCTCGCTCTCTCCGCTCGACTGGCTCGTCTGGGTACTCGCCCTGCTGTTCGCGGCGGTCGGGTTCGCCAGCATGTTCCTCGCGATCACAGCGTCGTCCACCGACTGGCAGACCCCGGGGGTCGTCTCGAACTTCATCACGATGCCGCTGATGTTCTCGAGCGCGGCGCTCTACCCTTCGGGCGGGTTCCCGTCCTGGATGAAGGCGATCTCGGACATCAACCCCATCTCGTTCTCGGCCAGCTTGGGCCGCGGCCTCGTCCTCGGGACCGGGACCAACTGGCTGGACCTGGGCTACCTGGCGATCTTCGCCGTGGTCATGGTCACCGTCGGCTACTTCGTCTCGGCCCGCTGGCTCAAGGTGGAGTGACGGGCCCGGCGTAAGCGCCCCCAACGCGAGAGTCGCCCCTCGGAGCCCGACCGCGGCTCGCGGGGCTCCCGTCGCTGGCCTGCCGCGGGGGCGGAATGGCGAGGGGTTTTCCTCCCGGGCGGTTAGGGGCGTCGTGGAACTGGCCCTCTTCGTCCTCCTCGTGGCCCTGGCGGGGATCCTGGGGGGGCTGGTCGGTTCCCTCTCCGGTCTCGGCGGCGCCGTCATCGTTATCCCGGTGCTGGCGGTCGTTTTCGGAGTGCCGTTCCCCGAGGCCGCGGGGGCGGGTTTCATCACCATCCTGGCGACCTCTTCGACCGCCGGGGCGGCCTACGTACGCGACCGACTCAGCGACCTACGGATCGGGATGTTCCTCGAGATCGCGACCGTGCCCGGTGCCCTGGTCGGAGCGACCCTCACCGTCTTCCTCGTCCACCAGAGCCTCGAGGATGCGTTATTGGTCGCCCTCGGAGTCGTCCTCCTCGCGATCATCCCCGCGTCCCTGGCCCGCCGAAACATCGAGATGCCGGAGCAGGTGCAGCCGGACGCCCGGTCGCGTCGCCTCGGCCTCCGAGGCTCTTACTACGACGCCTTCCACCACCGAGAACTCGATTACGTCGCCGCGGAGACCACGCCGGCGCTCGGGGTGATGTTCGGGGCCGGCGTGGTATCGGGCGCCTTCGGCATCGGCGGGGGCGTGTTCAAGGTCCTCGCGCTCGAGCGGTACCTCCGCCTCCCGATGAAGGTCTCGACCGCGACCAGCAACTTCATGATCGGCGTGACCGCCGCCGCGGGGGGCGGCGTCATGCTCGCCGCGGGGTTCATCAACCCCGTCATCGCCGCGCCGGCGGCGATCGGCACGGCGCTCGGAGCGTACATCGGGAGCAGCCTCCTGCCCGGCCTTTCCAACCGAACAGTGCGACTGCTGTTCCTGCCGGTGATCGCCGCGCTCGCAATCGAGACGATCTTGAGGGGGCTCGGCCTGCCGTGACGTCCTCCCCCACCGACCCCAATCGGGCGATCTCGGACCACCAGCTACCGCCCGAAGCGTACCGGCGGATGACCGTCATCCTCCGGGGAGGTCTCCTCCTCTCGCTCGCGGTCCTCGCCGTGGTGCTCTCCCTCTACGTCGCGGTTCACTCGGGATCGACCTCTTCCCAGACGATCGCCTCGAACCCGGTGCTGAACTACCTGTCGGTCCCCGGGCTCGCCAGCGGTCTGGCCCACGGGTCGCTCGAGGCGTACCTCACCCTGGGCCTTCTGGTCCTGCTCGCGACGCCGATCCTCCGGGTGGCGTCCGGGTTCTACTACTTCGAGAAGGAAGGCGACAGGCCGCTGGCCGCCATCACGTTCACGGTACTGGTCCTGATCTTCCTCGGCCTGCTCGTAATCGGCCCGTTGTTCCGGTAGGCGGCGTCTCCCGGACCTGTCCCTCAGGCACTCGTGAGCGCCTCGCGCACGGCGGCCAACCCCTCGTCGGCCAGGGCCCGCGCCCGGGCCGGGTCCTTCGACTCGGCAAAGACCCGGAAGAGCGGCTCCGTCCCCGAGGGCCGGAGGAGCACCCAACCGCCCGGAAGGTACGCCTTCACGCCGTCGATGGTCACGACCCTCGACCCTCCTTTCCCGAGCGCCTGAGCGATATGCGCCAGGACCACCTCGCGACGCTCGACGGGGCAGGCGATCTTCTCCTTGACAAGAGCGTACTTCGGCACGTCCTTCAGGAGGTCGGCGAGCGACGCGCCCTTTCGGGCCAAGAGGTCGAGGACCGCGGCAGCTGACATTGCCCCGTCCCTTGCGTACTGGAATTTCGGGAAGACCGACCCGCCGTTCTCCTCCCCCCCGAAGACCGCCCCGCGGGCCCGCATCTCGCGGGTCACGGTAGGTGAGCCGACGCGAGTGTAGACTACGGAGCCGCCGAGTGGCGCGACCGCGTCCTCGACCGCCTGGGAGCCCGAGACGGGAGTCACGACAATGCCGCCTCGGTGGCGTTCGACCGCGTCCCGGGCGAGGAGGGTGAACACCTGCTCGCCGGGGACGAAGCCCCCGCTGGAATCGACGAAGATCGCCCGGTCCGCATCGCCGTCGTGGATGATGCCCAGGTCGGCGCCGACCGCCGCGACGACCTTGAGGGTACCGCGGACGTTCGCCTCCACCGGTTCCGAAAGGTGGCCCGGGAACGTGCCGTCGACTTGGGCGTTCAGCGACACCACGCGGCAGCCGAGCCGCCGGAGGAGCTGCGGGCTCGTCACCGCGGATGCGCCGTTCCCGCAGTCGAGCACGACCGAGAAGTGGCGCGACGCAATGCGGGCCGGGTCGACCTGGGCCACGATCCCGTCGACGTAGTGGACCGCTCCGAGAGAATCGGTCTCGACCTCCCCGACGCGGTCGAACGGGACGACCCGGGTCGACCCTTGGTCGACCGCGGCCTCGACCTTTTCCTCGAACTCACGAGGGACCTCGAGGCCGTCCTCACCGATGCACTTGAGCCCATTGAACTCCGGGGGGTTGTGGGAGGCGGTCACGATGAGGCCGAGCTGAGCACCCACGCGGGGCAGGTTGTACTGGATCGCTGGCGTGGGGAGGAGTCCCAACTCAACCACCCGGTGCCCCGCGAGGGCGAGGGTGGAGCTGGCGAGATGCGCAAAGGCCGGGCTCGACGTGCGTCCGTCCCAACCGACGGCGATCGGTCGACCCACCGGGAGAAGTGCGCCGATCGCTCCGACCACGCGACCGACAAACGAAGGCGTGAACTTCTCGCCGACCACCTCTCGGATGCCGTTGGTGCCGAAGAGACGCGTCACGTTCGCCTTGGGGCCGGCGGAGGCCTACCCCATAATAAGCGGCGTGGTGGTTTATCTCGCGGTCGGTTCGCCGTGACGGCGTCAGAACCCCGATTCCTCGCGGACGAGATGGTCGGCCGGCTGGCCCGCTACCTTCGGTTCGTGGGATGCGACACCGAGTATGCCCGGGACACGGATGACCCGGCGATCCTTCGACGCCTGCGAGCCGAGGACCGAATCCTCCTCACACGCGACCGGGCCCTCGCCCGGGCGGCCCCGCGAGCGGTCCTCCTGACGAGCCTTCATCTCGCCGACCAGTTCCGGGCGGTGCGCGACGCCGTGCCGGGGGTGGGACGTGAACTCCGGTTCGAGCGTTGCACGGAGTGCAACGGGACCTTGGCCGAGTACCGGCCGGCGCCGGGCGACGCGCGGCCCGACGGAGTCCCGTGGGACCGGGTGGACGCCGGGCTCCGCCTCTTTCGATGCGGTCGGTGCGGTCACCTGTACTGGGAAGGCTCTCACACCGCTCGTATCCGCGGGCAGTTGGCCGAGTGGGAGGCGGGTTCGGGGCCGTGACCCGGGTCTACGTCGAGCCCACGGGAGAGAGCCGTGCCCTCGCCGCCGCCGAGCTGCACGCCGCCGCCGAAGCGCTGGACGGTGTGGACACGGAAGCGCTCCCCGGGCTCCTCGCGGTCGACCTTCCAGACCGCGCCGCCGCCGAACTTCTCGCCCGACGCCTCGCGCTCGGCCGTCGGTGCCTCGTCGAAGTGGACGGCCCCTCGATGATCGAGGCGGCGGAACGACGCGGGGCCGACCACGCGGGCGCATCGGTCCGTCGGCTCGGCCGGCCGTCGGGAGGAAGGACCGACGCGACGGTGCTCGAAGTGGGGAATGCGTACGTGCGAGGGGGAGGGTCGATCGACCTGGACCAGCCGGCCCGCCGGCTCTGGATCGGGGAGGACACCGCCGGCCGCGAACGGCTGCTCGAGGAGGTCGCAACGACCAGCCGCCCGACGTTGATGCGCCGCCGGATCTCCCTCCTGCCGTTCCAGCGACCCATCGGTCTCGACCCGCGTCTCGCCCGGGCCGCCGCCAACCTCGCCCGCATACGCCTCGGGGACCGCGTGCTCGACCCGTTCCTCGGCACCGGGGCGCTCCTCGCCGAAGCGGGTCTCCTCGGCGCACGCCTCTACGGAATCGATCGGGATCCCGCCATGGTCCGGGGGGCTCTCCAGAACCTCGCCTTCCTCGGCCTGTCGGCCGAGGAGGTCATCGAGGGGGACGCCGGGTCGGTCTCCTTCGCCGACCGGTCGCTGCGCTTTGACGCCCTCCTCACCGACCCGCCCTACGGACGGGCGTCGGGCACAGGGGGTGAGGACGCCTCCGCACTGGTCGGCCGGGTGATCCCGCGGTGGGCCGAACGGGTCCGTCCGGGGGGTCGCCTCGTGGTCGTGAGCCCGGGAGGCGAGGATGCGGTCGGTAGGCCCTGGCACCGGGAGCTCTCCGTTCCCGTCCGGGTGCACCGGAGCCTCACCCGGGAGTTCCGGGTCTACGCCCGTTAGGAGAAGACGACCGCGAAGGGCGCGGTGCTCGCCGCCCCCGTGCCCGAGACGGCACAGTCCTGGCTGGCGGAGAGCTCGAAGTAGGCGACCAGCACCGTTTCGCTGACGGGGAAACTGTTCGTGAAAGTGACGCGCACCGGCACGGTGGCGCCGGTCGCGATCGTGAGATAGTCGCTGGAGGGGAGCGCACCGGCCACCCCGGTGACCGTCACGCGGCTCCCGTTCGCGAGCGTGTACGTCCAGGTCGCGTTTTCCGCCCACGCCATGACCTGGGACGAATTGAGCGTCGTATTGGTGCCGGCGGAATGGAGGGTGACCTCCGTCAGGGTGGCCGTGAACCCGTAGCCGTGGTCGACCGGGTCTCCGTTCGTCACGTTGACCGAAAGGTTGAGCGAGACCTCGCCCGGGTGTGCGGGCAGGACCGCATACTGCGGGGTGCCGAGGGAGACCGTCCCCGGCGCGGCCGAGAGGGGGACGACCACGAACCCCGAGATGAGCACCGCCGCGACAAACGCGCCGACGGCGTACCGCTTCGGGTCGAGGTGGGTCAGGTCGTTGAGCGGCGGCGGGTGGCGCATCCCGAGGAACAGGACGAGGATGGCGAAGAGGAGCCAGCCGTAGTAGAAGAACCCGAGACCGAAGAGGAGGATGACGACCGAGTAGCTCACGAACCGCGACCGGTCCCCGAGGAGCGCGCGGAAGACGTGGCCCCCGTCCAGCGAGCCCGCGGGTAGGAGGTTGATCGCGGTCACGAAGATCCCCACCCAACCGGCGAGGGCCAGGGGGTGGAGGCTCTGGAAGCCGGGAGGAAGGAACAGCGAGAGGAATGTCCAGAAGAGAGACGGCCCGAGAAGGATGTTCCCGTAGCTCTGACCCAGGAACGAGACCCCGCAGTAGTTCACCGGGACGGACGGGGCATGCCCGGTGAGGTAAAGCCCGGCGAGGGCGACGGGGACCGAGACGAGGAACCCGGCGATGGGACCGGCGGCCCCGACGTCGAACAGCGCCTTGCGGTCGGGGAACGGCGTCCGGATACTCACGAACGCTCCGAACGTCCCGAAGAGGAACGGTGGGGGAATGGGGATGAAGAACGGCAGCGAGGCGTCCAGATGGCGGCGCCGCGCGACCCAGTAGTGGGCGAACTCGTGGACCCCGAGGATGGCGAGGAGGGGGGCGGCGAAGTAGAGCGCTCCGTTCAGTACGTCCGACAGCCCGAGGGCCGTCCCGCCGACATAGGTGACCCAGATCATCGACCCGGCGAACACCGTGGTCGCGACCGTCGCCGCGAGGAGCGCGAGGTTGACCCACTGGCGGGTGGTCCGCGTCCTCGGCCGGCGGATCACCTCGACGAAATCCTCACCGGACTCGCGACGCAGGAGCGGGACGTAGCCGCTCGCCCAGAGCTCGCGTCGGAGCGCATCGAACTTCTCCTCCAGCGTCGCCCGGTCGATGTGGACGGCCAGGAGCAGCGACTGCGGACCGATGCGGGTCTCGTAGACGGGGAAGTACGAGCTGACGGTGGCCCGAAGTCGCTCCAGCTCCGTCCCACCGGAGCTCGGAAGGGGTCCCGACCGGGCCACCGCTCCCTACGCCTCCCCGGCAGACTTGCGGAGCCGCTTGGCCCGCTCCTTGGCCGAATAGCCGGTGGCGGCCTCGAGGAATCGGTTGTACCGCGTGATCGTCTCCCGGGCCACTTCGTTCGGGACCTTCGGGTCCATGGTCGTTTCTACGGCGATCTCCCGCCCGGCGACGCTCACCGAGAGCTGACGGAGCGCGCCGAACGAGGTGACGACGCGGTCCCCCTCGACTTGCGCGGTGCCGAACTCCGCCCGGGCGAGCGACTCGAGCGCGGGGAGGGCGAGGTTGGGCCGGTGGGTCGGGCGGACGGGATAGTTCTGCACGGGGCTATCGAACGGGGAGCGGGATAAAACCTCTAGGAATTGGCGGAAATCGCTAGACCGTTTCCACCTCGTAGAGCACGCGATACCCGCGCAGCTGGCGAGCGAGCTCGTCCGAGAGGTCGAGGATCTGCTCCCGGGTCGCCGGCCCCTGCCAATCGTAGACGAAGTCGTAGTTCCCCGCGGTGGGGAGGAACCCGCACGAGCGCAGGCGGTCCGCGACCTCCGAGGGCTTCGCCCCTTCACTGTCGAAGGTTACGCGGAGGTAGGTTTCCATCAGTGCGAGGACGGTCGTGGGGGGCCAAAGGCGTTGCGCTTGATGCCCGGACGCAGCAGGCGGGCGACCTCGCGCTCGAGGGCGACCGTCCCTGTCACCCGGATTCGCCGGGCCGGCAGCGCCACCGTCGGCGACCGTAGCACCATCGACCAGGGACCCGGTGGGTGCCCCGCAACGCCGATCGCAAGGTCCGTCCCGCTGATCGCCCGCTCCGCCAGCACCGCGGCCCTCGGCGCGGCCGCGCCTCTCGGGCGACCGAGCGGCGCCGGCCGCGGGAAGACCCGTGCGAGGCGGAAGGCGTGGCGCACGGCGCGCAACAGCGTCGCCTGGACCTCGGGCGCGTCGGCCGCGACGCCGAAACGGAGCGGCGCCCTCCGGCGGCCCTCGCGGTCGATCTCGCCGGCACGGATCCGCCGCGAGCTCACCGGGGCCAGGTCGTCCGCGAGCACGACCGGCACGACCACGATCGGGATCGGGGGGTTGCCCAGGCGACGTCGCTCCTGGTTCACGAGTTCGCCGCGGGCCGCCGTCTCGGCCGAAACGATGACGGCGTCCACCCCGGGGTGGACGGAGCGGCCGAACGGGTCGTCGAGCGGTCCGAGCTCCCACTTCCGGTGCGAGAACTCGCTCGCGAGGAACCGGCGCAGCGCGCGGCTCCGAACCGTGAACGGCTGGACGAGCGCCGCGTCCGGCTTCGGGTGCGCGGCGAGGTACTGGTCGGTGGTGACGCCGATTGACACCTTCCGTCCGACTCGGAAGGCGGCCCGCAGCAGGGCGACGTGTCCGACGTGGAGGTGGTCGAACGTCCCTCCCAGCACGGCGTGCCCGAACCGTGGCATCGACCCTCCTAGACCAGCAGGCGCGATACGAACACGATGAGGAGAAGGGCGATGGCCCCGTAAAGAAGGTAGGTGTAGGTACGGCGGGTCTGTACTCGCCGCTCCCGCTCCTCGCGACAGGCGCGACTGCAGGTCTCCTCGTCCGGGTCGCAGACCTTCCCGCAGACCTTGCAGTGCCGATGGTCGCTCTCGAGGGTCACGGTGGCCCGGTGAGCGCGCGACGCCCCTTAAGGAGCAGGGAAGGGGCTACGATCGCCGCGGTCGGCGACGGGGTTCCCGCTCCTCGGGGGCGAGCGCCGGCTCCGGGTCCATCGGGTTCGGCGGGTCCTCCGTGAAGGCGCCGACGCCCGTCACCGCCCGGAAGTCGGAGTCGAGGAGCTCCTCCTCGGGGAGCGGCTTCGCGGACGGCCGCCGAAGACGGGAGGGCGAATGGGGAACGACCGCCTCCCCTTCCTGGGAGAGCTGGCGGAGCAGGTTGAGCCAGATACGGCCCTGGCTCGCGATGGCGGTCTCGAGCCGTTCGCGAAGGTCGGCCGTCTGCTCGATCATCTCGCCCTCGAGCCGTCGAAGCTCCCGCGCGAGCTCGCGACGGAGCTCCTTGACGCGCGCCTCGGTCTCCGGGACCTCGCCGCGGCTCTTCTCGAGCTCGGCGACCTTGAGCCACGTCTGCCGAAGGAGCGGCAGCATCCGGTCGGTGAGCACCTCGACGCGTCGGTCGAGGTCGGAGACCTCGGCGCGCACGGTCCGCTCGAGCCGGGCGGCGTCCTCGTCGACCTGGGTGCGGAGCCGGACCTCCGCGTCCGCGAGGACCGTCTGGTAGGCCTTCTCCTGCTCCGGACGGCTCGCGTCCAGCACCTGGAGTACCCGCTCCCGCACGGCGGAGTCGAAACGGGTCGAATCGATCGTCCGCGCGAGCGACTGGTCGACCTCGGACTTCAGGCGGGCGAGGAGCTCGACGTACTTCTCCCGCTCCCGCTCCTGGTTCTCGCGCAGCTTCTGCTCGAAGTACGACTGCAGCCGGACCTGGAGGCCGGCGATCGCCTGGGCCTGGGACTCCGTCAACTCGGCGGCTCGGGCCTCCCGCTCGACGCCGAGACGGCGCTCGACGTCCGCGAGTCGCTCGTTGGCGATCGTGCCGACCTGGGTGCGCTGCTCGGTGAGGGCCTGGGTCAAGCGCTGCTCGAGGTCCTTCGACCGGCCCTCGACCAGGAGGTTGAGCCGCTGCTCCAACTCGCGTACCTCCTTCGAACGGCGCTGCTCTGTCTCCTGGTTGCGCGCTTGAAGGATTTCCCGGACTCGCTCCTCGACCTCTTCCCGGAGCGCCGTCCCCTGCTCCTTGAGCTCGCGGACTTCTAGGTCGATCTGAGCGACCAGGGCGGTGCGCAGCTCCTCCTCCGCCTTCGCGGAATGGGCGCCGAGCTCGTCCGCCGAGCGCTTCAGCTCCTCGCGGAGGCGTTCGGCCCACGCCTCGGCGACGGTCTGCACCGAGGAACGGACCTTCTCGTCGACCACCGCGAGGTGCGCGTCGACCGAGGCGCGGACCCGCTTCACCGTCTCCTCGACGACCGAATCGGCGGTGAAGACCGGCCGACGTTCGATGGCGGTGAGCCGCGGCTCGATCGCCCCTTGGATCTTGTCCGCCGCCGAGGCCGCGAGCTCATCCGGCGAGGGGGTGGGACGGCTTTCGATGGCCGTCACCCGAGGCCCGAGGGTTTCCTCGACCTGCTGCGCCGCCTCGGCCACCATCTCCTCGGCCGAGAGCACGGGACGCGCCTCGACCGCGGCGATCCGCGGCTCGAGCTCGGTCTTGAGCTGGGCGGTGACGCTCTCCGCCACCGTCTTCGGAAGGGTCGAGGCCCGGGTCTCGAGGTCGCCGAGCCGCTGGTCGACCCACGACCGAAGGCGCTTCGTGACCTCGTCCGCGACGACGTCGGGCGATGAGCTCGGGCGGACCTCGACCGCCACGAGGCGAGAGGTGAGGTCGTCCCGCAGGGCGAGAAGTGCCCGGGAGGCGGAGTCGCTCGCCTCGCGCGCCCGCGTCTCGATCGCGAGGCTCCACTTGGCCTCGAGCTCCTTCGCTATCGCACCCAGGCGAGCGTCCATGACGGCCGCGTCGGTGGTCGGGATCGGAGAGGCCTTCGCGAGCTCCTCGAACCGCCGGTCGATCACTGGACGAAGGCGGGACTCGAGCTCGGCATCGGGGATCGCGGGCCCGGCGGCCACTGGACCAGCGACCGGAGAGGGTGGCGGCGGAGGCGCCGCCGGCCGGAGGGAAGGATCGTCGCTGGTCGACACCGGCACGCCGGGGGTGGGCGAGGTGGGCTCGACCACATCGGGAGGGCGTTGGAGCCAGGCGGGCAGCTGGGTCGCGACCGAGGGAACGGCCGGGCTGGGCGCCGGAGCGGCCGGCACCTCGTGGACGGGAGTTGCTTCGGCGGGCCGGGCCTTCAGGTACTCCGAGGCTCGTTTGGCCGCCTCGCCCGACATCGGCACGCTGCGACCCTTCGGGCGGCTCTGGAGGAGTGCGGCCGTTTCCATCGCGGTCGCGATTCGCCACATTTCCTTTCGGCGGTCGCGGCCACCCTGACGGTCGGCGTCCTGGAGGTGCTGGCGGATGCGGTTGCCTTCCACGAGGTCGACCCGCCGGGCGACCTCGGCGAGCTTCTCGTCGGCGTGGTCGCGCGAGTACTGGAGGATGAGTGGGACCGTCTCCTTGCCCTTCGGGACCCAGGGCTTCGTCAAGTCACGGAAGGCGACCGGAGCCGCCTCCCAGCTCTGGATCCGCTTCGCGTGGCGCTCCCCCTGGGCCTCTCCCTTCGGCACCCGCATCACCGCGAGGGCGAGCGGGATCTGCTCGGTGAACTCGTGGAGGTTCACCTTCGCCGCCGGCAGGAAGTACGGAAACACCAGGAAGGCACCGAGGGAGACGAGGGAGCTCGGGAGCGAGGCGACCAGGTCGAGGACAGTCTTCGCCGCCGCATCCCACTGGTCGGAGGCGACCAGCACCACCGGCTCGGTCGTCCCGCGATGGAAGAGGAAGCCCTCCCCGACGGCCTGGAGGACGTTCGGGTCGACATCGGCGGCCGGCCGGGAGACGGTCGGTTTCGCGCCCATGGTCGAGTGCGCCCGGAGGATCGCCCCGCCGAAGTCGCCGCTCGCGTGCAGCTCGGAGCTCTCGAAGACCAGGGTCTTCATCCCCAGCCGAGGCCGGTCCTCGGTCGAGAGGAACATGCGGCCGATGCAGGTGTACCGGCCGTTCGCGGCGGGGTAGAGGAAGAGGTTCGGGTAGAACGAGAGCGGCTGGGCCGGGTCGGGGTCCCAGTAGTCGTGGGTGTCGGCGACGTTGATCGTGAGGTTCCCGACGATGCGGATCGCCTCGAGCGTCTCGCGGCGGCCCGCGAAGTCGTCCGGAATGGTCGTGTACCCCGGGCTCTCCGCCTCGTTGTCGACCTGACGGCACCAGACCGAGGCCACCGGGGCGAGGGTCCCCACCGGCCGTACCTCGGGGGTCGCCATCACTCCCCCTTGGTCGACCGACGGACGAGGATCCGCTCGCAGGCCCGGGCGAGCGGCAGGGTCGTGTTGACCATCACGGGGACCCCCATGGTCGGGGTGCCGGCGCTCGGGGCCTCCTCGCCGCTCTCCCCGATGAAGAGGGGGTGGCCCTCTCCGGTGGAGACGGCGCTCGAGATCAGGAAGACGTCCTCCTTGGTCGAGATCCCGCGGCCCTCCTGGGCGACGAGGATCGTGCCCATCCCGGCGCCGTCCCGCCGCAGCAGGAAGTCGACCGAGTCGAAGGCGCTCTTGTACGTCCGCTCGCGGACGCACCGCTCGACCTCGCCGTAGAACTCCTTGAGCTTGTCCGCCTTCGACACCGCGATGACGAGCGGGAGGTTCTTCTTCTGGACGTACCGGAAGACCCCGCGCGCCAGGTTCACCTGCTGTGCCTGGTCCCGGAGGGACGGGAGCGCCGGCGAGAGCAGGAGGATGATCGCGTCGGCGTCCACCACGAACCGGCCGAGGAGCGTGAGCCCCCGGCGCCAGAGGTCGCGCCGGTCGGGCCGCCACGCGTCGAAGTGGGGGATGACCCGGCAGATCTTCTCGGTGACCTCCCCCTCCGAGGTGTCGAGCCACATCCGGTCGTAGGTGAAGTAGTCGGCGATGATCCCGCCGGCCTCGTCGATCGTCTGGAGCTCCATCGGCCTCGACCCCGAAGTGCCGTCCGGCGCGCCGTAGCGGAAACGCATCTTCATCTCGACGAACTGGTTGAACTTCGTCGGGAGCGGGTACTTGGTCAGGATCCCCTGGTCCTCGCGGCCCGCCGAGAGCTCGACCCAGAGCTTCCGCCGGTCCTCCATCGGGCGGTTCACGTAGTAGCGGGTGGTCGTCTCGAGGCTCCCCTCGGGGTCCGTGGGGTCGGTCGTCTCGTAGGTCGTCTCCTCGAGCGCGACGTCGTTCTCGAGGTCGCCGTAGAGCGGCAACGTGCCGTTCTCCGCGAGCGAGGGAACGTACAGGATCGGAAGGTTGAGGCCGAAGTGACCGGAGAGGAACCGGAAGTAGGTCGTCTTCCCCGAGGCCGGAATCCCGACGACGGCGATCCGCGCCGTGTCCGGCGACGGTTTCGTCATCCGCTTGGCGCTCGGGGACCGTCGGGAACGCGTCGTGACCTTCACATCGGGCATGGGTTCTTCCTTACCTCATCTCCGCGAGGCATATTTCAATGAACTCCAGGGCCCCCTCGACCACCGGACCGCTCGACGCGAGCTCGAGACGGGCGTCCTGCAGCTCCCCGAACACCTCTTCGACCGCAGCCTCGTGCTTCAACGCCGCGTCCTGGACGTCGCTGCCCTCGGAGAGGCGCGTCAGCTGATAGGTGCCCCGCAGTTCCATCAGCTTCGCGAAGAGGTTCATCAGGCGCTCCCGGGTGTGGGGCTCGGCGGCGCTGAGCCGGTGCTCGGTGTCGTCGATGAACCGCACGAGCGTCTCCGTCTCCTTGTCGCTCTGCATCCGCGCCTGCAGGAGGGCGAGACGTCGGAGCACCTGGGCCTGGTTCCCCGGGGGAAGCTTCTCGGCCTCTCCCCACGCCTGGAGCAGCGCCCGGGCCGCCTCCACCACGGCCTTCCGGGCATACTGTATTCGGGCATCCCAGTAGAGGAAAGTGACGGGCGGAAGGACCGCCTCGGAACGGACGAGAAGCTGGAGGGCGCGGTCGTACGCCCCCGCCAGATACGCTTCGATGACCTCTCCCAGCGGACCGTACCGTTCCTTGAGGTACGCGGGAGCTCCCCCGGTGGTCCCGAGGACGCCAACCTCGAGCTCGGGGGCTTCGGTGTAGACGGCGTCTCCGTTCTCCCGGGCCGCCACGTGGGAGCTCTTGATCCGGGCGACGGTGGCGTGCTGCTGGGGCTCCTTGAGGGCGCGGGCGGCATTGGCCGCGTGGCGGGCCAGCTCCTCCGGATGGAGTTCCTCGATCGGCCGGTCCTCCTCGTACCCGACGTCCAGGAACGCCTGGACCATCTGGGCGAACAGTTGCGTCCCCGTCGAGACCATCTGGAAGGTGAACGCCGCGGGGAGTCCGAGCTCCTGGGCGCGCGACGTGAGCTGGTCGAGGAGCTGATTCATGCGGCCCGAGTCGACCCCCTTGTCGCGCTCGTCTCCGCTGCCGATCCCGATGATGCGCAGGGTCAGGTGGGAGTTGGATGGAAGGACGTAGGGGACGAGGTCGACGTGGCCTTCCGGGATCTTCTTGTCGGGGGCCACGCGCACCTCGAAGCGCGTCGAGGCGTTGTCCCATCCGTCGGTCACGAGGACGAGGTTGCCCTGCACTCCGTGGGTCCCCGAGCGCAGGAGGTCGGCGCCGACGGCCAGAGCGTCCCAGATGGCCGAACGGCCGCTGGGGGTGAGCAGCGAAATCAGGTTCTCGATGTAGGGAAGGTTCTCCCGGTGAATCTCGCCCAGGGGCACCGGCACCCGCACGACCTCGGTGAACGTCACGAGCCCGAACGGCGTCCCGGAGTTTGCGGCGTCCTGAAGGATGCGGAACACGGCGGTCCGCGCCACCTCGATCTTCTGGCGTTCCTTTCCGGCGCCGCCCGGGTCTGGGAGCGGCGCGAGCATGCTCTTCGAGAGGTCGAGCAGGAGGACGTTGCGGTCCACCAGGTTCGGTCGGGGAGCCGCGTCCTGAGAAGCGTCCTGCATGGAGAACCGCGCTTCCGAGCGAGTGGGGCCTCCCGACGGTTAACGCCGGGAGCCCTCCCGGTCGGACCCACCGTCACGCACGGTCTGATTTACCTCGGCGATGGTATTTGTGACTATCGTCACTCCCGAGAGCGGTTGTGGAGTTATTCGACACGCTCGCACGGCGGTCCGACGCAAGAGTCGGGCGCCCGGGAACGGTTATAAACGGACCCCTTGTCCGCCCGCCCCGCATGGGCAACATTCGCCAGACGTACATCAAGCGGGTCGCGATCGAGTTGATCCGCCACTACCCGAACGACTTCACGGGCGATTTTGCCCAGAACAAGAGGAAGGTTCTCGAACTCACGGACCTGGGTGTCACCGTCGACGGGAAGCTCCAGGTCGTCCACAAGAAACTCGCGAACCGTATCGCGGGCTACGCCACCCGCTACATGAAGCGGAAGCGCGGGACGTAGCCGGACTCTCTCGGGAAGCCGCCCCGCGTCCCCCCTCGGGCTGAACCGGTCGGAACGCCAGTCTCAGTCGAGGATGCTTAGACCTTCTTGCAAGTGCACGACCTCGACCGGGGTGGTCGGCCGACCGACCAGCACGCCTCTCGAGTTCGCCACCAGGCAAGCTCCGACCACCGGTACCCCGAAGTTCGCGGTCGAGCGGTGGACCGGCACCTTGAGCAGGTCGCGAACGAACGTCGCTTCCCGTTCGGTCGCCTTGGGATGAAGGACCACTCCGCGGTTGGTCGCGACCCCGGCCATCCCGACGGTACCAAGGCCGGCGATCGTGCCCCGCTCGGCCCGGACCCCGAGCGCTTCCGAAATCGCAGCCACGGCTTCGTTCGAGAACTCCGGGTGGACGAGGGCCCCCGCGTCGTTCGCGAGGATGTTGTTGCCCATCGCGTTCTGTTTATGGCGGACGACCGTCACCGGCCCGGTCGACTGGAGCAGTTCGAGCTCCTCGTCGTCCAGCGAATCCCCGACCACGAGCCCGTTCGAGTTGGCCGCGACCAGCGCGCCGACGACCTCGCTGTCGAAGACCGTCGTGCGGACGATGCGGACCCCGAGGATCCGGACCAGCTCGCGCTCCAGAGCGATCGGCAGATCCGGCGGGGCGAGCGCCGCCCGCTCACCGACGCGCAGGTACACTCCGAGATAGGGGCTACCCCCGAACAGCGTCCGTCCGACCGGCACGCGACGCCATCTCCCTCGGGGCCTACTCGGCCTCGAGGAGGTCGACCTCGATGAGGCCGTCCTCGAACCGGATCGCTTTGACGCGGACCTGCCGCGGAAGCTTCTGGATCCCGCGCTCCCAGATTCGCTCGTTGAGCCGCGGGTCGATCCAGACGTCCTCGGGCCGACCCTTCATGTGACGAACGACGAAGCGGCGGACCGTCTCGAGCGCATGGCCGGCCCGGCGACGCCGGGACGGCTGGTGCTGACTCGCCCGCAGGGGGATGACGTACTCGCGCTCGAGCTCCTCGGTGCGTCGGGTCGTACTCGGTTTCGCCGGCATCGATCCGTTCCCTCCCTACTTGTGCAGGTGCCCCCGCTTCCAGCTGTGGCGCTTCGGGTGGCGGGTCACCCTCCGGCTCGTCCGCTGCATCACCCATGCGGGCACTCGGCGGTTCCCCTTCACGACCCGAAAGAGACGGGTCTTCCGTGCCAGGCTCTTCCTGCGATTCGCCATCGTTCCGTTCCCTACCGACGTGTGATCTTGATATCGCGGCGGTCGGGGGCGATCCGCTCGAGCAGAGCGCGCAGGGTCGCGTCGTCCACCGCGCGCTGGAGCCGACCGCTCGCGGCGAGCGCGATCAACTGCTGCTCGACGGCGGCCGCGACGTCGGGCTTTGCAAGACGGATCCGGCCGAGCCGCTCCCGCGCCTCGGTGGTCAGGATCCGTCGCAGGATCTCCGAGCGCTCCGCCTCGCGGCGCTGCATCTCGGCCTCCTGCTGCGCATAGGCCTGGGCGTTCACGACCTCCGAGGCTTGCATGTCCTGGAGTTGCCGGAGCCTGCGCCGGCGCAGCTCCGCGAGCTCGGCATCCTCCGAGTAGGCCATGCTCCCTCCGCCTCCCTGCTCCCGAACGGTCGCTACAGGTACTTGGCGAGTTCGGGTCGCTCCTTCGCGAGCGCCGTCAGGAGCTCCTTGGAGATCGAATCGAGCAGCTTCTGGCCCTGGGGGCTCACCCGGCGGCCCCGGGTCTTGTACGGTTGTACGAGTCCGGCCTTCTCGAGCTGGTGGACGATTTCGCGGAGGACGGCCCGGGACCCGCGGCGGGCGTGATAGGGAGCGCTCCCCCGGTCCTTCTTTCCGCCGTACTCCGCGCTCAGGCGTTCGATGCCCACGTCCCCTCGAACGTAGATCTTGCGGAGGACGGAGGCCGACCGGAGGTACCACCATTCCGATTGAGTGGGCGCCCGCTGCTTGTGGACACCGGTCTTCACGAACGATGCCCAGGGGGGCGGAGCGACCGCCTGGCGACTCTTGAGTTCGGCCGCAAGTCTCGGCAGCAGCGCGGCCGCCGGTACGTCGCTCGGGTGGGTCATGGAGTGGCGCGCCCACCCGGTTGGCCTATTTAAAGCCAAACCCCGAGAAAGGTACAGCCGCCACGAAATCGACCGCAGGTTCGAACGATAGGGCGATGGTCGGAGCGCCGGCCATGCGCGCGCGACTCCGAGAGTCCCCGGCTGCAAGGCCCGTTCCCACGGTCTTAACTAAGCTACGCTCATTCCAGAGTCGGGCGAGAGCCGAAGGAGTCGTCACGTGGGGACGGGCGCGTTGATCCTGAGCGCAGGAGAATCGAGCCGGTTCGGCGGGCAGCCGAAGGCCCTCCTCTCGATCGGGCCGATGTCGGCGGTCCGGCGGATGGCGGCGCTCTGTGATGCCCTCGAGCTCGACCCCGTGCTCGTCGTCGTGGGCCCTCACTCGGCCCCGATCTCCCATGAGCTGCGGGGCCTCAACGCCGAGACGGTCGACTCCCCCCGGTGGTTCGAGGGACGCACGGCCTCGATCCAGTCCGGCTTGTGGGCGATGCCACCGGACCACGACGTGCTGTTCTGGCCGGTCGACCATCCGTTCGTCCTTCGCTCGACCATCGACGCCCTGCTGAGAGCCCGTGACCGAGACCTCATCGGGGTCTGGTTCGTCCCGACCTTTGAGGACCGGGGAGGTCATCCGGTGCTCTGGCGCCCCGCCGTACGCCCGGACATTTTCGACCTTCGTGCCGACGCGCCGCTCCGCTCGCTCCTTCCCGAGTTCGGGCCCCAGGTGCTCCGGGTCCCCGTGGACGACCCCGGGGTGGTGGCGAACGTCGACACCCCCGAAGAGTATCGGGAAGCGCTCCGAGATTGGGAGATGCGTGGGGGCGTCTGATGGACCGCAAGGAGCTCAAGGAGGCGGTGCGGCTCCTCGAGGCCCACCAGCCGTTCGTGCGGGCGTCGGTCGTCCAGGCCACCGGCTCCGTGCCGGGGAAGGTGGGCGCGTCCATGATCATCCGTTCGGACGGGTCGACCCTCGGAACCGTCGGGGGTGCGGCGCTCGAAGAGGAGGTAAAGACGCTCGCGCGACGCGCCTTCGAGACCCGGACGGGGGGGCTTCACCATTTCGACCTCGCGGCGTGGAAGCCGTCGGGCCTCCCGAGCCTCTGCGGAGGGTCGGTCGAGGTCGCCGTCGAGTACGTCGCCGCGCGTCCGAACCTACTGCTGTGGGGCGGGGGACACGTGGCCCACGCACTCGCCGCGATCCTCCCGACGCTCGAGTACGACTTCAGCGTTGCCGACGACCGGGCGGAATGGGTGGGGGTCGACCGTTTTCCTTCGGCCGACCGCCGAGAGGTGGTCAGCCCGGAACGCCTCTTCGACGTCTTTGACCCAGTCCAGTTCACGCACCTCTACCTCCTCGGCTACGACGCGATGAAGGACCTCGAGGTCCTCCACCGGGCGCTGGACCGGTTCCCGAACGAGATCGGCCTCATCGCGAGTGCCGCGAAGCGAGAGCATCTGTTCGCTCGCCTCCGTGACCGCGGCGTGACGCGCGAGGCCCTTCGCCGGATCCGATCTCCGGTAGGGCTCGCGATCGGCGCCGAGAGCCCGGCGGAGATCGCCGTCAGCATCGTGGGCGAGATCGTCCGTGGGATGCACCCGGATTCCTTACGTACTTCTCTCGCTGATGCGCGCGCACCCGCGCCGGAGCAGGATGTCGAACGCCGGTCCACTTAGGTTCCGACTGAACGGGCATCCGACCGAGGCTCCGTGCGAGGGGGCTCGGGTGCTCCTCGACCTCCTGCGGGACGACCTTCGGCTCACCGGCACGAAGCGGGGCTGCGACCTCGGGACGTGCGGATGTTGCACGGTCCTCGTGGACGGTCGCCCGACCTTGAGCTGCCTCACGCTCGCCCGTCTCGTCGAGGGCCGCGAGGTCACTACGATCGAGGGGCTGTCGCCTCCTAAGGGCCTCTCTCCGGTACAGCGGGCGTTCGTGGAGAACGGCGCGACCCAGTGCGGCTTCTGTACGCCCGGATTCGTGATGACCGCCACCGCGCTGCTCCGCGAGAACCCCCATCCGACGCGAGCGGAGATCGAGCGGGCGGTGTCGGGGAACCTCTGCCGCTGCACGGGCTACACGAAGATCCTGGACGCGATCGAGGCCGCATCCCGAGGGTCGCCCCGATGACCGCCTCCACCGGGAATCCGTACCGACTCCTGGGCGGAAGGATCCCGTACGTCGAGGGCCCCCTCAAGGTGACGGGACGAGCGGAGTACACCGACGACATCACGCGTCCCGGCTTACTCATCGGCAAGGTCCTGAGGTCGCCTTGGCCGCACGCGCGACTAAGGTCGATCGACGTCTCCGCGGCCCGCGCCGTCCCGGGAGTCCATGCCGTACTCACCGGCGACCGGTATCCCACACCGTTCGGCGTCCTCCCGATCACGCACGACGAGACCGCGATCGCGGTCGGCAAGTCACGATACATCGGCGACATCATCGCGGCCGTTGCGGCGAAGGACGAGCGAACGGCCGAGCGGGCCCTCGCGCTCGTCCGGGTGGACGCGGAGCCGCTGCCCGAGCATGCCGACCCGCGGATGGGAGTACGACCGGTCGCCGAGCCCATCCACGCCCGAGGGCTCAATGGGTCGAACATTCAGAAGGAGGTCGTCCAGCACTTCGGCGACGTCGACCGCGCCTTCGCCGAGGCGGCGTTCACGACCCGGGTGCGGGGGACGTTCGCCGGGGTGACGCACGCGTTCACGGAACCGCTCGTGACGATCGCTGAGGCGACCCCGGACGGCCGACTCACGGTCTGGAGCGCGACCCAGGTTCCCCACTACCTCCACCGGGCGCTCTCCGAGGTTCTCGGGCTTCCGATGCACCGCATCCGTGTGATCAAGCCTGAGGTGGGCGGCGGATTCGGCGGAAAGTCGGACCCTCTCCCGCACGAGATCGTCTGCGCCGCACTCGCGCTCGAGACCGGGCGGCCGGTCAAGGTGCTCTTCGACCGCGACGAGGTCTTCTTCACGAACCACGGTCGCCACCCCACCCAGAACGATGTCCGCATCGCGCTCGGGAAGGACGGCGAGATTCTCGCCTACGACATCGAGGCGCTGATCGACGGGGGCGCCTGGAGTTCCTTCGGCACCGTCACCACCTACTACAACGGGGTCCTCGCGATGGGACCGTACCAGGTCCCCAACTTCCGCTACCGCGGGCGACGGGTCTACACGACCAAGCCCCCCTCCGGCGCGATGCGCGCGCACGGTGGGACGAACATCCGTTTCTCGGTCGAGGTCGCGTTGGACCAGCTCGCGGAGCAGACGGGCATTGACCCGTTCAAGCTACGGCTCCGCAACGCGCTCCCTCCCCACTCGACCACCGTGAACCAGTTCCGCATCACGTCGACGTCGTTCCGGGCGTGCCTCGCCGCCGCCCGGCGGGCGAGCGGATGGGACGAGAAGTTCCGCCGCCTGCCCTACGGCCACGGGGTCGGACTCGGCTGCGGCTTCTACATCTCGGGGTCGAACAGCCCGATCCACTTCACGCCGAAGATGCCCCAGTCGACCGTTCACCTGAAGGTCGACATGGACGGCGGCATCGCCGTCCACTCGATGCAGGCCGACATCGGCCAGGGCTCGAACACGTTGCTCGCGGCGATCGTCGCGGAGGTCCTCGGCGTCGACCTGGAGCGGGTCCACGTCCAGCGGGTCGATTCGGACGTGAGTCCCGTCGACCTGGGCTCCTACTCGAGTCGCGTGACGTTCATGATGGGGAACGCCGCCCGCGAGGCCGCGGAGCAGCTCCAACGTATTCTCCTTCAGGCGGCGGGGGAGCTGCTCGGGGTCACGGCGGCAGAGCTCGAGGTCGCCCACGAGCGTTACCAAGTGCGCGGTCGCCCCGAGCAGGGGGTCCCGTTCATGGAGGCCCTCCACCGTGCGATGGAGGACCGCGGCGCCCTGACCACCTCAGGCAACTACCGTTCGCAGCCGATGGGCGGCAGCTTCAAGGGGGCCCGCGCGGGCACGGCGCCGGCCTACTCCTTCGCCGCCTACGTGGCCGAGGTCGACGT
>Ga0187769_10000313_pt1 | contig 26650 bp, 23 predicted proteins | sample 0116_SJ02_MP02_1_FD_133140 | JGI IMG/M metagenome (GOLD analysis project Ga0187769, IMG submission 133140) | Tropical peat soil microbial communities from peatlands in Department of Meta, Colombia - 0116_SJ02_MP02_10_MG | ecosystem: Environmental > Terrestrial > Soil > Wetlands > Peat | place... | reverse complement strand
TCATCGGCCCCTACTGTAAGTCGAGAGGCAAGAGGGAGCTGGAGTCTGTCCTGCTGAGATTCTTCGAGACCATCGGGGCCCCTGTCGCAGGCTCGGTGGGCCCAGCCATCAGCCTGGACCTCAATCCCTACAGGCACGACGACGTACCTCGAGAGGTGATGGACAAGACCCTGGACGCCACTTTGGGAGCCTATAGGAGCTACGTCCAAGAAACGCCGAGACCTGATGTGCGCCTCCTTCTCGCCAAGCCAAACAGGGTGGATGATACGAGGGTGCTAAAGGACGCGGCTTCCATAATCTTCAACGGCGGGAGGATAGCGTTCTTCTCATCGGACCAGAGGAGGAGCTTCCTCGGGCTGAACGCCAACGTGCTCTCCCCCGAGGCCCAGGCGGACAACGTGAGCGTGCTCCACGGGCTCAGCCTCAACCTCCCTAGACTCGCCTACGACTCCAACCAGGACGAGACATACTTCAGGGCAAAGCTCGCCCTCCTCATCGGGGTCGCTGCGGATGCGCTTTCGACCCGAAGGAGACTGATCGAGAGGACGCTGAAACGCGGTCTCCTGCCCTCTCTCGCTGCCGGTTCAGACGGGGTCACATCCGATACCATGCCCTTGATCATGAATATGGTGGGACTGGACGAGACCCTCGCGAGCCTCATCAGGGACCCTACCTCGGCTTCGAGATATGACCTGGCGGACAAGATAGTGGGGACAGCCACTCAGGTCGCGGATGACAAGTCCACCAAGATAGACAGGCTGGGGGTCGCCATGCTGGAACTCGACGGGGCTCTGAGGCTGGCAACTCTCGACTCTGAGAAATATGGGAAGGCGAACCTGCAGCCCCTGCAGAAGGGAGCCTACACCCAGGCGCCGAGGCTGCAGCTGGCGGACCTGGAGAATTCCGAGAAGATGGACTACCTCTCGAAGCTTTCGGTGGGGCTCCACGGCGGAGTGTCGATGACGCTCGACGGCTCGTCGGACGAGGTCAGAGGCATCTACAACCTGATCCTTAATGCGACGCCGAAGCTCCCCTACTTCAAGGTGGACAGGACGATATCCGTCTGCAGGAACTGCGGTGCGAAGCTCCCTCAAAATTCCGCCCGGTGCCCGCGTTGCAAGTCGGTGGCCATGACACAGTACTCGACAGCGACCTAGATCCCACGAGGCTGCTCAACTTCTTGTCAAGAAGAGTTTACAGCACGCCACTTCATGCTGCGTATTCGCTATCCGATCCCCTCGTGTGGTGGTTAACTTGCGGTGAGCCTAGGTTGAAATATATGTGCGGGACGATGGGGTCGAGGTCAAGGTTATGACGTCAATCGTTGAACAGCCACGTGACTCTCCGGATGCCGGAGGGCACAAGGGAGAGGTAGTGCTCCCATCAGAGACTCTCGCGGCGTTCGGGGGAGATGAACTGCGCGCCAGAGTCTTCTACGAGAAGTACGCGCTCAGAGACGGCCAAGGAAGGCAGATCGAGAAGCGCCCCGAGGACATGTGGCGCAGGGTCGCCCGGGAGCTCGCTTTGCCCGAGGTGGACGACGAGAAGAGGAAGGAGTGGACCTCCAAGTTCTACTGGCTCCTGGAGGACTACCGGTTCGTTCCTGGAGGGAGGATACTCTTCGGAGCAGGTCAGATGAGGAAATCGACCCTGCTAAACTGCTATTTCTTCAAGATCAAGGAGGATTCCATAGAGGCAATATTCGACTGGTGCAAGGAAGCCGCCAGGACCTATAGCTATGGAGGAGGGGTGGGCACCGACATCTCGGTACTCAGACCTCGGGGCGCCCCCGTGAACAACTCGGCCATCTACAGTTCGGGTGCGGTGTCCTTCATGGAACTCCTCTCGACGACCACCGGTACAATCGGGCAGGCAGGGAGGAGAGGGGCTCTGATGATCACAATCCAGGTGGACCACCCGGACGTTATGGAGTTCATCAACGTCAAGAAGGATCTCAAGAAGGTGAACTACGCCAACATATCGGTGAAGATTTCTGACGACTTCATGAGGGCCGTCGAGACAGACGGCGACCTCATGCTCCACTTCAAGAACGAGAAGGTTGAGGTGAACAGGACGGTCAGGGCGAGGGACGTCTGGAAGTCCCTGATCAAGGGCGCCTGGCAGTCGGCTGAACCTGGGGTTCTCTTCTGGGACACCATCAAGAGAGACTCGACGACCGAGTACAACGGCATGGAGGTCCAGGGCGTGAACCCCTGTAGCGAGCAGACCCTCGAGAGCTACGGTTGTTGTTGCCTAGGTTCGGTCAACCTCAGCGCCTTTGTCAGGGAGCCGTTCAGTGAAAGAGCAAGCATCGACTGGGACGGGCTCACCAGGGCGACTCAATACGGCGTCCGTTTCCTCGACAACGTGCTTGACTACAACGCCGACAGGCACCCGCTCCCTCAGCAAAAGGTAGCATCGCTCCACAGCAGGAGGGTGGGGGTCGGCATCACCGGGCTCGGTGACATGCTGATCAAGCTGGGTCTGAAGTACGACGAGGACTCGACCATCGAGTTCGTCGACCACCTCTTCGAGAGAATCAAGAACGTCATCTACGACTACTCCACCGAGTTGGCAAAGGAGAAGGGGAGCTTCCCGGCCTTCGACGCCCAGAAGCACCTCGCACAACCTTTCGTCTCGAGGCTCGACGAGAAGGTCAAGGAGAAGATCAGGACACAGGGCATTAGGAACGCCGCCGTAACGACGGTCCCCCCCGTCGGGTCTGGTTCCATCCTAGCCGGGACGAGCAGTGGAGTGGAGCCCGTCTTCGCCCTGTACTACACGAGAAGGAGCAAATCCCTGAGCGAGGGAGAGTTCAAGGTCTTCCACCCGCTCGTCAAAGAGTACATGAGTGCGACGGGAGCCGCAGACGAGAAGGAGCTCCCCAACTACTTCGTCACCGCACACGACATCAAGCCAGAGATGAGGGTGAAGATGCAAGCCACAATCCAGAAGCACATAGACACCGCCATCTCGAGCACGGTCAACCTCCCCGAGGACATAACCCCGGAGGAGGTGGAGAAAATCTACCTGCTTGCTTGGAGGATGGGGTGCAAGGGCATCACTGTCTACAGAGAAGGGAGCAGGGAGGGGATTCTGGAGACGGAGAAGGTGGCTAAGAAAGTCGAGGCCCCGAAGGCGGAGTTCGAGCGTCCCAAGTTGATGGAGGGGAAGACCATCAAGCTGAGGCTCCCACAGGGAGGGCTTTACGTGACCGCCAACATGGACAACGGCGAGCTGAAGGAGGTCTTCGTGACACTGGGCAAGTCAGGAGGGGACGAGAAGGCCGACGCCGAGGCCCTGGGGAGACTGATCAGCCTCTACCTGCAGCACGGAGGGGACATCCAGAGCGTCATCTCCACGCTCAAGGGGATCAAGGGGAAGTACGTCTCCTGGGACGAGGGGACCCAGCTACAGTCCATCCCAGACGCCATCGCTAAGGCCCTGGAGCTGCTGACTCTGAATCACGTAGTGAAAGAGTCTGGGTTCCCTACCGAGGGGAATCCGAAATCCCTCGGAGGGACGTGCCCTGACTGCCATGAGTCCACTCTGGTCTTTGAGGGGGGGTGTTACAAGTGCATGAACTGTGGCTACTCGAAGTGCGAGTAGCCTCAAGCGCCCCATAACGAATTTACACGCGCGCCCAGAGGCAGCGCTCGTTGAGCAGAGGGAGCAGGGCCCTACTCATCGTTGTGGTGACAACCGCCCTAGTGCTTACTCCTCTCATACTAGGGGGGGTCCTCCTGGGATTCTACGTCGGCGACCAGGTGGGGTACTCTGGGAGCATCCTTGCCATAGCCTTCTCGACGGTCGGCTTCGTGGCAGGCATGGTGGTGATATGGAGAGTGATAAAGGCGGTTGTGAGCCGGATGAATCGGCCTACTGGCTGACCTTCTTCAGCGCCTCTGACTTCGCCTTCTCGGCCTTCGCCTTCAGATCGGCGGCGGCCTTGTCGTAGGCCTCTTCGACCCTCTTTGCCGCGGCCTTGAACGGCTCCTCGACTAGGTCTTCGCTCATCGCGCTTCCTTCCTCTCCAGCACCTTCTTCACGTGCTTCAGCCTCGTGAACTCCTCCCTCTCCCTCTCCTCGAGGGTGGCTTGGATGTATCGGATGGAGTCCTCGTAGCGCGGGATTATCATGTATTCGAGGGCGTTGAGCAGCCTCTGAGTCTTCTCAAGCTCCTTCGCGAGACGAAAGATAGCGTTCTCGTACTCGGCGGCCCGGAAGATAGAAGGGAGGACCTTTCTCATGTGCCTTGCAGCCCTGTCGACTGCGATGTTGCTGTCCGCGAATCCATAGGTCATGCCGGTCTCCTTCTCAGACAGGTTGATTGAGGGGATGTCGACGTCGACGATCCTGCGGACGTGAACGTCCGCCTCCACCATGGGCGGAGTGTTTGCGGCTATGCCTTCGAGCCTGAGCGGCCCGAGTTTGAGGTAGGCGTCATAGAGGGCCAGATACGCGTCAGAGAGGGGCTGCGAAATCTCGTCCCGGGCCGTCGTGGCCTGTTCGATCATTTCGTCCAGCCGCTTCAGAAGGACGTCCCGCTTGTCGTCAAGGACCTTCTTGACCCTGGCCGCCGTCTGGAGTCGCTTTCGGGTGCCTATGAGCTCGATCTTCGTCGGGAGAACGTTGCCGCCGGAGGCTACTGACATGGCCTAAACAGCCGACTTCCCTTTGATGTAGTGCTGCTCGATGAACTCTTCCTTGATGTTCGTCAGTTCGCTCTCGGGGAGGACCGAGAGTACCTCCCAGGCGATGCGGTGTGTGTCCTCGAAGGTCCTGTTCTCGTCGTACCCCTGGTTGAGGAACTTCTGCTCGAACTCGTCTCCGAACTGGAGGTACTTCAGGTCCGAGCCGGTGAGCCCCGACTTACCCACGATCTCAGCCAGCGCCCTCAGCTCGACCGCTCTTGCGTAGGCGTTGTACAACTGGTTCCCGACCTGGTGATGGTCAGGGCTTGCCTTCCCCTGTTTGATGACGTAACCGAGGGCCGGGCCCATGAGCCTGCTGAGGCTCGAGAGGACGTAGACGGGAGGATAGATCCCCTTTCTGAAGAGCTCCCTCCCGAGGAAGATTTGGCCTTCTGTGATGTACCCAGTGAGATCGGGAATTGGATGGGTGACGTCGTCGCTTGGCATCGAGAGTATAGGCATCTGGGTGATGCTCCCCTTCTTCCCTTTGATTCTGCCCGCCCTTTCGTAGTTGGTGGCGAGGTCTGTGTAGAGGTAGCCGGGGAACCCCTTCCTCCCCGGGACCTCTTCCCTCGCTGCTGAAATCTCCCTCAGTGCCTCGGCGTAGTTTGTGATGTCGGTGATTATTACGAGGACGTGCATCCCAAGCTCGAAGGCCAGGTACTCTGCGGCCGTCAGGGCGACCCTGGGAGTGATGATCCTCTCTATGGCAGGGTCGTCCGCCAGGTTCAGGTACAGGATACTCCTGCGGATGGCGCCAGACTCGGCCAGTGTTCTCTGGAAGAACGAAGCCTCACTGTGCGAGACTCCGACAGCAGCGAACACCACCGCGAACTCCTCCCCTTCCCCCACCACCGTTGCCTGCCGCGCGATCTGTGCGGCCAGCATGTTGTGGGGCATCCCTGCGCCCGAGAAGATTGGAAGCTTCTGCCCTCTTACGAGCGTAAGCATGCCGTCTATGACAGAGACCCCCGTCTGGATCAGGTCGGTAGGGTACTCGCGCCTCTCTGGGTTAATCGGCGCCCCGTTAACTTCGAGGAATTTCTTCGCGACAGGTTCCGGGAGCCCGTCTTGGGGCCTGCCGAGCCCATCGAACACCCTGCCGAGGAGCTGGTCTGAGACAGGGAGCTCCATGGTCTTCCCTAGGAACCGGGCCCTGGTCCCGCTGACTGAAAGTCCCGAGGTTCCCTCGAAGACTTGGACCACCGCCTTTCCGAAACCAGTTTCGAGGACCCTTGCCAGCCTCCTGTTCCCAGTGTTGTCTTCAATCTCCACGAGCTCATCGAAGGCTGCTCTGTCCACTCCGTCTACGACTATGAGCGGCCCCCTGATCTCTGCTATCTTACTATACTCCAGCCCTGACGAGGACCTGCTCATGTGGCCTTCACCTCCTGGACGCCCGAGAGGGACGAGAACTCGTCGAACATTTGCCTTGATAGCGATTCCAGCTTGTCGAGGTCCTCGCTCCTGACGGCGAACTTGGCCCGGAGCATGGGCGCGATCACCTGCATACCCCTGATCTTGGCAAGGGAGGTTCCGTTCCTGAGTGCCTTGAGGGCCTCCTGGTGATACTGGACGAACATCTTCATCATGATGAACTGTTTCTGCGGGCTGCAGTAGGCGTCGACGTCGTCGTAGGCGTTCTGCTGCAGGAACCCAATCTGGATCATACGGGCGACGTCAAGGATCAGCTTCTCCTCGTCAGGGAGCGCTTCGGGCCCTAGCAGGCGGACTATCTCCTTGAGCGCGTCCTCGCGCTGCAGGATACCGTATGCATCGGCCCTCACCTTTGCCCACTCCCTGTCGACCCTCTCCGACCACCACTTGCTGACGGAGTCGACGTATCCGGAGTAGGAGCTCATCCAGTTGATGGACGGGTAGTGCCTTGAATAGGCGAGCCTGGCGTCCAGGGCCCAGAAGTTCTTGACGAAGCGAATGGTCTGTGAAGTGACCGGCTCGGTGAAGTCACCCCCAGCGGGGGAGACCGCTCCAATCAGCGTGATCGACCCGGTCCTCTGCGGGGCCCCGAGTATATCGGCCCGCCCTGCCCTTTCATAGAACTCAGCCAGCCTCGACGCGAGGTAGGATGGATAGCCTTCCTCTGCGGGCATCTCCTCCAGCCGACCGCTGATTTCGCGCAGCGCCTCGGCCCACCTGCTCGTGGAGTCGGCCACGAGTACGGTGTCGTATCCCATGTCCCTGTAGTACTCGGCCATGGTTACTCCTGTGTAGATGCTCGCCTCCCTTGCGGCGACCGGCATGTTGCTTACGTTCGCGATAAGGATAGTCCTCTCCATTAGCGGGCGGCCGCTCTGGGGGTCTATGAGCTCGGGGAATTCCACGAGCACTTCTGTCATTTCGTTGCCGCGCTCGCCGCACCCGATGTGGAAAACTACCTTGGCGTCAGCCCACTTGGCTACGCTGTGTAGTGTGACCGTCTTTCCCGTTCCGAATGCACCTGGGATTGCGCCCGTGCCCCCCTTGGACATCGGGAAGAAAGAATCCAGGACTCTCTGCCCCGTCAGCAGGGGAATCTCCGGGTCGAGCCTCTCCCTGATTGGTCTGGGAGTCCTGACGGGCCACCTGTGGTAGAGCATCAGTTCCTGCCTCTTCCCCGACTTGTCCTCTGCGGTGACCACGACTTCATCCACTCTATACTTCCCTTCCTTGGAGACATCCTTCACCTTGGACTTCGGTGTTGTCGGGGGAGCAAGAATCCTGTGCTCGATGAGCGGAGTCTCCTGGACGGTCCCCAGAATCGTTCCCGCGTCGATGTCGTCCCCTGCCTTCACGGCAGGGACGAACTCCCATTGTTTGTCAAAGGGGATCGAGTTGGCCGAGACTCCCCTCGTGATGAAAGCGCCGGCCATGTTCGCTATTACGTCCAGGGGTCTCTGAAGGCCGTCGTAGATCGTTCCTATCATACCTGGGCCTAGGCTCGTCGACAGAGGCTGGCCAGTCCCTGCGACAGGCTCGCCCGGTCTCAGGCCGCTCGTCGACTCGTAGACCTGAACGAACGCTATATCTCCGGTCAGCTTGATGACCTCGCCGACCAGCTTCTCTTCGCCGACTTGGGTCACCTCGTACATCTTTGAGGAGGCCATGCCAGAGGCCTTTACGGCCGGGCCTGAAATCCACTCGATTTTTCCCTTGGCTGGCAAAACGGAACCTGCGCGACCGCCGAATTCGGCGGGCTTATAACGTTTAGAGGAAAGCGATTGTTTTTCCTTCTATCACTCGTCGCCCGTCAGTATCGCCGCTACAGCCTTCCTCAGAGTCGGCCTCATCCTTTCGAGCCTTGCTTCGAAGGTGTTGTCGAACCTCACGGTCCCATCGGTGGTGGTCAGGATTACGCCCCCCATGGTGTCCACATTCTCCTCGTCCAGGGAAAGCTTGGCCGTGTTCCCGAGCTTCTTCATGGCAGCGGAGACGGCCTTCCTGTCCTTTGAGGCGCACGACACTCGGGCTCTGGAGCCGATTACCTCTAGCCCTTCCTCAATCAAAGAGACAAGTGCCTTCTCCTGAGAGGCGCCGGACACCGCTGAAATTTGCTTTGCTGCCAGGTCGAACGCCTCGTTCACAGCCTTCTCAAGTGACCGAAGCTGCGCGTTCCTAGCATCTAGTTCGGCGGCCCCGATTATCTGCCTCTTAACGGACTCCGCCTGCTTCTCGCCTGTTTCGAGGATCTTTCCGACCGCTTCGCTGGTTTCTTTCCTCACCGCTTCTATCCTGGCGAGGGTCTCAGAACGCCCAGCCTCCAGGTCTGCCAGCGCTTCGGTTTCGAACTCTCCTGAGACTTTCTCGAGAGTGTCTGAGGCCGCCTTGCTCAATCTCTCAGACTCCGAGTATTGCTCTCAGCATCGCCCTGTACTCTACCTTCTCCTTCTTGCTCCCCGGGCCAGGGACCTCGTAAATCAGCGGAATCGCTCTCTTCGCCCTCAACTGAGTGAGCTGATCCGTGATGGGTTTTGCCACCTCGTCGCTTACCATTATCAGCCCAACGGAGGGGTCCTTGGAGAGGTTCTCAATCTTCTCAAGCGCGGCGGGGGCCCCAGACACGTACTCCCCGCTCACGCCTGAGAGTACGAATCCGGTGACGAATGCCTTTCCTCCCACCGCAACGACTTTCACTTTGATTCACCCAGCAACTTGGACGCTGCCAATTCTGCGGCTTCCCCCTCGTGGCGGGAGATGGAGAGCTCGAACGCCTGCAACTCCGATTCCCCTTCTTCTCTGATGCTCTTCGCCTGCACCTCGGCCTCTGCCTTCGCCTCGGCCACGCGCCGGGCAGCGATCTCCGTCGCCTGTGCGATGGCAGAGCTTCTCGCGGTCTCTGCCCAGTCCAAAGCATCCTTCATGGCTCTCCTCTTCGCCTCTGATGCTTCGGCCTTCGCCGCGTCGAGGGCGGTTTCGAATTCGACGAGCGCCTTCACGGTTTGTTCGATGGCGGAGGGCAAGACGGACTTTTTCGTCTGCCTCGGATTTGTGTAATTAAACGTTAGGCGGGGAAGAAACGATGTGAAGGGATAGGGCGTTCGCTGGAGGAGTGTCTCCCTTCGCAAACCTCAGCCTGTTGACCTCGCCCAGCTCGAAGGGGAAGACGACCCACCTGTCCACGACCTCCAGGTAGTAATCAGGCTCGAATTTGGTCCAGGGCTTCTTGAAGAGAACCGCCACCTCCAAGAGCGTTGGGTTCTGCCCGGACAGGTACTCCTCTACCACCTTCATGGTGTCACCCTGGTCTACCAAATCGTCCACGATCAGTACGTTCTTGCCAGTAATCTCCTCGGTAAGGGTTGAGAGGATCCTGGGAGTCCCCCGTTCTTCTATTCCGACATAGGATTTCACATTGATGAAGTCAATCCTGGCGTCCAGGTGGTCAGAGACCACCATGGCCACCGGCATGCCTCCTCGCGCTACCCCGATGACCAGGTCGAACTTCTTTCCGCTGGAGTAAACCTTCTGGGCCAGGGCTTCTGCCAGGTTACCGTACTCGGGCCAGCTAACGTACCTGTACTCGGCCATTGACGTGTAGGTCGTCTTTCCGTAGATAACCGTTCGAAGGTTGTTTCACATCCAAGTGTGAATTGACCGTGTCCGTGCAACCCCTGTAGCCTTCAAAACGCGAGCCCACTCGGCAGACGTCGGTTAGGGACAATCGAGATGAATAGGAGTTATAGGCGGGGCTTCAGAGAGGTGGACTTCGCTTCTTGCCAGACAAGCTCGTAGTAATTGCACTCGGAGGCAACGCGCTCCTTCAGAGGACACAGAAGGGGACCTTCGAAGACCAGTACAGCAACGTCGAGAAAACAGCGACCAAAATAGCCGACCTCATCGAACAGGGGTATAGGGTCGTCCTGACCCATGGCAACGGGCCGCAAGTTGGCGCCACCCTTCTCAGACACGATGCGGCGAAGAACATAGTGCCGCCGTTTCCTCTTGACGCGTGCGGCGCTGAGACTCAGGGGTTCATCGGCTACATGATTCAGCAGGCCCTGAGGAACGAAATGAAGTCCAGGGGGATGGACAAGTATGTCGTGACGGTGATAACGAGGGTGACCGTGGACAAGAATGACCCTGCCTTCGAGCATCCGACCAAGCCCGTTGGCCCGTTTTACTCAAAGCAGGAGGCGGACGACTTGGCGAAGCGCATTCAGGGCATCACGATCAAGGAGGATGCGGGCCGCGGGTACCGACGCGTGGTTCCCTCCCCCGACCCGAAAGTGATTGCAGAGAGATTCGCGATTCGGACATTGGTCGACGCGGGGTTCGTTGTGGTCTCGACCGGGGGTGGCGGCATCCCAATAGTCGAAGAAGGTACCACGGCGAGAGGAGTCGAAGCAGTCATCGATAAGGACCTGGCAGGGCAGCGCCTGGCGACATTGATCGGCGCCAACATATTCGTGATACTCACTGATGTGGATGGCGCCTATGTCCACTACGGGACTCCAAAGCAGGAACTGCTCACAGAAGTGACTACAGGGAAGCTATTGAACTACCTCAACGAAGGGCAATTTAAGGAGGGAAGCATGGCGCCGAAGGTGACGGCTGCCATCCGTTTCGTAGAGAGCGGGGGGGACCAGGCCATCATCGCGGCGCTCGACAAGTTGATCGAGGCCCTGAAAGGCGAGGCCGGGACCCACGTCATCGGTCCGAGGGCTTGATCCAGCCAGTTGGCCAAGTCTAGCTCCATCCTCTTCGACGACGCCCTCATCGTGACCATGGACCCTCGCCGGAGAGTGATAGAGAGGGGCTCGATCCTGGTGGAGGGAGACAGGATTGCCGAGATAAGGGGACCGGCTGGCGGGCGACCGGAGATGGCAGAGCAGAGGATCTCCGCAAAGGGCATGGCCGTGATACCCGGACTTGTCGACACCCACGTCCACCTCGCCCAGAGTCTCCTGAGAGGGTGCGCCGACGACCTTTCCTTGGTGGAGTGGCTCAGGCAAAGGGTCTGGCCCATCCAGGGGGTTTTCACCGAGGAGGATGGAAGAGTGAGCGCGGAGCTTTCTATGCTTGAGATGATAAGGAGCGGCACCACTTCCTTCGTCGGTGTGGATGTAGTCTCTCGTTACGGATTCGATGGCATCGCGAAATCAGTCGTGAAGGCAGGGATGAGAGGGGCGTTGGCGAAGAGCATCATGGACAGCCCAGGCTATGGGAGGAAGGGGGCAATAATGCCGGCGGGGTTGGTGGAAGAGAAGGAAGCCTGCATTAGCGAGACCAAGTCGATGGTCAAGAAGTGGAATGGAATCAGGGGAGGGCTGGTAAAGGCCTGGCTCGCCCCGAGGTCGCTCGGCGGGTGCAGCCGGGAGCTTTACGAGGAGGTCGCGGATCTGGCGGAGAAGCAGAAGACGAGGGTGACCATGCACCTCGCGGAGGTCAAGGAGGATGTCAGGTACGCGAAGCAGAACTTCGGGATGACTCCCTTCGAGTTCATCGAGAAGGTGGGACTGGCAGGACCGGGGTCTCTCTTTGCCCACATGGTGTGGCTCACGGACAACGATATCAGGAGTGTAGCGAAGACGAAGGCGAACGTGGCCCACTGCCCCTCATCCAATCTGAAATTGGCCTCCGGCTTCCCCAGGGTGCCTGAGTTACTCGAGGCTGGAGCGAACGTCGGGCTCGGATGCGACGGTGCCCCCTGCAACAACTCGTACGATATGATCAGGGAAATGAAGATAGCCGCTGTGATTCAGAAAGGGCGGCTGCTCGACCCCCTGACCATGCCGGCCACGACAGTCCTCGAGATGGCCACCGTGAGGGGCGCCAAGGCGATGGGTATGGAGTCGGAGATAGGGTCTATCGAGGCGGGCAAGAAAGCGGACTTGGTGTTCATAGACATGAAGAAGCCGCACCTTACTCCTTTCCGGAACGTAGTTTCGAACATAGTCTACTCCGCCGTGGGGGGCGACGTCGACTCCGTGATGGTAGATGGGAGGCTCCTGCTCCAGCACGGAAGGGCCCTCACCCTCGACGAGGAAAGAATTGTGGGCGAAGCGCAGCAGCGCCAGGTCGAGCTTATCTCCAGGTCTGGAGTCAGGGCATAGGGAGTCCCCGCCGTTGGATCTCCTTGTTAGGAACGCCAGAATCATCACCGGCTCTGAATCGTTCGAGTCTAACATAGGAGTGAAAGGCAGCACCATCGTATCCATTTCCTCGATTCTTGAGCCGGCTGGGGCACGGGTCTACGATGCGAGGGGTAAGATCGTCATACCCGGCGGAATCGACGCGCATACTCACATGGAACTCCAGGTCACTGGCACCAAATCAGCCGACGATTTCTACTCCGGTACCGTGGCCGCTGCCTGTGGCGGAATAACCACCATAATCGATTTCGTGGACGCGCAGCGTGGCCAGACCCTCCTGGGGGCGCTGGCAGACTACCGGCGCAAGGCCGACCACAAGGTGGCAATCGACTACGGGCTCCACATGATGTTCAAGGGACAGAACCTGCCCGAGATTGGCAAGATAACTGAAGTAATAGGCAAAGGGGTGCCGAGCTTCAAGGTCTACACGGCCTACAGGAAGAGGGGGCTGATGCTGGAGGACACCGACATCTCAAGGGTGATGGAGAAAGTGGCCGGGGATGGAGGGCTCGTCGCCGTTCATGCAGAGAGTGAATCGATCATCCAACGGCAGATCGAGAAGAACCTGGCGGAGGGGAACACAGAAGCGAGATACCACGCCCTCAGCAGGCCTGCTTCGGCCGAGGCCGAAGCGATCTCCAGGGTCACACGACTGGCCAAGGCCAGTTCAGCCAGGATCTACATCGTCCACCTTTCGAGCAAGGCGGGTAAGCAAGAAGTCGAGAACGCACGGCGCAGGGGAACGAATGTGTTCGCGGAGACCTGTCCCCACTACCTCGTTCTGACGGACAAGGTCTACGAGAGAGAGGATGGGAGGAACTTCGTCATGTCCCCCGCCCTTAAGACGCCCGAAGACCAAGCGGCCCTCTGGGAGGGCCTAACCCCCGGCGGGGTCATCGAAACGGTGGGGAGCGACCACTGCCCGTTCACGAGCGCCGAGAAGGACTGGGGGGAGGGGGACTTCACGAAGATTCCAAACGGCGTCCCAGGGACCGAGGCGATTATCCCCCTGCTCTACTCCGAGGGGGTAAGGAAGGGGAGGATTTCGATGCTCGACCTGGTCAGGGTCACGTCGGGGGCGCCTGCGATGCGCTTCGGCCTGTCTCCGTCAAGGGGATCCATTTCGGTCGGCTCGAACGCTGACTTGGTAGTCATCGACCCCAACAAGCGGGTAAGGATGACCGCCGACGCAATGCACTCGAAAATCGACTACAGCATATACGACCACATCACGACCGAGGGGTACCCCGTCCTGACGGTAAGCAGGGGGGACATAGTAATGGAAGACGGGGAGTTCGTCGGAAGCAGGGGTCGGGGTAGGTTCGTGCCGAGGCGGGCGGCCTCTTAGGTTACGACTTGCGTTTCTTGTGACTCGAGCGGGGGGTGCCCAACCCCAGTGGCTCTACGGCCTCGGGGGGCGAGGAACCGAGCCGCTGCCAGAGACGCTCCATGGCCTTCAGGACTTCCGTTTCCGCTCTTCGGACGTCGAGAGTGAGCAGCCTCCTGTTTTTCATTACGACCTGGCCATCCACCATCACGTCCCTGACATCGGGCCCCCGAAGGCTGTTGACGATGTATCCGTAGATCGAGCCCGAATAGGGAGTAGCGGTGAAGGTAGGTCGCACCACGATGATGTCCCCCCTCTTCCCGACCTCAATCGACCCCAGAGAAGACAGCCCGTATGCCCTGGCGGCGTTGACCGTGCACATCTCCACCATTTCCTGGGCCGAAGGTCTGTTTGGGTTCCTGCGGGCAACCCTCTGTAGCAGGAAGCCGACCCTCATGTTCTCGAACATGTCGAAGACGTACCCGTCGTTGCCGAGCCCCACGTTGACCCCCTGGTCCAGCATCTCCATCAGGGAGGCGACGCCCACCGCGTTCAGCATGTTGCTCATGGGGTTGTGTGCAATGCTTGCCGAGCTCTTCGCGACTAGCTGAATTTCCCTCTGGTTGAGGTGGACGCAGTGAGCCAGGATGGCCCGGGGGGACAGGAGGCCCCTTTTCTGCAACCTTTCGACGCTCCTCTTCCCATATCTCTCCATGTTGTGGTAACCGTCGTTGGGCCCCTCCGAAACGTGAATCGTGAGGGGTACCCTGTGCTCCCGGCTTGCGTCCACCCCACGTGAAATCAGGTCATCTGAAACGGTGAAGGACGCGTGGAGGCTAATCATGCCCATCGTTCTCCCTTTGTCCTTCTTCTCGATGAACCTCAGACTCTCATTCAGTCCTCTCGTCCCCTCTCCAGCGCCCCTCCTCTCCGTCGCTTCGAAGGAGATGACTCCCCGGAGGCCGACCTCATTGGACGCCTTCGCGATACTGTCAAGGGACCCTTCGATGGCATTGGGAGCAGAGTATGTGTCGGCGTAGCAGGTAGTCCCGTTCGTCACCGATTCAATGCCAGCGGCCAGCGTCGTCGCGTAGGCATCTTCGTTGGTGAGCTTTTCGTCGAGGGGCCACCAGACTCGCTGCAGAATCTGTAGAAAGTCGGAAGGCTCCTCTATGTTCAGGGCCGAGCCCCTCAGCGCGATACCGTACAGGTGGGTGTGACTGCAGATGAGGCCGGGCATCACGATGCACCCCCCTGCGTCGACCACCTCGTCAGGGCTGAACCCCTTTGACACGTCCTGAAGCGGACCCACCGCCACTATCTTGCCGTCAAGCACGGCCACTCCGGCGTCTTCGATGACCCTGCGTTTCTGGTCCATCGTGACGGCCACTCCCCCTTTCACCAGGAGTTTCGTCGACAAATCGCCTACGCCAGGGATTCGACAGCGTATTCGATGTTATGGCTCAGAAGAAGGAGGAGCGGAGAACTGCAACCGGCAGCCATGTATTCTTTAATCTTCTTCTCGCAGTCGGTGGGTGAGCCCGAGGCGGTTATGAGCTGAACCACTTCGTCGGGGACGATCTCTGCTGCCTTCTCGATTCCTCCCGGCTTGGCAGGCCACCCCCCCATGCGCTCCTGCACCTCCCTGATCAGGTCCTCGCCGACTCCGCTCGCCTTCGCTATGTGCGGCTGCTGCCCGATTGTCATCGTGACGTGGCTCTTGGCCAGCTCCACCGCCTTCTGGGCATCCTCGTCAATGGAGCAAGCAATGAGCTGAGGAGAGTCAATCTCATTTGGGTTCCTGCGCGCCTTTTCGGCGCCGCGCCTGATGCTCTCCCACGCCTTTTCGTTGTACTTCGGTGAAACGAGGTAGTTCAGCAGGACGCCGTCTGCTATCTCCCCGGCGAGCTCGAGCATCTGGAATCCCGTACCCCCGATGTAAATTGGCACGTTCCTCGGTCTGGCTCCCGTCCCGTGGAGCGTATCGAGCTTGACCCCGTCCATTTTCACGAATTCCCCTTGGAACGTGACCTCCTCCGCCCTGAAGAGGCTCCTGATGACCTGGACGTACTCCCTCATGCACTGTAGAGGCTTTGTCCTGTCTATGCCCACCTTCTTGGCCAGGGGATCCCACCAGGCGCCAAGTCCGAGGATCACCCTCCCCGCCGAGAGCTCGTCCAGCGTGGCAAAGGTCTGGGCGATGAGGGCGGCGTTGCGCGTCCAAGTGTTGATCACACCCGCTCCGACCTTGACCTTGGTCGTGTCAGTAGCAATCGCCGTTACCGGGACGATGGCGTCCCTCGCGAGCCTCGACTCGGCGATCCAGACGGACTCGAATCCATGCGCTTCGGCGATCTGGGAGTACTTCACCATCTCGCGGACGTGCATGTCCTGAAGGTAGAGCCCTAGCCTAGTCAAGGAGTGGGAAGGTTTGGACAGGTTGGTTCGCCACAATCGTCCGCGTGCTTATTCGATTTAAAGGCTCCAGCACACTCCGACGCAGAGGACTACGAGCCCGTCACGGCCGAATCCACGACTTCCTTGTCTGCTTCGGGGAGCTCATACCATCTCTTCCGCTCTCCTACTGTGGCCCTCATTTTCCATCCCATCGACTTGGGCGCCGCTTCGATGGAGTTCCTGAGTTTCGCGGCCCGGTCCATGATGCGCCTGTTCTGTTCCGGGTCGAGCCCAATCCCTTCTGCGTATTTGGCAAGTTTGTCTAGGTTCGTGGTGAAGGTCTTATAGATCCCCCAGTCCTCGGCACAGAGTTTCGAGATGTGGTGTGCGTCTATGCCGTCGGGCTCTGCGCCTTCAGAGACTTCGTGGTCCAGGAGTATCGCGAAGATGTCCTTAACGTCCTTCTCGTTAATCTCCACTATCTGAAGTTTGGTGGAGAGCAGGTCCGAAAGCGGGATGGTCTTCTGTTCAAGCGCGAGGCGGTCCCTGAAGTCGAACTTGTGGCACATCTCAAAAACGTCGAGGAACACGTCGACCCGCCTCTGATTCCCTATGTCGTTGAATATGAGTCTGGAACCGTGGAGGGCGTTGAACCTCTCCCTCGGCTTGTACCCCAGTTCCTTGAAGAGCTGGTTGATCTTGGCGGTCTCCCTCCTTCGGCCTACAACATCTATGTCGACGCGGCGCCTTGACAATGGGGGCCTGGATGCGGAGGGACACCTGACGCTGACGGCCATCCCGCCCAGCAGACGCAGGGTGATCCCCTTCGCCTCAGCGCCCTGGAGTATCCTCTCTGCTTCCTCGTCCAGGGATTCACGAGGAAGAGCGGAGTCGCTCAAGGAGTTTTCACGACCTGACGTGAAGGAGCGTCTGGCCGGCGTCTATGAAGCTTTCCAATCCCGAGCTCGTGAAAAGATGGGAGGAGTGCACTCCAATGTAAGGATAAAATAGAGATGCACATATTATTGATGCTAACCGCATAAAGAGACCCGACCGTCAAATTAGCAAGCTTAGGGCTTTTGCTTAAATAATCGGCATGGCAAGACCTCGCGAGCAAAGCCACCCTTGAGCGATCAGGAGAGGCAAGCTGCAAACACGCAAGCGCCTGCGCCGGCGCCAGGCGTCTTCGTCCGAGAAGCTACTGGACTAGTCAAGAATGTTTCGTTCTTCGACAGCATCGCCATGAACATGAGCAACATGTCCGTGGGTGCCCTTCTGGGAGTCATCGGAATCTCGGGCCTCGTCCCGATGTTCTTTTCCGGTCATGATATGTCGGGGGTGAACCTCGTATGGCTCTCGGTAATCGGGTTTGTTGTTTCCTTCCCTCAGATCGCTGTCTACACCATTATGTCAAGGAGAATGCCCAGGACCGGCGGGGATTACGTCTGGGTGTCGAGAACGCTCGGGGGTCCCGTTGGGAGCGTCCTCTCGTTCATGGGTTACACCACTGAGACAACGGCCTACCTGGCGCTGATTGTCCTTTCGACGGTGTTCGCCCTCGGGGCGGTCGGGCTGTACTTCAACCCGACCAGCGCTACACTCACAGGCCTCGCTGTCCCTGGAGGAAGTCCGGGAGCGATCCCCCTCGACCAGTGGGTGGTAGGTGGTCTGATCTTTGCTTTCTTGATAGGGATTAACATCATTAGACCCAAGGCTGGGTACAGACTGGTTTCCATCCTCACCATATTCGGGATGTTTGCCATAATTCTGGCGATAGCGTCCTTGCTTTATGGGGGTTCGACCGCGGTCCAGAACTACGTCAACGGCCTCGGGCTTAACAGCACAACGCTGGGAATCAACGGAACGGGTACTGCTTACAGCCTCGTAGAGGGCTCGGGATCCACAGGGTTCAACTTCGGCAACACCATCTTCCTCCTCCCCCTGATGGCCGCCTTCATCTATCCGTGGCTGAATGCTGCCCCTGCCGTCGCCAGCGAGATCAAGGGCAAGTCCGCAGTAAGATGGAACGTTCCGGTCTCGGCCATTGTGGTGTTCATTTTCGTAACCGGCGCGATTGCGACGATGTACTATGTGGCTGGCCAGGCCTTCACCAACGGGGCCTATTCCAATCCCACCCTGGTTTATGACTATTCGTTCAACTTCTGGACCCTTGCGATGGGGGTCACAAGCAGCAACATAGTGGCCTTCCTCATAGGACTTGGATGGATTCTCGCCAACATGAGCGTCCTCGCCTACGGGGTGATAGTGATTTCGAGGTACCTGCTTGCCCAGTCCTTCGACAGGTTCCTACCCTCCCACATATCGGATGTCAACCCAAGGTTCGGGTCTCCGGTGAAAGCCTTCTTAATTTCCCTGGTTGTCACGGTCGTGCTTGTCGGGATATCGGCATTCTATTACAGCGGTGTTAGCGGACTCTTCGGCGCGACGATAGCCTCCATGATATACTTCGCCTTCGTAGGACTGACAGCAGCGATCTGGGGCATAAGGAAGGAGAAGGGTACCCCGAAGGCGATACTCATCGTCGCAGGGATTGCCAACATCTTCGTCTTCGGTTTCCTGACGTATCAGTACATCACCAATGCGGCCATGTGGTCTCTAAACAACCTGACAGTGTATTTCGTCGTCGGGACGTTCATTCTAGGGGCGGTGCTCTACGCCGGATCGTACTACTACCACAAGGCCAGGGGAGTCAATATTTCTCTGGCCTACAAGGAAATCCCGCCAGAGTAGCTCTCAGCCAGTCGTCAGCATGTGGGACTTTATTTTGTCCCCTTCTATTTCCGTTAGGAACCCCCTGAGGACCCCTTCCCCGTAGTCGCTCCCGGGGTTCGCGCAGAGGGTCTTCCCTATCATTACGAAGCCGTGGGACTCGTGAATGTGCCCGTGGATGCCGAGCATCGGCTGATGTTTCTCAATGGCGGCCCTGCAGGCGGTGCTGCCGGCGGAAGTCATCTGGACCTGCCCTCCCCTGACCACAACCTTCAGGTTCTCATCGACCATGGGGGCCCTGTCGATGGGCGAGTCGATCGGAGGAACGTGGATGTTGAAGATGGCCGTCTTCATGTTACTGATGCCGGCCGCCAAGCCCTCTATCATCCTCCCAAGCTCTTCCTCGTCGACCTCCCTTGGACTGTGCCAGGGGGTGTGGTTGGTATACCCCAGTGTTATCATCTCGTGCTCCCCGTCTATGGACACGACCTTCCCTTCAGGGTTGATCACGTAGCTTGACGAATTGAGGACCGGATCCACGTCGAAGAGGTCGTCGTTTCCGGGTGAGATGTAGCACTTTACGTTCGTGTTCCCCAGCCTTTCTTCAGCGAGGTGCATCCAATCCACGACGCGGTCGACCATTGCTTTGTTGAAAGCCGCGGTGACGTTCTTCGGGTCAGCGGAGACCTCGTCGAACTCCTTTCTCGTCATGATTCGCGTATAGAGGCCGGAGTCCGTCGCCCGGGCGACCACTTCGTCGACCTCCTTTCTGTTCTTCAGGGAGAGTTCGTTGCCCTCGAACCTGCACCTGTAGGTGCCGTCCTCCTGGTCCACTATGGGGATCAGGATCTTACCTGTGAGGTCGCCGCCGAGCACCAGGATGTCTGCATTGTAGAATTTCGCTGCGTTCAGGAACTTCTTGAAGCATCTTGTAGAGCCGTGCACGTCCGTGATGAAGAAGACCCGGGACTTCGGCACGTCAGATGGCGGCGAATGCCGAGTAGATTAAGGTGCAGTTGTGGCCGTTCGGCTCTACTTCGCGGTGCCGGCGAGGAGGGCGAGCACCGCCGCCCTCACGTAGAGGAGGTTCTCGGCCTGGTCGTAGATGACGCTCCTTGGCCCGTCCATGACTTCGTCGTCCGCCTCCTGCCCCCTGAACACGGGGAGGACATGGGTGACGACCCCGCCCTTGGACATGGCGTCCGCGAGCTCCTTCGTCAGGCGCCAATCCTTGTGCTCGTTGTGCATCGCGACCTCCCGCTCCTTTGTGAAACGGTTCATCCCTGTCATGACGCATTCGTGGCTGGCCCAGCTCCTGGGGAAGACCACGTTAGCCCCCTTCATGGCCCCTACTGGGTCGTGGCTTACCTCGAGGCTCCCCCCTGACTTCGTGGCGTTACTTCTGGCTGCGTCGACCATCTTCTCGTCGAGGTCGAACCCTTCAGGGTAGGCTAGGACCGTGTCCATGCCGTACTTGGTCGAGATGAGCATCTCGTCCTGCATACTCCCCCAGCTCCTGATGTGGTCGCTGTATGTCCAGAGGAGAACGTACTTCTTCTTCTCCAGCCTGGCCCCCAGCTTCTCCTTCAGGGTGAACACGTCTGTTATCGCCTGGGTCGGATGGTACACGTCGTCCGCCATGTTCACCACGGGTATGTCGGCGTACCTAGCGTACTCCCTGATCGCGGCGTTCCCCTTGCCGTATACGTAATCGACGGCCGACTCTAGGATTCTGACCCCCAGGGCATGCCCCATTCTCTCGTACATCTTCGCCATGTCCTTGACAGACTCCCCTTCCGAGCCCCTGGTCGTGGCGAAGTCGATGAACTGCGAATGCCCCCCGAGTATGGTGGCAGCCGCTTCGAAGCTGGACCTGGTCCTGGTCGAAGTGTTGTAGAAGAGCATGAAGAAGGTCCTGTTCTTGAAGAGCTCGGGGACGGAGTTCAAACGGTACTTGCGCTTGATGTCCGCCGCGTAGTCCATCAGATAATCGATTTCTTCTGTCTTCCATTCCTGTGTGGAAATCAGGTCTTTGCCGTGCAGGTCTTCGGGGCGCATGACAACGGGCCGAGAGTTTCTGCTTATAGATGTAAAGGGCGCCGTCAGGCTAGCGTCTCTTTCTGGCTGATTTTAGAGCCTCAATCTGCTGCAGATACCCCGTGCACCTGCAGAGGTTCCCTGACATCAGCCGCTTGATTTCGACGTCCGAGGCACTGGGCGCATGCTCGAAAATCCAGGAAAGGGTGACGATCATCCCGGGTATGCAGTACCCGCACTGCACCGCGTCCTTCTCTACGAACTCCCGCTGGACGGGGTGCGGAGCCGACCTGGTCCCAAGTCCCTCGGTCGTGACAACTTCTCCGCCGTCGACCTGAGGGGCTAGAACCAGACAGGAAGTGACAGGCATGTCGTCCAGCAACACCGTACAGGCCCCGCACTCCCCCGTGTCGCACCCTTTCTTCACGCTCGTCGTCCCGGCCGCGTCGTGCAGATAGTCGCAGAGTGTCTGGTTTGGTTCTACCTCGTCCGTCCTGCTCGCTCCGTTGAGCCTGAACCTTACCTTGACCTTCATGGCGTCAGCGACTCCGAAATGATCTGGAGAATCAATCGCTTTGTCAGCACCAATACCAGGCGCTTCCTGTAGCTTGCGCTGGCCCTGATGTCCGATATCGGCCTCGCGTCCTCGGCAGCCAGGGCCGCAACTCTCTCCGCCTCGTGTGGGGTCGCTTCGCCTCCCGTCATTGCCCCGCTTGCCTTCTCGGCAAGGATAGGCGTGGGTGCGACGGCGCCCAACGCGACCCTGCTCGGGCCGAATCTGCCGTCCCGTATGGTGGAAGCGACTGCCACCGAGACCGTGGACAGTACGTTCTCGTTCCTTACGGCTGACCTGGTCCAGGCGCTCCGAACATCTGCGTCCGCTTGAATCTCCACAGATGACACAATCTCCCCAGCGCCAAGCCCGTTCCTTTTTGGTCCGACGAAGAGGCTCTGGACGGGCAACGAGCGTTGCCCTGACTTGCTCAGGAGGGTCACAGTGGCCCCCAGGGCGATAAGGGGAGGAGCCGAGTCCGCGGCAGGAGAAGCTGTCGCCAGGTTTCCCCCCAGCGTTGCGATGGACCTGATCTGAAGCGTTCCCACGTTCGCTGCGGCCTGACGGAGGGCGTTGGCGTACCTTGCGATGAAAGGACTCGACTCGATTTGGGAGAAGGTGGCAAGCGCGCCTATGCGCAGAACCCCGTCTTCGACTGATACGCCTCCGAGCTCTTTCCGGAGGCAGCGCAGGTCCACGACGATTTTAGGCACTGCTGCTCTCTCCTTCAGGGCTATCATTAGGTCTGTTCCGCCGGCTATGACCTGGAGCTCCTTGCCATGGCCGCTCAGGGTCTCGAAGAGATCCGGGAGAGTTCTGGGGGCGACGTATTCGAAGGGCGGGATTGGAGCGAGGTACTGGAAGGATTTCATGACCAGAATCCCTTTTCTTCGATTGCCTCGGAGACCCTTTCAGGTGTGAACGGGAAGCGGCGGATGGGGAATCCCAGGGCGTTGTAGACCGCGTTCGCAATCGCCCCGGCCACGGGTTCAATCCCTGCCTCACCCACCCCCTTCGCGCCGAACGGCCCGAAATCGTCAGGCGCTTGGACCAAGATGGTCTTGATGTTTGGGATGTCGGCCGCGGTGGGGATGTGGTAGTCCAGGAACGTCTGGTTTCTAATGACTCCGTCCTTGAGGATTAGTTCCTCCATGAGCGCGTAGCCGAGCCCCTGGGCCACTCCCCCGACGATCTGGCTCTCGTACTGCTCGGGCGAAATCACCGTTCCGGAGTCGTGGGCCGCGGTGTAGTTTACCACGTCCACCTTGCCCGTCTCCATGTCCACTTCTACTTCGGCGACGTGTGCTCCGAAGGCATAGGAAGGCGCCAGGTCCCCGCGCCCCGCCTCTCTGTCCCACGCAGGCAGGGCCTTTGCGACCTGCCCCTCCTCCTTCAGCTTGACGCCCCGTTTGAAGCATTCAGAAACAAGCTCGGCAAACTCCAAACGATCATCTTCGTGGCCCAACCTCCTCACGGCGTCATCCGCGAAGACGAGTTCGTTCGCCGGACAAGAGAGCACTTGGCACGCCACCCCGGCGAGGGTCCCCTTCAGTTTCTCGGTTGCAAGTAGAATTGCCTTACCCCCGAACACGGTGCTCCTGGAGGCGACGGTGGGGCCTGAATCGGGGACAAGGTCTGTATCGGGGGACACGACCGACACTCTGTCCGCGGTGGTGCCAAGGACGTTCGTTACTATCCGTGTGAAACCGGTGTAGATCCCCTGGCCGTATTCGGTGAGGCCCGTCTTTACCACCACTTTCCCTTTGGAAGTTATTTCGACCCAAGCGGTCGCCGCATCTGCCTCACCGTTCAACCCTTCCGGGTGAATGGTGCACGCCATACCAATCCCGCGCCTCCTTGTGCCGAGCCCGGGTCCGACGCGGCGTTTCGCGTCCCAGTCCGAAGCGGCTCTGGCCCGGAGAATGCACTCCTCGATGCCGATTCCGTCGGGAAGGGTCTGACCAGTAGGGGTGACTGAGCCGACCCTCAGGATGTTGTGGAGCCTGAACTCCGCGGGGTCCATTCCGACCTTGTCCGCGGCCTCATCCATCTGGAGCTCGGCCGCGAATGAAGCCTGCGGCTTGCCGAAGCCCCTGAAGGCCCCTGTGGGCACGTTGTTGGTGTACACCACTGAGCCCTCGATGTGCACGTTGGGGATTTCGTAGGGTCCGGGTGCCACCACCACAGCCACGAACAGGACCCGCTCGCTCAGGGAGGCGTAGGCGCCCCCATCGGCCAGGATGCGAGCTCTGACCGCTGTTATCTTCCCGCTGGAGCTCACCCCCATCTCCCTTTCAAAAACCATCGGGTGCCGCTTGGGATGGAACGCCGTGGACTCCTTTCTGGAGAAGGCGAGGAGCGCGGGTCTCTTGGTCAGCCAGGCGCCCAGGGCTGCCATCGCGCAGACTTCGTCCGGTGCGTCCTGTTTCCCCCCGAATCCTCCGCCGGTGGGAGCCTGGATTATGCGGACGCTTGACACCGCCCTGCCCAACACCGTCGAGACAGCCTTCTTCACCATGAAGGGGTTCTGCATGGAACCGAGCACGACGACGCCGTCCTCCTTCGGGTAGGCCAGGGCTGCTTCTGTCTCAAGGTAGGCGTGCTCCTGGACGGGTGTACTGTACACCCCCTTGACTACGTAATCAGCCTTGGCGAGCCCCTTCTCGGCGTCACCCAGCCTGACGAAGTGCCTTGCGGTCAGGTTCCCTGAATGGTGGATCGCAGGCGCACCGGGCCGCAGCGCTTCGCTCGGATCGAAGATGGCGGGGAGCTTCTCGTACTCGACGTCGACTGCCCGGACTCCGAGTTCGGCAGATTCCGGTGTGTCGGCCACAACCAGAGCCACCGAATCCCCGACGAACCTAACTCTGTCGTGGCAGAGCAGCGGCCTGTCCTGGACCACGTAGCCGATATAGTTGGAACCGGGAACGTCTCTTGATGTTGCAACCCTCAACACCCCCTGGACGTGTTCCCCTCTGGAGGTGTCTATACGCTTGATCAGCGCGTGCGGGTGGGGGGACCGGACGACTCTGAGATAGAGGGCGTCCTCCTGCACGTTGTCCGTTGTGTACTTCGTCTCGCCGAGCGCCTTCTCCAGGGCGTCTACTCTAGGAAACTCGACTACGCGCTGAATGGGCTCCTCGAGCTCCACCGAGGTCATTCGCTTGAAAGGGACCGGTCGGCCTTTAAATTCTATGTGTAGGACTTGGCGGCACCATAGAATCAGGGCCCATTCCGATTGCCTTTCTTTGCACCTCCCACCGTTCTTCTCACAAACATCTCCATTACCCTGTCGGGCTCTTTCAGACCTGAACCCGTCACCAGGACCGCCACCCTTTCTTCTCTGCCGATGGCTCCCGCTGCTAGTAACTTCTCCAGTCCGGCGAGGCCCGCGGCTCCCGAGGGTTCTGCAAAGATTCCTTCGAAGGCGGCCAGCTCTCTTACGGACCGAAGTATGTCCCTGTCACTGACGGAGACCCCTGCTCCGTTGGTTGACCTTACCCCTTCCATGGCGGCGTCTCCGTCCCACGGATAGGGATCCAAGAGGCCCCCGGCCACGGATTCAGGATAGGGCTCTGGGACGATCTTCTCGAGGGGGGTTCCCTTCTGAATCGCCCTGACGAGAGCCTGGTTTCCGGCTGGCTGTACAGCCACGATCCGGGGATAGGCCCTAATCAGGTCGAGCTCCTTCAGGTCTCGGAGGCCCTTCCAGATACCAGTAAGGAGACACCCGGACCCTGTGGGGACAAGGATGGCGTCTAACCCCTCCCAGCCAGTCTGCTCGTAGAGCTCGTAGACGATCGTCTTCGGTCCTTCGACCTGATAGGGGTTGAAGGGTCCGAAGCTTGGGCAGGGGTAGTATCCGAACCTCTCAACGGTGTGTAGCATCGCCTGCACGGTCGCATCTTCCCCCTTCTTCACCTGAGCGCACTTCGTTATCGAAGCGCCGTAGAGGAGTAGCTGGGCGATCTTTCCGGCAGCCGCGTCGGAGGGAACGAACGCGTGGCATCTCATGCCTGCGCGGGCGGAATAGGCAGCCAGGGAAGCCGCCGCATTGCCGCTCGAGGCTATTGCGACGTCCCTCTTCTTCAGTTCTACCGCCTTGGCGGAGCCCACGGCCATGGCCCTGTCCTTGAAGGAGGCTGTGGGGTTCCTCGTATCGTCCTTGAAGTGCAGGTTCCTCATCCCGAGTTTCGCGCCAAGGCGTCGAGCCTTAACCAGAGGAGTCCCTCCTTCGCCAAGCCTCACCGCGAACTCGGAGGAGACAGGGAGAAGTTCCCCGTATCGCCAGATGTCTCTGGATTCCCTCGACCCGAGGCTTCTGCGATCGAACCGCTCTGACACCTCATCGTAGTTGTAGATGACGTCGAGCCTCCCCAAGTCCTTCTTCGTGCACATTACGGGGTTCTCGTTCGGCTCGTAACTCGTGCCGCACTTGGAACAAACCAGCCGTTCTACGAAGGACAAGGGCACATGCTCTGGGGAGCGCCTATTCCACTATGTCGAATCCTTTCTGGTACTTCCTGAGCTGCTCCGCCGTGTACTGGTCGAGCTTCTTACTCGTCCTGGTCACCGTTTGCTTCTTCTTCATACCGAACACCTCTGTGGATAGGTATCTCCCGCCCGAGTCGTTGATCACGGTCGCTATCCTCCCTAGCTCCGGATGCTTACGGGCGAGCTTCACGGCTGCAGCCACGTTGCACCCCGAGGATATGCCGCAGAAGATGCCCTCCTCCCTCGTGAGGCGACGTGTCATCTCGATGGCCTCGTCGGATGTGGTGGTCACGACGCCGGTCAGCAGGCTGAGGTCTAGGTTCTTCGGGACGAAGCCGTCGCCGATGCCCTCGATCTTGTGGGTCCCCCACTTGCTGTGAGAAAGTATGGGCGCCTCCGAAGGTTCGACGGCGTAGAGCTTGACCTTCGGGTTCTTTTCCCTCAGGTACCTCCCGATCCCTGAGAGGACCCCGCCCGTCCCCTGGGATGCGATGAACGCATCGACCTTCCCTTCCATCTGGCTCCAGAGCTCTGGACCGGTGCTCTTGTAGTGCGCCTTCGGGTTGTCCGGGTTGTCGAACTGGGCGGGGAACCAGTACTTCCCCTTGTGCTCCGCCATCAGCTCGTCGATCTTCGTGAGGCAGAAGTCGACGTCGCTCTCCCCTCCCGGGGTGAGTATCAAATCTCCCCCGAACGCCTTGATCATCTTCTTGCGCTCGTCGCTCATCCCCTCGGGCATGACGATTGTCACCTTGTACCCCATCCTTGTTCCGATGAAGGTGCAGGCGATGCCCGCGTTGCCGGTGGAGCCCTCGAGTATCTCCATGCC
>Ga0187769_10000312_pt1 | contig 26732 bp, 31 predicted proteins | sample 0116_SJ02_MP02_1_FD_133140 | JGI IMG/M metagenome (GOLD analysis project Ga0187769, IMG submission 133140) | Tropical peat soil microbial communities from peatlands in Department of Meta, Colombia - 0116_SJ02_MP02_10_MG | ecosystem: Environmental > Terrestrial > Soil > Wetlands > Peat | place... | reverse complement strand
TGATCTCGCAATTCTGCTGCGCGCCGGTGCGCTGCCGGCGCCGCTCACCATCGTCGAGGAGCGCACGGTAGGGCCCGGCTTGGGTCAGGATTCGATCAATGCCGGCGAACATGCCGCCTACGCCGGCGCGGCGCTGGTCATCATTTTCATGTTCGCGACCTACGGTCTGTTCGGCCTGTTCGCCAATATCGCGGTTGCGATCAACGTCGCCATGATCTTCGGCGTGCTGTCGCTGCTCGGCGCGACGCTGACATTGCCGGGCATCGCCGGCATCGTGCTCACCGTCGGCATCGCGGTGGACTCGAACGTGCTGATCTACGAGCGCATCCGCGAGGAAGTGCGCGCCGGCCGCACCGCCATCAACGCCATCGACGCCGGCTTTTCCCGGGCGCTCGCCACCATCCTCGACTCCAACATCACCACCTTCATCGCCGCGGCGGTGCTGTTCTACATCGGCACCGGCCCGGTGCGCGGCTTCGCCGTGACGCTCGGCGTCGGCATCATCACCACGCTGTTCACCGCCTTCACGCTGACCCGGCTGATCGTGGCCTATTGGGTGCGGCTGTGGCGGCCGCGCACCGTGCCGATCTGATTCGGGACGTTAGGAAAGAGCTCAAGTGCGCCTGCTTCGCATCATTCCCGACAACACCAAGTTCGATTTCATGCGCTTTCGGCGCATCAGTTTTCCGATTTCCGCGATGCTGTCGATCGTGGCGATCCTGCTCTACTTTTTTCACGGCCTGAATTTCGGCATCGATTTCATCGGCGGCACGCTGATGGAGGTGCAGACCAAGGCCGGACCGGCCGACCTGGCCAAGATGCGCACGACTGTCGGCGGTTTGCAGCTCGGCGACTTCCAGCTGCAGCAGTTCGGCGCGCCGGACGACGTGCTGATCCGCATTTCGCAGCAGCCGGGCGGTGACGAGGCGCAGCAGGCCGCGGTGCAGAAGGTCCGCGACGCGCTCGGCGACAGCGTCGATTACCGCCGCGTCGAAGTGGTCGGGCCGAGCGTGTCCACCGAGCTTCTATCCTACGGGACGATCGGGCTTGTGCTCGCCATCGTGGCAATCCTGGTCTATCTATGGTTCCGCTTCGAATGGCAGTTCGCGCTCGGCGCCATGATCGCCAACGTGCACGATCTGGTGCTCACCGTCGGCTTCATGTCGCTCACTCATATCGATTTTGATCTCACCAGCATCGCGGCGCTGCTCACCATTCTCGGCTATTCGCTCAACGACACGGTGGTGATCTACGACCGCATTCGCGAAATGCTGCGCCGCTACAAACGCATGTCGATGCCAGATCTGCTCAACGCCTCGGTCAATGCGACGCTGTCACGCTCGATCGTCACCCACGTGACGGTGGCGATGTCGCTGCTCGCGCTATTGTTGTTCGGCGGCCAGGCGATCCACAGTTTCACCGCGACCATGATGTTCGGCGTCGTGCTGGTCGGCACCTATACCTCGGTGTTCATTGCGTCGCCGATCCTGATTTATCTCGGCGTCGGCACCGGGCGCATGGGCGGGCCGGAAGAGCTTGAGGCGCCGCCCACGGCGCCGGCCGAACCGCGGCCATCGTCGCGGTCGCGGCCGCGAGCCCGCCGTTAGTGGAAGACGCGCCACATCTGCCGCGCCAGGCGGCAATCGATGCGCATGGCGGCTTGGGTTTCCGCTTTGCCGGCATGTCGCATCGCGGCTCGCTGCTTTGCCTGCCGGACGGCATATGGGCCTGGCCGGTAGCCACCGCCTCCGCACTGACGGAGGAGGCGCTGTCGCCGGTGTTCGCCCGCGCCGCGGCGCTGGATTTCTTCATTCTTGGCACTGGCGATGCGCCTTGGACCATGCCGCCGGCGTTGCGGACGCGCTTTCGCGATGCCCATATTGCGGCCGACGCCATGACCACCGGGCCGGCGGTGCGCACCTATAACGTGATGCTGTTGGAAGGCCGCCGCGTCGGCGCAGCGCTTATTGCGATCGACTGATGCTAAATTCGCGTCATGCAGGATGCGTTCGCCTATTGCACCGAGCTCGTTCGCGCCGCCGACCGCGACCGCTATCTGGCGACGCTGTTCGCGCCGGCGGCGCACCGCGACGCGCTGTGCGCGCTCTACGCCTTCAACGTCGAGATGGCGCGCGTGCGCGATCTGGCTCGTGAGCCGATGCCCGGCGAAATCCGGCTCAAATGGTGGAGCGAGGTTCTTGGCGGCGAACGCGGCGAGGAGGCAGCCGCCAATCCCGTCGCAGCGGCGCTCCTCGACGTCATCGGCCGCTACGGCCTCGCGGCAGATGACTTGATCGCGATCGTCGAAGCGCGACGCGTCGATCTTTACGACGAGCCGATGGTCGGTGTTGCCGATCTGGAGACCTACGCGATGCGAACCGCGTCGGTGGTGATGGCGCAGGCGGCGCGAATTCTCGGCGTGCACGGGACCGCGGTTGTCGAACCGGCCGGCATTGCCTCCGGCATCGCCGGAGTGCTGCGCGCACTGCCGTACCATGCCGCGCGCTGCCAGCTCTATCTGCCGAGCGACATTCTGGCGCGGCACCGGGTTGAGCCCAGTGAAATATTTGCGCGCCAATCGTCGGCCAATCTTAACGCGGCGCTCGCCGAACTGCGTAGCCTTGCGCGCCACCATCTCGCCGTTGTCAACGAAGGCTTGATGGCGCTGCCAGGCGCGGCCCTGCCTGCATTTCTAACCGTTGCCTTGGTGCGCCCGTGGTTGGACCGGTCCGAGCGCAGCGATCCGTTTGCGCCGGCCGAACTGTCGCCGTGGCGCCGGCAGTGGCTGATCTGGCGTGCGGCGCGCAATCCGACCCGGATTGCGGGCTAAGGGAGGAGCAGAAGCTTCTGCGCCCGCCAGTTCAACAACTCGCCCGCCCATAAGACGTTCTCGGACGGGCAGGCGAGTTCGTGGACCCAACCGAATTGCTTGGGCTGCTTGCCACTTTGCCCGAGCATCCCGAGCACGTGGCCGTCGAGGGTGAGCTTGTAGATGCGGCCCGGCCAAGCGTCGGCGCTGTAAAGCACCTGGTTCGGGCCGGGCGTGATGCAGATCGTCCATGGCGAACCCGGCGCAAACGTGCCGCCGGCGATCATCGCCTCGCCGGGGATATCGCCGATCGCGGGCTTTGCGCCCGGCGGCACCGGCACATCGATCACGATCTGGCGCTGGAAATTGCCGTCGGCGTCGAACACTTGGATGCGGTGATTGCCGCGGTCGGCGACGTAAACGTTATTCCTGGCATCCACCGCAATGGAGTGCGGCGTATTGAACTGCCCGGGTCCGCTGCCGCGGTCGCCCCACGATTTGAGCCAGTTGCCGTCCTTGTCGACCTTGGCGACGCGCGAGTTGATGTAGCCGTCGCTGATATAGGTGTTGTCGGCGGAATCGAAGGCGACGTCGGTGACCTGCCGGAAACGGCCGGGCTCGGCGGCAAGCGGCGGATTGGGATGCTTCAACGGCCCGGTCGTCTCGTCGGAGGCTTCCTGCTTGCGTCCGAACACCATGGCGACACGCCCCTCGGGCGTGAATTTGATCACCATGTCGGAGCCCTTGTCGGTGACCCAGATGGCGTCGTGCCGGTCCACCTTCACCATGTGCGCGAATGACCAGGCGTAAAGATTGCGGCCGATCTCGCGCAGGAATTTGCCGTCTGGTGCGAATTCGAGCAGCTGTGCCGCGGCCGCAGCGTAAGCCGGGCCGGTGGTATTGCCGCGCGTCAGCACAAAGATGTGCCCCTTGGAGTTGACCGCGATGCCGCTGACCTCGCCGAGATACATGTTGTCCGGCAGCTTGAGCGGATCGGGCACGGAATCGAAGCTGATGGTCGGCGGCATTTGTGCTTGCGCAAAGGCCGGCGCACAAAGCAGCATGAAGAGCATGAAGTCTCCAATGAACCAGGCGCGCATATGATGTCCTCCCTGCCTCAATTGTTCGCGCTACGGTGACGATCTAAAGCCGTTAGCCCGGCACCGTGCCAAGGTCGATCCCGGTACGTTATCATCGCTGGCGATAGCGCGGGAGCCTTGGAAATGTTCCGTCTTGCGGTTGCCGATCTGGATTCGCCCTCGTATTTCGTGGCGACGGCGGCGGTCGAGCTCGGCTGCTTCAAGGACGAAGGCATCGACATCGAGCTTGAGCGCACGTTCGGTGCCAAGGACGGGCCGGAACGGTTGCGCGAGGGAACGCTGCATTTCTTCGGCGGCCCGGCCTATGCCGCGGCCCGCGCCTTCCCGGGCTGGGCCGGCGCAAAACTTCTGTGCGCGCTGGCGCAATACTCCTATTGGTTCCTGGCGGTTCGCGGCGATCTTGGCGTCAAGCGCGGCGATCTTGCCGCGCTGAAAGGATTGCGGATCGCAACCTCGATGGAATTCCCGGTGCTCGGCCTGCGCTATCTGCTCGCCCAATCGGGTCTCGACCTTGAGCGTGACAACGTCCGCATCGTGCCAAGCCCGGCGAGCAAGAACGAGCATTTCAAAGGCCGCAGCGGCGCCGATGCCATCGAGCAGGACATCGCCGACGCCTTTTGGGGCAACGGCATGCGCGTCGCCATCGCCGAGCAGCTCGGCATTGCCAGGCTCCACCTCGATCTGCGCCGCGGCGACGGTCCGCCCGGCGCGCGCTTCTACAATTTCGCGGCGCTGACCACGACGGAGCGATTGATCGCGGAGCAGCCGGGCGTTGCCGCCGGCGCGGTGCGCGCCGTCGTCAGGGCGCAACAGGCGCTGCGAGCGCAGCCGTCGCTTGCTGCCGCCATCGGCGCGCGGTTGTTCCCGTCGGAGGAGGCAGAGCTCATCGCCGGACTGATCGGACGCGATGCGCCGTTCTACCGGGCCGGGATCTCGCCGGAAGCCGTCGATGGCTTGAACCGCTTCGCCAAAGCAAGCGGCCTGATCGCCGAACCGGTCGCCTATGAACGGCTGGTGGCGGCGCAGTTCCGTGAGCTGCGGAAATAGGCGCGGGCCTCAGGCCCTCAAAACGCGAATCGGTCGCGCAGGTTTTGCCGCCCGGACACGATGCGGTGAACGATCGCGCGCTCGGTGTCGCTCTTGAGCAGAGGATCGATCAGGTCGAGCTGGTTTATCGCCACGAGCTCGAGGATTTCGCTGCGCACCAAGCCTTCACCGTTGCGCGGCAGCGCATCGACGATTTGCAGGTGCTCGGGTCGGTTGGCGCCGAGATAATCGAAGAGTTCGCGCTCGCCGACCTCGCCTTCGACGAACGCATAAAGTCCGGTGCCGGCGCGGCGGTCCGGGTAAGGTACGATGGCGACGTCGTGCACCTGCGGATGCGTGCGCAGCTTGGCCGCGATCTGCGGCGCCTCACGAACAAAACGCATGCCACGGCCCTCGCGGTCAGTGAAATTGAGGCCGCGGGTGATGGCGTAATAAAGCTTCTTGCCGGTCGCCATCCAGACGCGGGTGACGAGACTTTTGCGGCCGAGCACCCGGCGTTCGGCGGCGGTGAGGGCCTCGGGCGCGTAGCGGCGCTTGTGCTTGAGGAGATGCCTTAAATCTTCGTAGCGGGCGAGCCGGAACAACGCACCGCGGCGGCGGAAGGAGGCGGCGAGCTGGAAGTCGGTGAGATAGGCGCGGCTCTCGTTGCCGGTTTTGGCATAGAGCCAGTTCTGCTCCTTGGCGAGATCGTTATGGGCGACGCCGGCGCGATGCAGCGCGCGTAGTGCTGCCTTAGCCGAGCGGAAATAGCCGGCATCGCCGTGCGGCTTGGCGATATGCAGCGGGACGCCGTCGATGAAGCCGCGCACCAACAGATGCCGCCCGGCAAACAACAGCGGCGGGGCGATGCCGAGCGGGCCGGCCACCGCCAGTGCGCGGCGCTCGCGCCGGAATAGCTCCTGGGCGACGAGGCGGCTCCACCACGGCACGCCGTCGACCCGGCGCAGCACCGCGTCGACTTCGCCGCGATCGGTGAGAAAGCGGCCGCGCTCGATAGTGGAGAACACGTCGCGCTTGAGCACGACACCCGGCCGCCAGCGGCCGGCGAGTTCGTCGGGAACGCCAATCATGCGCCCTTCTAGCATGGGGCGATCATTCGGCCGCCACGGGAATAGCACCCGCGATCCAGGTGTCGAGATCGTTCAGCGCGCGGGCGCACAGCACGTGTTTCTTGGCGATTGATTTCGCGGGACCGCGCAGACGCTTGCCGTCGGCATCTTTGCTTGGCATGCGCGACAGCGGCGGGAACAGGCCGAAATTGACGTTCATCGGCTGGAACGAGGCGGGACCGGCGTCGATCGTCTCAATATGGCCGCCGGTGATGTGGCCAAGGAGCGCGCCGTGCGCGGTCGTCGGCGGCGGCAGCACGACACCCTCGCCGCGCCGCTCGGCCGCCGCGAACCGGCCGGCGAGGAGCCCGATCGCTGCGGATTCGACGTAACCTTCGCAGCCGGTGATTTGCCCGGCAAAGCGCAGCCGCGGCATCGCCTTGAGCCGCAATGTTGCATCAAGGAGCTTTGGCGAATTGAGGAACGTGTTGCGATGCAGCCCGCCGAGCCGTGCGAATTCGGCATTGGCGAGGCCGGGGATGGTGCGGAAAATTCGGGTCTGCTCACCGTGTTTCAGCTTGGTCTGGAAGCCGACCATGTTGAACAGCGTGCCGAGCCTGTTGTCCTGCCGCAACTGCACCACGGCATAGGGTTTGGTTTGCGGCCGATGCGGATCGGTGAGCCCGAACGGCTTCATCGGACCGTGACGCAAGGTCTCGCGTCCGCGCTCGGCCATCACTTCGATCGGCAGGCAGCCGTCGAAATAGGGCGTCGCCGTCTCGAAATCGTGGAACGCTGTCTTTTCGCCGGCGAGGAGCGCGTCGACGAATTCGTCATATTGCGCGCGCGTCAGCGGACAATTGACGTAATCGGCGCCGGAGCCGCCGGGTCCGGCCTTGTCGTAGCGCGATTGGAACCAGGCGATATCGAAATCGATCGTATCGCGGTGAACGATCGGCGCGATGGCGTCGAAGAACGACAAGGCGTCTTCGCCGGTCAACGCGCGGATCGTCTCGGCCAGCGCCGGCGAGGTCAGCGGGCCGGTGGCGACGATGACGCTGTCCCACTCCGCGGGCGGTGCAGCGACTTCGGCACGCACGACCGCGATCTTGGGCTCGGCTTGCAACGCGGCGGTGACGGCTGAGGCAAAGCCGTCGCGGTCGACGGCGAGCGCGCTGCCGGCCGGCACTTTGTTGGCGTCTGCGGCGCGCATGACAAGCGAGTCAAGCCGGCGCATTTCGGCATGCAGAAGCCCGATCGCACTTACCTCGGCGTCGTCGGAGCGGAACGAATTGGAGCAGACCAGTTCGGCGAATTGCGCGGTCTTGTGGACCGCAGTCGGGCAATCGGGGCGCATTTCGTGCAGCACGACGGGCACGCCGCGGCGCGCCAGCTGCCAGGCGGCCTCGGAGCCCGCAAGGCCCCCGCCTATCACATGAACCGGTTGTAAGGACTGGGTCACTTCGCAAAATTAGGCATATCGCGGCCGGTCGACAACCGCCGGCGACCGTGAAATTGCCGCTGTTGGCTGTCATAGGCCGCTCTGCTAAACCTTCAGCGTTGCATCGCGCCGATTCAAGCTGGTCCGAGGCTTTTGGTCATGTCCGTTGACGCCGATACCGTTCGCCGTGTTGCGCATCTGGCACGAATCGCGGTTGCCGCCGACGAGGTGGAGAATTTGCGCGGCGAGCTCAACGCTATCCTGGCCTTTGTCGAGCAGCTGACCGAAGTCGATGTCGACGGCGTCGAGCCGATGACCTCGGTTACGCCGATGGCGATGAAAATGCGCGAGGATAAGGTGACCGACGGCGGCATTGCCGATGCGGTCATCGCCAACGCGCCGGCGCATGAGCACCACTTTTTCCTCGTTCCCAAAGTGGTGGAATGATGTGTCTGGCCTGCGAACAGGATGCCATTTGGCTCGCTTATCTTGAAAGCCAGGGCTTGCTGAAGCCGGGCGACCCGAGGGCGGTCGAGGCGCTGTTCGGTGCGTTCCCCGTGCAGCAGGTGCCAGTGAAGTCCGACTGGGATGCGCCAACCCCGGAAGCGCCGGCGGCCGACATGCCGAAGCCGGCGGCCAAAAATTCATTCTCCTGCGACGATCCTACGGCTTAATGACCGATCTTACCTCGCTCACGCTGGCGCAAGCGCGCGACGCGCTGCGCAAGAAGGAATTTTCCGCGACCGAATTCGCCGACGCCCATGTCGCGGCGATCGAAAAGGCGCGCGCGCTGAACGCTTTCGTGCTGAAAACGCCGGAGCGCGCCCGTGAGGCGGCGCGTGCGTCCGACGCGCGGCTTAAGAACGGCGAGGGCGGTCCGCTCGAAGGCCTGCCGCTCGGCATCAAGGATCTGTTCTGCACCGCGGGCGTGCGCACCACGGCCTGCTCGCACATTCTCGATGGTTTTACTCCGACCTACGAGTCCACTGTCACCGCCAATCTTTGGCGTGACGGCGCAGTGTTGCTCGGCAAGCTCAATAACGACGAGTTCGCCATGGGCTCGTCGAACGAGACCTCGTATTTCGGTCCGGTGGTGTCGCCATGGCGGCGGCGCGGCTCCGAAATGAAGCTTGTGCCGGGCGGCTCTTCCGGCGGCTCGATCCGTCAGCCGGCGGCGTTTTGCGGCATCGTCGGACTGAAACCGACCTACGGCCGCTGCTCGCGCTGGGGGATTGTGGCGTTCGCGTCGTCGCTCGATCAGGCCGGGCCGTTCGCGCGAACGGTGCGCGATTGTGCCATCCTGCTCCGCTCGATGGCCGGTGCCGATCCGAAGGATGCGACTTGTGTCGATCTTCCGGTGCCAGACTACGAACAGGCGGTCGGCCGTTCGGTCAAAGGCATGCGCATCGGCATCCCCAAGGAATATCGGATGCCCGGAATGGCAACGGAGATCGAGAAATTGTGGCAACAGGGCGCGCAATGGCTCAAGGACGCTGGCGCCGAACTCGTCGATATTTCGCTGCCGATGACCAAATACGCGCTGCCGGCCTATTACATCGTGGCACCGGCTGAAGCCTCATCCAATCTCGCGCGCTATGACGGCGTGCGCTACGGGCTTCGCGCGGGTGGCCGCGACGTCATCGACATGTACGAGCGCACGCGCGCCGAAGGCTTCGGCAAGGAAGTGCGCCGGCGCATCATGATCGGCACCTATGTGCTGTCCGCCGGCTATTACGACGCCTATTACCTGCGCGCGCAGAAGGTTCGCGCGCTGATCAAGCGCGATTTCGAAACCCGCTTCGCCGACGGCATCGACGCCATCCTGACGCCGACGACACCATCGGCGGCCTTTGCCATCGGCGAAAAGGGCCGCGCCGATCCGATCGAAATGTATCTCAACGACGTGTTCACCGTGACGGTGAATATGGCCGGGCTACCCGGAATTTCGGTGCCAAGCGGGCTGGATGCGCAGGGCCTGCCGCTTGGTCTGCAGCTGATTGGCCGCCCGTTCGAGGAAGAGACATTGTTTGCCCTCGGCACCGTGATCGAACGGGCAGCCGGAAGCTTTCGGCCGGAGCGATGGTGGGGATAAGCATCGCCGGGCTAAAATGCCGGTCATGATCCCGTCCGCCTTCAAGCGCAGTCTTTCCAGCAAAAATCCGGCAACGCTCCTGTCGCCGGCGCTCACGGCATTGCGGTGGGCCGGCAAAGACGACTGGAACAAGGCGCACGAAATCGTCATGGACGAAGGCGGCGCGGACTGTGCCTGGGTGCATGCTTATCTGCACCGCGTGCAAGGCGATCTCGAAAACGCCGGCTATTGGTATCGCCAAGCGCGCCGCAAACCGGCGAGCGGCAAGCTTGAGGCGGAGTGGCAACAGATTGCCGCGGCGCTGCTGCAATCGCGGCCGTAGCGCGTTTCCGTGCTGCGCTACTCGGTGCCGGCCAGACCCGCGGTCTTTACAACCTTTCCCCAGCGTTCGCGTTCGGCATTGATGAAGTCCTGCAGTTTACCGGGTGGAGGGCTCGACTGTGGCACGACGCCGAGAACGGCCAAATGCGCGCGCAGATCGGGCTCGGCCATAGCGGCCGCAAATGTGTCGTAGAGCCTGGTCACGATGGCAGCCGGCAGGTGAGCGGGTCCCACTACCATGCCCCAGCCGGCGGCGTCGAAGCCGGGCACGCCGTTTTCCGCAATGGATGAAATGTCGGGCGCAGACGGCAGCCGTTCGGCCGACGAGACGCCGAGCGCACGCAGCTTGCCGGCCTTGACCATCGGCAGCGCGCTCGCCGCATCCGAAAACATCAGCGAGATGTGGCCGGCGATTAGGTCCATCAGCGCCGGAGTGTTGCCCTTGTAAGGAACGTGCGTCATCGCGACGCCGGTTATGCTCTTGAACAGCTCGGCATAAAGCTGATGCGGCGAGCCGGCACCGCCCGAACCATAGGTCAGAGCGTCGGGATGGTCTTTGGCGTAGTTGACGAGATCGGCGACCGACTGAATCGGCAGCGAAGGATTGACCACAAGCACGAATGGAATTTTGGCGATCAGCGCAATCGGCGTGAAATCCTTTTGCGGATCGTACGGCAGCTCCTTGTAGAGCGTCGGGCTGATGGCGAGCGAGCCGCTGCCCGCCATGACCAGCGTATAGCCGTCAGGCGGCGCTCGGGCGACATCCGCCGTTCCGATGGTCGAGCCGGCGCCGGGATGGTTTTCGACGACAACGGGCTGGCCGAGGCGGGCGCCGACACCGGGCGCCAGCTCGCGGCAAATCGTGTCGATCGCGCCGGCCGGCGGCCACGGCGCGATCAGCACGATGCGGCGCGACGGATATTGGTCGGCATTGCCGGATTGAAGCCCAATCATCAATCCGACAAACGCGAGCAAGAACCTTGCCGCTTGGCGCATAACCTCCCCAGCGTGTCCGACCGAGTCGCCGGCGACCTCATTTGAGGGATCGCATCGAGCGCTTTTTGCAAGCATAGCGGCAACGGCTTGGTGGTCGCAACGCGCTCTATGTTCTGGGCGAAACGGCGGCGCCCCAGCGGGAGACCGGCGGTTTGAAGCCGCTCCCTCCTGGACAGTTCAGGCGCGAGGTGGCATCAAGGCCGCAAATCGGCAAATGGCGGCTCCATCCATGAAAACTTTTTTGCTGCGCTTGTTCACCTGGTGGAACAGCCAAACGTTCGGCACGCAGTGGTGGACCTGGCTTTACGGTGAATTCGTCGGCGAGGACGAATTTGGCAATCGCTATTATCGGACCAAGCGCGGCAAGGTGGATCGCACGCTCGGATTCGAGCGGCGCTGGGTGATCTATCGCGGCCTGGCCGAACCCTCCCTGGTGCCACCGACTTGGCACGGCTGGCTGCATCACACCGTCGACGTGCCGCCGACGCGGGAACAGGCGCCGATTCATCATGGCTGGGAGAAGCCGCATCTGCCGAACCTGACCGGGACGGCGGCGGCGCAGCGGCCGAGCGGGTCGACGCTGGCCCAGGGCCGCCGCCCCCAGGCAACCGGCGATTACAAGGCTTGGGTTCCAGGAAATCAGTAGTCGGACGTCCGGGGTCGTTCCTTCGCGTCCTCTTGGTTCGGTACCTTGGCGGCCGGCAACTGGAACCCTTGGAATTGCCTTATTCGACGTGTTAACGGGGCGCGGCGCCTCCAATGAGATCGCGCACAGCATCCATGATCCGTAATGCCGCAGTTGTGGTCGTGATCGGTGCGGCGCTTGGCGCCGGAGCGGCGCAGGCGCAAGTCGGAAACATTTTTGGCGACGCGCCGCTGCGCCCTCCAGCCGACGTTCCAAACGGAGCGTTTCCGCCGCAGCCGCCGCCGGTGCAGTACCCGGGACAATATCCGTCGCCGCAGCAATATCCCGCGCAGCAATACCCGCCTGCGCAGACGCCGGTGGCGCGCGCGCCATCGGGCATTCAGGTCCAGCCGCTGCCGCCGCCTCCCGGCGCATCGCTGGCGCCCGGCGCGGCCAATCCGGGAACAGCGACGCCGCCGCTGCCGCCGCAAGGCGCGCGAGCGATGCCCGCTATCGCCAAGCCGGCGCCGCCGCAGCCGGCTGACACGTCGCCGCAGCCCGAAGATACGGTGGTCACTGTGACGCCGACCGAAAAGATCGAGAACGGCCGCGCGGTTTTCGCCGGTCTCGATAAGATCACCGGCCGCACCATCACCTTCGATACGGCGCTCGGGGAAACCGTGCAATTCGGCGCCCTGCAGGTCACCGCCCGGGCATGCTATACGCGGCCGCCGACCGAGCCCACCAATACCGACGCCTTCGTCGAAGTCGACGAAGTGACCTTGCAGGGGGAGATCAAACGCATCTTTACCGGCTGGATGTTTGCGTCGAGCCCTGGCCTACATGCGGTCGAGCATCCGATCTACGACGTCTGGCTGACCGATTGCCAATCGCCGCTCGCCGGCCCGGTCGCGCAAACGGCCGTTCAGCCCGCGCCCGCCAATGCACCGTCAGGTCAGGGGCGGCCGCGTCAGGCTCCGCCGCGTCCGCCAGTCGTGGCGCCGGCTTCGCCGGCGCCCGTCACGGACGATTGACAGCGTCGCTGCGCCGCAAGCGCGCCAGCACAGTATCGCCTGTAACCGGCCGGTCGAGCGCCAGCGCGCCAAAATCTCCCTCGCCGACAAGCGCAGCGTCGAGCAATTTGTGATAGGCCGGCCGCGACAGTTCGACGGCGCCGAAGGTGCGCAGATGCTCGGTGACGAATTGGGTGTCGAGCAGACGGTAATCGCCGGCTTTGAGGCGCGCCACCAGATGCACAAGCGCGATCTTGGAGGCGTCCCGCACCCGGTGAAACATGCTTTCGCCGAAGAAGGCACGGCCCAGACTGACGCCATAGAGGCCGCCGACCAGTTCTTCGCCGTCATACACCTCGACGGTGTGGCAGTCGCCGCGCTCGTAGAGCTTGCGGTATAGCGTGCGGATGCGAGCATTGATCCAAGTTCGGCTCCGCCCGGGCTGCGGCTGCGCGCAACCCGCGATCACCGCGTCGAAGTCGTGATCGACGACAACGGTATATCGATTCGACCGTATTGTGCGGGCGAGACGCCCCGGCACGTGAAAGCGATCGAGCGGAATAATGCCGCGCCGTTCGGGTTCGATCCAATAGAGCGCCGGATCCTCGGCGCTTTCCGCCATCGGAAAGATGCCGCAGGAATAGGCCTTCAGCAGCACTTCGGGGGTGATGTCGATCAACGCGGTTTCGCGGCTGGCCATGCGGTCCGTTTAACCGGCACAAGGCTCCCGCTTCAAGTGGCGTCTTAACCGGCCGCAAAGCATAATCCACTTCAATTTTTCCCAAGCTTGAACGCTTTTAGGACCGCTCGCATTACCTAGGTATGCAGGTCACTGGGGAATGCGGGGACGCCGTTATGAAAACGACCAGCATAGCCAACGAAGCGATTCGTGTCCTTTTGGTCGAAGATGAGTTCCTCATCAGCGAATGGGTTGCGCAATCGCTGTCGGATCAGGGTTTTGCGGTGCAGACCGCGAGTAACGCGGCCGATGCCCTTCAGCGGTTGGCTTCGGAACCGGTTGACGTGCTGTTCACTGACATCAACCTGCCGGGCGGGATGGATGGCGCGGCCCTTGCGCGCCGTGCCCGCGAGATGCGTCCCGAGTTGCCGGTCGTTTATGCCTCCGCCCGCGCTACCTTGCTCAAACTGGAAGCGTGGGTGTCCGGTTCGATTATCGTGCCCAAACCCTATGAACCGGCGCTGGTCGGAAAACTGCTAAGCGCGGCATTGCGCGCGGCGACATCGAGCCTGCCGGCGTAAGCGGCGGCTATTCGCCAAGTTCGCCGCGGGCGAGGAAATCCTCGAGCCAGTGGATGTGATAATCACCGTCGATGATGTCCTTGTCGCGCGCCAGCGCGCGGAACAAGGGCAGCGTGGTTTCGATGCCGTCGACGACGAATTCGTCGAGCGCCCGCTTGAGCCGCATCAGGCATTCGCTGCGTGTCTTGCCGTGGACGATGAGCTTGCCGACCAGCGAATCGTAATAGGGCGGTATCGTGTAGCCGTGGTAGACTGCAGAATCGACACGCACGCCGAGGCCGCCGGGCGGATGATAATGCACGATCTTGCCGGGCGAGGGGCGGAACGACACCGGGTTCTCGGCATTGATGCGGCATTCGATGGCATGGCCGTTGAACTTGACGTTGCTCTGCTCAAGTTCGAGGCTGCTGCCGTCGGCGACCCGGATCTGTTCCAGGACCAGGTCGATATCGGTGATCATTTCGGTCACCGGATGCTCGACCTGAATGCGGGTGTTCATCTCGATGAAGTAGAATCGGCCGTCTTCGTAGAGAAACTCGACCGTGCCGGCGCCGAGATATTTGATCTGACGCATCGCTCTGGCGACGGTTTCGCCGATCTCGTCTCGCGTGCCGGTGTTTAGCGCCGGGGAGGGGCCTTCCTCCCAGAGTTTCTGGTGACGGCGCTGTAACGAGCAATCGCGCTCGCCGAGATGGATAGCGCGGCCTTTACCGTCGCCAAGGACCTGGATTTCGATGTGGCGCGGGCGGGCCAGATATTTTTCAGCATAGATGGTATCGTCACCGAACGCGGACTTAGCTTCCGCGCGCGCCGCAGCAAGCGCCGGCGCAAGCTCGCTGTCCTCACGGACCACCCGCATGCCGCGGCCGCCGCCGCCTGCCGCCGCTTTGAGCAGCAGCGGATAACCCATGTCGCGGGCCAAAGCGGACGCCTCGGCGTCGGATCCGACATCGCCGTCGGAACCAGGAACAACCGGAATGCCGAGATCGCGAGCGGCGCGCTTGGCGGCAATCTTGTCGCCCATCAAGCGAATGTGCTCAGGGCGGGGCCCGATGAAGTGCACATTGTGCTCGGCCAGAATCTCGGCAAATCGCGCGTTCTCGGAGAGGAAACCATAGCCGGGATGCACGGCATCGGCGCCGGTGATTTCGCAGGCCGTCAACAGAGCGGGAATGTTGAGATAGCTGTCCTTGGCGGCGGGTGGACCGATGCAGACGCTCTCGTCGGCCAGCCGCACGTGCATCGCGTCTTCGTCCGCGGTCGAGTGCACGGCCACGGTGGCGATGCCGAGTTCCTTGCAAGCCCGCAATACGCGAAGCGCGATCTCGCCACGGTTGGCGATGAGAATTTTGTCGAACATGGCTTAAGATCGCGAATGGCAAGTGGCGAATGGCGAGTCGAAATCAAAAAACCGCATCATGCTACTCGCTATTCACCGCTCGCCGCTCGCTACTATTCAACGATCATCAGCGGCTGGCCGTACTCCACTGGCTGACCGTCTTCGACCAGAACCTGAATCACCGTGCCGGAGCGCGGCGCCGGTATCTGATTCATAGTCTTCATCGCCTCGATGATGATCAGTGTTTCGCCGGATTTTACCTGACTGCCGACCTCGACGAAGGGGCGCGCGCCGGGAGCCGGGCCAAGATAAGCCGTTCCGACCATCGGCGAGGCGACGAGGCCGGGATGCTGCATCGGATCGAACGCCACCGGGGCGGGGCTCGGCGTCGCCGACACGGCGGGCGGCGGCTCGGCAGGCCGCGGCCGCGCGGAGGGAGCAGCAGCCTGCCTGGCGACGCGGATCGAGACGCCGCCGCGCTCGAACTCGATCTCGGTGAGGCCGGTCTCGTCGAGCAACTTTGCCAGTTCGCGGATCACGTCGTGATCGACGGCTGGCGGCTTTGCTGTCGGCTTCCCCGGCTTGCGCGCCACGATCACTCCTTGACGCCGATCATCGCGGCGAGGCCGGTAATGGCCAGCGCATAGCCGTCGACGCCGAAACCGCAAATCACGCCGCGAGCGGCCTTCGACACGTAAGAATGCCGGCGAAATTCCTCGCGCGCATGGATGTTGGTGATATGCACTTCGATACTCGGCGCCTCCAGTGCGAGCAACGCATCGAGAATAGCAATCGACGTCGTCGTGAACCCGGCCGGATTGATTACGAGTCCCGCCGCTTTCTCGACTTGCGCCTGGTTGATCCAATCGACGATCTGTCCCTCATGGTTCGATTGCCTGAACACGACGGCGAGCCCGTACGGTTGCGCCGTTTCCTGGCACAGCTTCTCGACGTCGGCGAGCGTGGCGCGGCCGTAGATCTTCGGCTCGCGCGTGCCGAGCAGATTGAGATTTGGTCCGTTGAGGACGTAAATGGTTTTCGCCATTACTGCGCGTTAACCCGGCTTTCCAGCGGAGCGGGCGGACCGCCCGCTCCGGTGCGTTTATAGGGAAGGCGCCAGCAAAGGGGAAGCCGCAATTGCCCGGGCGCCGCCGTCGGGTCTTGCGTTCGGCGGCCGGCGAAGCGGCAGGGGCGTGAGCTACTTGCGTTCGGCAGCGATCTTGGCTTTCAGTTCGTCGAGCCCGACGGCGCCAACGATCAATTCCTCGCCGACCACATAAGACGGCGTACCGTTGACGCCGAGCGCGTCGGCAAGCTTCATGTTCTCGTCAATCGTCGTCTTGACCTCGTCGCTGTTCATGTCCTTTTCGATCCGCGCTATGTCGAATCCAACCTCTTTGGCGATTGCCAGCGCACGCTCCTTGTCGGCCGGCCCGCGGCCGCCGAGCAGCTTCTGATGAAACTCGATGTATTTCTTTCCGGACGGATCTTGCATGCGCGCGGCGACCGCAACGTGAGCCGCCTCGACCGAGCCCGCGCCCAGAACGGGGAATTCTTTCAGGACAAACTTGAGATTGCTGTCGGTCTTCAGCAAAGTGAGCATGTCGGGCAGCGCCCGCTTGCAGAACCCGCAATTGTAATCGAAGAACTCCACCATCGTGACATTGCCCTGCGGGTTGCCGAGCACTACCTGGTGCGGCGAGTTAAAGATGGTGGCGATATTGTCCCTGATCGTCACGCGCGCCTTTTCGGCGTCTGCCTGTTTTTGCTGCTTGTCCAGCGCATCCATTGCGTCCTGGAGCACTTCGGGATGGGCGATGAGGTAGCTCCGAATGATGCCCTCGATTTCGCGGCGCTGGTCGGCGGAAAATGTCTGCGCCGCCGGCGGCGCCGGAGCGACTTGCGCCGGTGCTGTCTGCGCCGATGCCGGCGGCGCAAGCCAGAGCAAGGCCGCGAACAAAATTGCCAGGCGCAGGGTAACAATCATGTCGATATCCTTTGCGGTTTATGGACCCGGTCGAAGCGGGCTGCTTCGCGTATTCTTATTGAAGACGACGATATCGTCGGCGCGTACCCAACCCGGCGAGCCGATCGGGAAGCCCTGCTTAGCCCGCGCCGCGAGTTCGCGCGCGGTCTTGGCGTCGCCGCGGGCAAACGCCGCCTGAGCGGAAGCCAGGTCGGCGTCGGGTAGGTCGTTCTTGCGGCCATAGGCCATCGCCAGCGTGGTATAGGCGGCGCTGTCTTCCGGTTCTTTGATGAGCGCGGCGCGCAGAATCGGGATCGCCTCATCGGACAGTTTGACGTCGTTGGTGGCGACCAGCGCCTGCGCCAGCAGGATCTGGATGAGCGCCGGCTGCGGTGCCAGTTCCGCCGCGCGGCGTAACGGCGCGATCGCCTCCGCCGGGTGCGCGCTGTCCAACAGCGTCTGGCCCTTGAGTTCGTAGAAATAGGGATTGCTGGGAATCGCCTGGATCAAACTGTCGATTTGGGCGATCGCGCTGCGCGGGTCGCCGTAGCGATAGGTGGAAATGGCCCGTGCGTAGCGCGCCGGCAGACTGGTATCCTTGAACGGATAGTGCGCCAGCACCGTCTCAGGACGCTCGGTAAAGCCGTAAAGTTTGGCCCGCATCATGTCGTGGCGGAACTGCAGCTCGGGTGAATCCTTCTTGTCCCAATACGGCGAGGACTTCGCCAATTCCTCGAGCGCGGCCATGCGTTCCCGCGGCATCGGATGGTTCTGCGCGTAGGGATTGGCGCCGTGCGCGGCGAATAACGACTCATCGGCGAAATGTTTAAACGTGTCGTACATGCCTTTCGCCGACTGGCCGCTCAGCGTCAGAAAACGCACGCCGGCGCGATCGGCCGATTCCTCCTGAGCGCGCTGGTAGGACAGGATCGAATTGATCGCCATGGTCTGCGGTGCAGTGACCGCCGCCTCGCCGATATTGCCGATGCCGATATTGTTGGAATGCGCACCCGCCACCATCGCGCCCACACCGAGCAGCATGCCGACGATCGCCAGGGTCTGCGCGTTGGCCAGTTCCTGGCGCATCTTGGAAAGATGTCCGCCGACGATATGGCCGCACTCGTGGGCGAATACGCCGATCAGCTGATTGGGCGTCAGCGACTGCATCAACGCGCCGGTATTGACGAAAATACGGTGCGCATCCATCACGAACGCGTTGAACGATTTGTCGTCGATGATGACGACGTGGACATTCTGTTGCGTGAGACCGGCGACGCGGAAAATCGGCGCCGTGTAGTCGCGCAGGAGCTGCTCGATCTCGGCATCCCTAATCATCGGGATGCCGGCATCCTTGCCGGTCTGCGCGCGCGCCGGAAAGCCGGCGCATGCGATCGCCGCTGCGGCGGCGATCGCGACTGCCCGCGAAGCTGGCTTCGCCGGCCGCACCTTGCTAGGAGGTCGAGCAACGATCATGCAGATGGACTAGGGTTTTGGCCCCGCAGCCTCCGGCGCAAACTATGGACGGAACGCGTTAGGGTCAACACATGCCGGCGTTTCCGCAAATCACAGAAGACCTGCACAAAAGCCGCGGAAATACGGCATCAGCGGGGCGGATCGTTCGAGGACAGGGGCGGATACCGGATTTAAAGGCGTATTGAATGCTGCAAAAGGCCAAGACCCTCCTACAGCCGTCCGCGCGCAGCGACGTGCCGCCGTTTATGGTGATGGACGTGATGGCGGCGGCGGCGCGTCTGGAGGCGCAGGGCCGCCGGATCGTTCACATGGAAGTCGGCCAGCCGGCGGCGGGCGCGCCGGCGACGGCGATAGCAGCGGTGCGCGCGGCGCTTGGCGCCGCTCCGCACGGCTATACCGAGACGCTCGGCGTGGCCTCGCTGCGCCGGCGCATCGCCCGTGCCTATGCCGAATGGCACGGCCTCGACGTCGATCCGGAACGCATCCTCGTCACGACCGGCTCGTCGGCCGGGTTCATGCTGGCCTTTCTCGCTGCGTTCGAAACGGGCGATCGGGTCGCGGTGGCGGTGCCGGGCTATCCGCCCTACCGGCATATCCTCACCGCGCTGGGTTGCGAGCCGGTGCTTATCGAAACCGACGCCGAGACGCGCTGGACGATCACTAGCGCAAGCCTGCTCGCCAAGCACCGCGAGCGTCCGCTCGCCGGCGTCGTGGTCGGTTCGCCCGCCAACCCGACCGGAACCATGATGTCGGCGCCGGCGCTCGCCGACTTGATCCGCTCGGCGCAGGACGCCGGCATCGCCGTCATATCGGACGAGATCTATCACGGGCTCGATTATGCATTCGCTGCGGAAACTGCGGCGCGCTTGTCTTCCGATCTGATCGTCATCAACTCGTTTTCCAAATATTTTTGCATGACCGGCTGGCGCATCGGCTGGATGGTGGTGCCGCGCTCGCTTATTCGGGCGGTCGAGCGTTTGCAGCAAAATCTCGCGATCTCGGTGCCGACACTGTCGCAGATCGCCGCCGAAGCCGCGTTCGACGGACGCGCAGAACTTGAACAGATAAAGCACGGCTACGAGGAAAATCGCCGCATCCTGCTCAAGGGTTTGCCGCGCGCCGGCCTGGATTCCTTCCTGCCGGTCGACGGCGCATTTTATCTCTACGCCGATATCTCGCGGTTCTCGCCCGACAGTTTTGATTTCGCCACCCGCATGCTCGAACAGGCGGGCGTGGCGGCAACGCCGGGCGTCGATTTCGACCCGCTGCAGGGGCGAAAATTTTTGCGGCTGTGCTATGCCGGCGCGCGCGAGGAGATGTGCGAAGCGGTCGAGCGCATCGCCGCCTGGCTCAAGGGATAAAACCGGCCCGGCATCAAACCGCATGATTGCACGATCGCGAGGCGAACGATGAGCGAAGCTTTATTTGACATTCTGCGCAAGGTGACGACCGCGACGATCACGACGATGCTCTTGAAGAAAGGCATCCGCCGCTGCTGGATGAACGGCCCGAAGCCTCTCGTGCCACGCGGCGAGCGCATCGTCGGTCCGGCATTTACGCTGCGCTTTGTCCCGGTGCGCGAAGACTTGGCGACGCCGGAGAGCTGGGCCCATCCGATCTCGACCCGCGCTGCGATCGAGGACATGCCCGAAGGCGTCATCGCCGTCGCCGACGCCATGGGCGTGACCGGCGCCGGCATATTCGGCGATATCCTCTGCGCCCGCATGAAGAAGCGCAACGTCGCCGCGCTGGTCACCGACGGCGTGCTGCGCGACCGCGCCGGCGTGGTGATGAGCGCGTTGCCGGTGTGGTGTGCCGGCGTCGCGGCGCCGGCGTCGGTCAATGGTCTGACCTTCGTCGGCTGGCAGCAACCGATCGGCTGCGGCGGCTGCGCCGTCTTTCCCGGCGACATTATCGTCACTGACGACGACGGCGCGGTGGTAATCCCGCAAGGCATGGTCGACTTCGTTGCGCACGAAGGCGCCGAGCACGAACTCTATGAAAGCTGGGTGTTCAGCGAAGTCGAGAAGGGGGTCAAATTGCCGGGGCTCTATCCGCCGAACGACGACGCCAAAGCGCGCTATGCGCAATGGCGGAAGACGAGGAAATAGACGCCGGCCGGCATGTTCTTCGTCCTCTCCAAGACGCTCGGTTTTTTTGCCGTTCCATCGAACGTATTGATGGCGATCGGGCTATTCGGCCTCATTTTGCTGCTGACGCGGTTGCGGCGGCCGGCCAGCTGGCTAATCGTAAGTAGCCTCGTACTCATCGCCTTTGTCGGCTATTCGCCGCTCGGCAACATTCTCATGCTGCCGCTCGAAGAGCGCTTTCCGGCGTGGGATCCCGCACACGGGCCGCCCGACGGCATCGTCGTTCTCGGCGGTGCGATCCTGCCCGATATAGCCATGGCGCGGGGCACGGTGGCGTTCGATGAGGCGGCCGAACGCATTACCGCCGCCGTGGAGTTGGCCCGCCGCTACCCGAACGCCCGCATCGTGTTCAGCGGTGGCAGCGGAGCATTGCTGGCGGATGCGCCGGAGGCGCCAGTCGCGGTACGAGAATTGGCGGCGCTGGGCGTCGCGCGTGATCGCATCGCCGCCGAGGACCAGTCGCGCAATACCATCGAGAATGCGGTGTTCTCGCGGCTCGTCGCCCAGCCGAAACCGGGCGAGCGCTGGCTGTTGGTGACGTCGGCCTTTCATATGCCGCGCGCCGTCGCCGCGTTCCGCGCCGCCGGATTCTCCATCGAAGCCTATCCGGTTGACTGGCGCACGCGCGGGCCGGTCGATGCAACGCGACCGTTCGCGTCGTTGCCGACGGGGCTGACGATGACCGATTATGCCGTGCACGAATGGATCGGCCTTCTGATCTACCGGCTGACCGGCCGAACGGCGGAATTGTTCCCGGCGCCATAGCATATTTACCGATCGTTCACCGCCGCAGTCCGATACTTCGCGCTCACGCCTCGTCCTTTTGGGGAAGGACAATCATGCCGACCGATCTGCCGGCTGCTCATACCGAACCGATGGAAGCCGCAGCCGATGATGCGCCGGGCAACAGCGAGTGGGCCGAGACCGCATTGACGGTGCTGTTCACCGCGTCGGCCGTCCTGTTCGTGTCGTTTCTCGCCGTCGTGACCGGCCTGGTCTAAATAGCGCGGCGTCAGCCGCCGTCCTACTCCACGGAACGGATTTCACCGCCGCGAAATACCGTTTACAAAGGGCCATGGCGCTGCAGCTGGTCATCGGCAACAAGAATTATTCGTCGTGGTCGTTCCGGCCATGGCTGGCGTTGGAGGTCGCAGGCATTGCGTTTACCGAGACGCTGATCTCGCTGGAAGCGGCCGACTTCAAGGCGCGCGTCACCGAGTTAAGCGGCGCCGGGCGGGTGCCGGTGCTCATCGACGGCGATGTACGCGTCTGGGAATCGCTCGCCATTCTCGAATATCTGGCGGAGAAATTTCCGGCCGCAGCCTTGTGGCCGAACGACGTCGCCGCGCGGGCGCAAGCGCGCGCCATCGCCTCGGAAATGCATGCTGGTTTCACGGCGCTGCGCAATCAGCTGCCGATGAACGTCGCGCGTCCGATCAGACAGCGGGCGCTCGACGCGGCCACCGCCAAGGACGTCGCGCGCATCGACGCGATCTGGAGCGAAAGCCGCGCGAGGTTCGGCGGTCCATTTCTGTTTGGGCCGTTCGGCGCGGCGGATGCCATGTACGCGCCGGTGATCTGGCGCTTTCACACCTACGCCGTCGAGGTCAGCGCCGCGGCCCGCGCTTATATGGATGCGGTCATGGCGCTGCCGGCGTGGCGCGAGTGGCGCGACGCGGCCCGCCGCGAACCGTGGGTGCTGCCACACGACGAAATCGACTGGCCGAACGTGTTGCGGGAGTAGCCGCGTTCAGCGCAGACGCTGCGCGAGCTCGCGCAGCAGCGGCTGTTGGTACGGCAGTATTTTGCCGAGCGCGATCGGCAGCGCGAAATAGGCGATGCGGTCGATTTCCGGAAACCGCTTTCGCCGACCCGATTTCGGCGGCCATTCGATCTCGAATTCATTGCTGGCGAATTGGGCGAGATCGAAATCGGCCTCGAACGCAAACGCGTGCACGATTTTTCCGCTTTTTTGCTTAACGGGGCTGAGCGGAAACAGCGTGCCGACTGGGGCCAGGTTGGTCTCTTCGGTGAACTCGCGGCGCGCCGCGGCAATGAGGTCGTCGCCGGGCTCGACAAGGCTCTTAGGAATCGTCCAGACGCCGGCGTCTTTCTTGGACCAGAACGGACCGCCGGGATGCGCAAGCAGCACCTCGATTCCGTTGTGGTGCCGGAACGCCAAGAGCCCGGCGCTGATTTCTTTACTGCGGCGCATCGGCGCAGGCCCCGAATTGGCTGCGGCTCTCTACCGCAGGACTTGCTAAATAGGCCCCTATCTGCATGATTTTGTCACGATTATGCCGACAATGCGCGCTCCTCCCCCAGGCTCGTTAGAGCGCTGTGGGGGAAGGGGGACACCGATCCAATTGCCTGCACGGGAGCCAACGCCAATGCGATATCGGTTTATCGCCGCTCATGCCACTTTGCTTGCCGCTTTTGCGGTGCTCTTAGCGCCGGCCGTCGAGGCCGAGGACACGCCCAAGGACGTCAAGGGCCTGTATCTCATGAGTGATTATCCCGCGGTGACGCTGCGCCCGGGCGAAACGTCAACCGTCAGCCTGCGGCTGCAGAATTACGACATGCCGCCAGAGCGGCTGGCACTGTCAGTGTCCGGCGTGCCGAGCGGCTGGACGGCGACGCTTTTGGGCGGCGGCCAGCCGGTTGGCGCGGCGATGCCCGCGAGCAATTCCAGCGTTGCGCTGTCGCTGCGGCTCGACGTACCCAAGGACGCGGCCATGGGCACGCAAACGCTGACCGTCGCCGCCACCGGCGCAACCACGAATTTGCAATTGCCGATCGCGGTGACCTTGGCCAAGGACCTGCCGGCCAAGCTGACGGTGACGCCGCAGCTGCCGGAACTGCGCGGTACGTCGAAATCGAGCTTCGAATTTCAGCTCGGCATCAAGAACGACAGCGGCAAGAAGCTCACGGTGAGCCTGTCGGCCCAGGCGCCGCAGAATTTTGACACCTCGTTCACCGAGCAATACGGCACCCAGGAGCTTAATGCGGTGCCGATCGATGCCGGGGCGACCAAGGACGTGAAACTTAAAGTAACGCCGCCCAATACGGCCGCGGCCGGCACCTATAAGGTTTCGGCGCGGGTGGCGGCGGAAGACACCTCGGCGGTGGCCGACCTCGGCCTCGATATCACCGGCCAGCCCAAGCTCGAAATCAGCGGCCGCGAGGGTCTGGTGTCGACGCGGGCCTCGGCCGGCAAGGAAAGTTCGGTGCCGGTCGTCGTCACCAATGCCGGCACGGCGCCCGCCGAAGACATCCAGCTGTCGGGCTCGGCGCCGAGCGGCTGGAAAATCACCTTCGATCCGAAGACCGTCGACCGCATCGCGCCCAACGACAACAAGGAAGTGCAGGCACTGATCACACCGACCGACAAGGCGATTGCCGGCGACTATGTGACCACGATCCGCGCGTCGGCGCGCGGCGATTCGGCTTCGACGACCTTCCGCGTCACGGTCTCGACCTCGACGCTGTGGGGCATTGCCGGTGTCGGCATTATCGGCGTGGCGCTTCTCGTCATGGTCGGCGCAGTCGCAAGGTTCGGCCGGCGATGAGCGCGGAAGCCGTCATCGAGGCCAAGGGCCTCACCAAGACATACGGATCGGCGGTCGCCGTCGACCACGTCTCGTTTTCCGTGGGACGCGGCGAGATTTTCGGCTTGCTCGGCCCCAATGGGGCCGGCAAGACGACGACCATTTTGATGCTGCTCGGGCTCACCGACATTTCCGAAGGCGAGGTACAGGTGCTCGGCTTTAATCCGGCGCGCGAGCCGCTGTCGGTCAAGCGGCGCGTCGGTTATCTGCCGGATACGGTCGGTTTCTATGACAATCTCTAGGCCGCCGACAATCTGCGCTACACCGCGCGGCTGATCGGGTTTCGCATGGCTGAGCGCGAGAAACGCATTGCCGATGCGCTCCATCGGGTCGGGCTGACCGAGTCCGCCGACAAGCACGTCGGCACCTTTTCGCGCGGCATGCGCCAGCGGCTCGGCCTGGCCGAAATCCTGATGAAGGGCGCGCAGATCGCGATTCTCGACGAGCCGACCACGGGTCTCGATCCCCACGCCACCTCCGAACTGCTCGGCATCATCCGCAGCTTCAAGACCGAGGGTGTATCGGTGCTGCTGTCGTCGCACTTGCTCGAACGCGTGCAGAGCATCTGCGACCGCGTGGCGCTGTTCTCTGCCGGCCGCATCGCGCTGATGGGCACGGTGCCCGAACTCGGCCGCGAGGTGCTTGGCGGCGGCTATGTGGTCGACATCGAGGCCGACGGTGCGGGACTTGCGGACCGGCTGGCGCTCATTCCCGGCGTCAGCGGGGTGGAGAAAACCGGCATCGGCAAGCTTCGCCTGCATGCCGATCGCGACGTGCGGCCCGAAGCTGCGGCCGAGGTGGTGGCGATGCAGGGCCGCTTGAAATTCCTCGGCGTCCAGGAGCCGAGCCTCGAGGCGATTTACACCCGTTATTTCGAGACCAAACCCGAGCAGACCGCGACCGAAGGAGCGCGCCATGCAGCGTGAAGGTTCGGCCTTTTCCGGCCTCGGCGTGGTCATGCTCAAGGAGCTGTCGGACCATCTCACCAGCGTGCGCATGCGCGTATTGGAATGGCTGGTGGTGCTGGTCGCGCTGGCTGCGCTCTACGGCGCCATTCAGCAGATCAAAGACACCACCGCGGAGGATCCGTTCCTGTTCTTGCGGCTGTTCACAACGTCGCGGGATCCGTTGCCGTCGTTCGTCTCGTTCCTGTCGTTCCTGGTGCCGCTGATGGCGATCGGGCTCGGTTTCGATGCGGTCAACGGCGAACATAACCGGCGCACGCTGTCGCGCATTCTCTCCCAGCCGATCTATCGCGACGCCCTGCTGTTCGGAAAATTCCTGGCCGGCCTGGTAACGCTGTCGATCAGCCTGCTGACGCTGTGGCTGTTGGTCATCGGACTGGGCCTCGTCATGATCGGTATTCCGCCGGGCGCCGAGGAAATCGCCCGCAGTTTCGTGTTCCTCCTGGTGACCATCGTCTATGCCGGGGTGTGGCTGGCGCTGGCGCTTTTGTTCTCGATCCTGTTTCGCTCGCCGGCGACCGCGGCGCTGGTGACGCTCGGCCTGTGGCTCCTGGTGACCTTCATCTGGCCGGTGCTGGCCGGAGCTTTTGCCCAGGTCATCGTGCCGCCGGACCCACGCTATATGGCGCTCGGGCTGCAAACGCCCGGCACGGTGGAGCTCGAGCAAATCCTCGCCCGGCTGTCGCCGTCGACGCTGTTTGCCGAGGTAGTGGTGGCGCTGCTCGATCCTACGACCCGATCGCTGGGGCCGATCTATCTGAGCCAGCTGCAGGGCGCCGTGCTCGGCGCGCCGCTGCAGCTCGGCGCCAGCATTTTGATCGCTTGGCCGCAAATCGTCGGCATGGTCGCAACCTCGATCCTGCTGTTCGTCATCGGTTATGTGATCTTCCAGCGCCAAGAAGTCCGGGCGTAGCCCTCTCCGCAATAACGGTCTGCGGCCGTTGCGCTAACGCTGCGGCCATAGTGAAATCCCCCTAGACCCCGATCCAATTCGATTGAATCGGATCAGGGTCTAGATTTTCTGTTTGAGCATGATCTTATCCGAAAACCGGTATCCACTTTTCGGGATCATGCTCTGACGCCAAGGGGGATTCGTGACCGTCATCGCTACCAGCGTCGACACCGCGTCGCCGGAATTTACCGCCAACCGGGCGGCGATGCGCGCGCTCGTCGCCGAACTCGAAAGCCGCCGCGCCAAGGCCGCCGAAGGCGGCCCGCCGCGGGCGCGGGAGCGCCATCTCGGCCGCGGTAAGTTGTTGCCGCGCGAGCGGGTGACGACGCTGATCGACCCGGGCGCGCCGTTTCTCGAACTCTCGCCACTTGCCGCCAACGGCCTATACGACGACGACATCAACGCCGCCGGCATCATCACCGGCATCGGCCGCGTATCGGGGCGCGAATGCGTCATCGTCTGCAACGACTCCACCATCAAGGGCGGCACCTATTATCCGATGACGGTGAAGAAGCACGTGCGCGCC
>Ga0187769_10000310_pt1 | contig 26754 bp, 25 predicted proteins | sample 0116_SJ02_MP02_1_FD_133140 | JGI IMG/M metagenome (GOLD analysis project Ga0187769, IMG submission 133140) | Tropical peat soil microbial communities from peatlands in Department of Meta, Colombia - 0116_SJ02_MP02_10_MG | ecosystem: Environmental > Terrestrial > Soil > Wetlands > Peat | place... | reverse complement strand
TCGCCTTCTTATCGCTGGCGTCGAGAATCAGCACGTCCATGACACCTTCGACGGAGCGAAGCTTACGATCTACGGCATCTAGGGGGTCCAAAGCTTTTATCAACCATGGCTTTCAGGCCGGTTACGTCTGAGGAGGCCACCCTTTTCTAGACCGACCAGAACTGGTATGAGCATGAGCGCGCAGACTGCGCCCACAAGAACGCGAACGCTAGCGTCAACAAACGTATAAGGAATGAATATTGCCGGGAGCATCTGGGCACTCAGACCGAAAATAGGTCCGGTCTCAATGGCAACGGGTTTCCACTTACGTTTCAGTAGCATCTCTGCACCGAAGACGCCTACGACTCCTGGAACCAATGTTGCCAGACCCAATACCGCCGTCGAGGACCAGATCACGCTTGAAACGATTCCTCCAATGGACGACGCAACCATCCCCCCGGAAACCTAACAGGATGCCTTCGGAGCGTTTTAGCAAAACAGCTGCAGATTCGATTCTTGTTACGTGCCCCGTAGCTTGCTTGGTGTGATTCGAATTTGAACGCTGTAAGATTTAGCAAAGCTCTCGGGCGTTAAGCCGATTTGAGGGATTTCGTCTCGGTACTTCTCAAGGTACCTGGAATCATGCGATGGAGGATACTTATCTAACGAGGCTTCGCCCGTTAACACAACGACGTCCCCAACGACGTCTCCAATTTTGCTGTCGGCTTTGAAGTTCAAGGAGACCTTGGGGTTATGGTCAATGTTCTTCACTTTGTGCGAGGTTGGTTGAGTGTAGATTATGAAGGATTTTCCATCCCAAAAGAACCAGACCGGATTAGGCTGGGGAGTGGCACTGGAGGCGACTGTGGTTAGCCAAATGATTTTCTCCTGTTTGAGGCGTTCCGCAGTTCGGGCACCAAGCTTCGTCGTGAGGTCGACCATTCTTTATCTCTCGGGCAATCGTCTTGCCAGATATTAGTTGTGTTGATAGAGGTTAAATGTTTTCTTATCTGTTCGCGTGGGTGTACTATACTATGGCATGTGGCACATTGTCGAAGTAGACTTCTGGTGTTTAACGCCGTGCGTGACCGTTCGTAGTTGTAGTACTGGTTGAATTTATTGTGGGGCACGAATCGGGCGTGTTGCAGGTCGTAGGTTCGGAACCATCATCTTACCTCGGGTTGTGAGTTTGCCGATCCGTCCGGGGATGTGTTTGATGTCCTGTTGTTGGCAGTAAGTGTCGAAACTTGATTCACCTCTTCGTACACTCCAGAATTGCGATGCGTGATCCGTCAGAATTTCTCTGGGCTTGTTTCCATTCGCGCCGTGCCATCGCGGGTTTAAGAGGGTCTTCACCTTGAGCGTTCACCCTCTAGGTAACTTCGTCTCGTAAAACTTCTTGACTTCGGTTTTGACGTTCGCAGTGTAGAATCTTTCTGCCTCGTAGCAACGTATGTTACTACGCAAACCACAATCGCAAGAGACGGATTGACGTTACCTATTCAGGGTAACGCGCCGTCTACGTTTGGTACTGATGGGTGTTTACTTTCGTTTGGTGAACTTACCAGCCACGGTAAATTGAGATGTGGTATCCACAGTAAGGACAGAAATGGTCGGGTTCCGCTACTACCGTTCCACAGTTGGGGCATCGAGTGTATCTGACAAGTGGAGAAGCACTAGGATAGGAAGCGAGAGAAGGAAGTGAGACCATCTCCATCCGAGAAGTACACCTACACGCGTACCTAACCCGCGTGTCTTTCGAGCCGCAGCTAGGACAAGCCAACCAATAGGGCGATAGTGGATCGGCAGCCATTCTAGTACCGCAGTTGGCACAAAATAATACGTAAGGACCAATCGTACTCATAACAGGTCAGACTAAGAAACGGGATTTCGGAAATATGTTTTGTGACTATTTTTGACTTACCGTGAGGTGTTTGCGGCCATCCGTTCGAGACAGTATTCGTGCTCCACCATTATTTGCTCTAGCAACAAAAACTGTCCCACCATCTCTGTCATTCAAGAATCTCTCAACACGCCGCTTGAGCATCTCTGCATTCCGATCATTATCCACAAGCCCGTAGACGGTGGGTCCCCAAGAACTTTGACCCGCCCCGTACGCACCAGACGTAACCATGAACTGCACGCAATCTTCTATCAGCGAACTGAAGAAATTCCCTCCCTGAGCTTGGTTGAAACTCTCACCGACAAGATTTTGTACAGTCGTCAGCGATTCGCCGAACTCTTTCAAGTTCTTCTCAATCAGCGATGGAAGCATCTTCATGATGATTAATCTACAGATTTTTCCCACAAGTTCAGGTGAACTTGGAGGCAGATTTGAAAGTGCTTCACTTTCAGCTCGCCCGCTCAGACCGGTTCCAGCGTTCGGTATTGCTACGACGAAGCGCCACTCTTCGGGAAACTTCGTCTGCAATAAGGTCAGCGGCAGGCCCGATTGTATGGGAGCCGTCTCGATTACGCTTTTTCTCCCAGCATCCAAAATGAACCCGCCGCGTTCAAACACGTTCACGCCAACCCCTGAGACTATGCCTCTTCCTAAAGCCTTCGCGATCTCTCTGACATTAGCTTTGAGCCCGTAAAGACTTGCGATAGCCGCCCCGACCGCTAGCGAAAGTTGGGTTCCAGACCCTAACCCTACGTGTTCAGGAATTGTGCGTGATACGCTGATTTGTACGGGTCTCGCTCTCGGAAATTTGTTAAGAAATGCTTGAGCTATCTTGAGGGTTCTCTCCGCGTCTACGCCTTCTGCCTTTAGAATCTGACAAGGAATCGCCTCCACCTTCACATTCGGCTTGTCTATGGCTACCCCGATAGAGCCGTAGATGCGTCCCAAGTCGCCACGCGTGTCAATGATTCCAAGATGAAGCCTTGCCGGTGTTGTGATACGAACTCTCAAATGCTGAACCCCTTTTCTGTTCATTTCCGACCAAACCCCCTGATAATTACGCTATCCTTGTGGGGTCATCTCGATGTATCAATTTATTAATCGTTAATCGTCTGTCTGTTTGAGGTTACAACATACGAGATCGCTTGACGTTCAAGAGACCAAGCCTGTCCTGGCAATATCGCTGACAAAAGTGGGAGCGATAGGAATAAAGATGCCGATCGGTTTCGTCTCTTTTGACAATAAGCCGGTAACAGTAGTTCCTACCTTCAATGTCTTCGTGGACCTCCCCGCGAACCAAAAAGGCATACACGCGTCTCGAAATTACGAAGCGATCTCTGAGACTCTGAGTCCGTACGTTGCCAAGACATACAAACTCGAGAACCTGTGCGCAAGTGTTGCAACAGAATTGTTACGGAGACATGCATACGCCACAAGATCCGAGGTTGAAGGGCAGGGTGAAGCCATCTTTGAGAGACGTGCCCCCAAAACCGGTATGGCGAGTTATGAGTCATGTAATATAATGGCCAAGGCAATTGCCAGAAGAATGCCTGGCGGCGAAATTTCCGTCAGGAAGACGGTCGGCGTCGGGGTGACGGGAATTACGGCTTGCCCGTGCGCTCAGGAAATTCTTAGGGAGAAATCGAGGTCAGGTATCGCGAAAGATAAGCGATTGCGCAAGGGTATGGTTGATCGTGTACTCGCGCGAATTCCCGTGGCTACGCATATGCAGAGAACTTATGGAACCGTAACGATGGACGTACCTGATGGAAGCGATGTGGACGCTATGAGGCTCGTCCACGTGATAGAAGACTCGATGAGCGCTTCAACCTTCGAGCTGTTAAAGCGGCCAGATGAAGGAGAGATAGTTAGCATGGCTGTTTCGCGACCCCGTTTCGCCGAGGACACTATCAGATACATGATGAAGAACATGATCAAGAGTTTTCCGGAGCTGTCGGATGATATCATGCTCACATTTACTGCCCGGAGCAGAGAGAGCATTCATAAACATGATTTCTTCGCGCAGAGATCAATCACCATGGGTGAGATAAGACACGAACTGAAACGCCTGGCTAGGTGAAACTCACTTCCTCCAAGGGTCGTGTTGAAATGGAGTTTGAGAGATGGAGGCCGTGGTACGATAGGATAAGGACCACTTTCGGCTTTGACCGAACCGCTGACCAGGATTCTGCCAACCTTCTCGAGAAGCTAATAGAAGCTAAGGCTGTTCACCCCTCCGTTGTTCACAAGATGATTGAAGGTGAAACCGTAGCCGTCTTCGGTTGCGGCCCTTCGATTCAGAGAAACCTCAAGGACTATCTCACGTCATCGATAAACAAGTCGATCCCCATTGCAGCTGATGGTGCAACCACACCATTGCTGAAGGTTGGTCGCATCATTCCAAGAATTGTGGTTACAGACATAGACGGCGAGATTCAGGACCTGGTAGATGCGAGCGAAAGAGGGTCTGTAGTGGTGGTTCACGCTCATGGCGACAACGTGACGGCCCTTGAGAGTTGCGTCCCAAGGTTCAACAGCGTACTCGGATCGACTCAAGTACAGCCGCGGCCACATGTATACAATTTTGGCGGGTTTACAGACGGCGACAGAGCCGCCTTTCTTGCAGAGGAGGCTTGCGCCAGGCGTATAGTCTTGATGGGAATGGATTTTGGAAGAGTTGTGGGTAAATACTCCAAGCCGGGTCACACGAGGGATTATCCAGCAAGCTCAACCAAGATCAAGAAACTTTCGATGGCGAAAGAATTGCTTACTTGGTTAGCAGGATGGGCCCAAGCTGAGATCTTAAACGCAACAGGATCGGGAGAAAAGATAGAAGGAGTTGATGACGTAGCTCTTAGCGAGCTCTAGGTGATCTACTCTTGAGTGATGCAGAAGCAATTGCGAGGAAATATTTTGACAAGAGTCTAACCGATCGGGAGAGAGCTATTTTTGAGGGTGCGATAACTCTTGGCGCCACGTACCACCAGTTTGTTGGAACCCCTATAGCAAGGGATGAGAGAGTAGTAAAATCTCTGGAAGACGCTGTTAACAACGCAATGGCTCTCCAACCACACAAGAGATCAGTCAGGCTGAAGATAGACAGAAGTGTTTTGAAAGGGGAGAAGGCGCATCCGTATGACTATGAAACATTGAAGGGGCGTCACATGGATCTCACGGTCGTATCGGAGTATGGCGACTCAAGGGTCACACTCAGAATGAGGTATGTGCCAGATGTCGATTTCACACTGATGTATGTGGAAAAAATCGAAAAAATTTCCAAGTGAGATTATTTCTCGTGGGAAAAGCGCAATGGCCCCATCCCTAGAAGCAAATTATCTCTCAAGAACTTCCGGCTAAGGAGGAAGACTTTATGAGGTTTGGGCGATCGAAGTTTCTACCTCACCTAGTTAGAGGAGCATTACAAAGTGGTTCTAATGGTAAGACGACCATCAGCATCACGCCCTCAACCCTGGCACGAATCTTGGCAGCTTTCATCTCTTCGACGATAAATGCGCCAACGCCGGTTTGAAAGTAGGACTTTGTCGACGCTGGATAGTTTGTCACAGATCACTTTCGCCATGCCAATGACGCAGCCGTAGAGAGTTTCAAGCGAACCAGGCCGAAATTTGAATCAATTCAAGCTTCAAGATGGTAGTATATTTCTCTTTATTCAAATTTTAAACCTACTTCACCAAGTTTCGTCTTCGCCTTGTGCCAGATGCCCAAATACTCTTGAGATGGTGTAGCGCTGTTTAAACTGTAACATTCGGTGAAGCTTTTTCCTTCAGGGATTCTTTTTTCAATCAACATCTTTTCGTAGAGAGCCAATATGTCTTTCGTAACTTTCTGTGCATCATTCAGGCTAAGCTTGCATGCAGCTCTGCTTACTTCACTTGCAACTCTAGCTTCCATTCCTGTGTAGTGATCCGGTAAGCCCCCCTTCGTTCCACCCGCGCTTATGATCATATCGAATCCGCTTAAAGTTTCAAGCACGGTCAACGCAGCTATCTCATAACATAGCATTTCGGTACAAGGGCCTGCGCCCGCCCATATCCAACTATTAATGATCGGTTGTGCTACTCCTTTGATTGAAGCTGCTGCCATGCCTGCGACCCAAAGAGTCTCTCGGCTTGTGCCTGTGGAAAACTTTACGCTAGAGGGGGAAGTGCCTGTAATCGTCCCGCCTAACAGAAGATCTGCCAAGATCTCAGCAGAGCTAACTATCGCTGTAGCTTCAGCGCCTCCGAGGAGTCCATGTAGTGGGCATTGTGCAACTTCAAAGATGTTTCCATGCTGCTGATTGTGCATTAGCCTGTTAAAAACGTCCAGATCGATCTTGAGTTCATTTAGAGGAGCTACGTCATGAATGTCCGAGTGTCTGATTCCTCCTTCAAAGTCGGCCTCACTTAAAGCTACGGCTGAAATGCCTGACATAGGGCCAAGTAAACATAATCCAGGTCTACCGGCCCGCCTTATAGCTTCTCTAGATAACGCAGCCTCAAGTCTGACAGCAGCCATCTCTAAAGGTGAGCCCTTGTTGGCAGGGAGACCGTTAAAGCTTTTCACGAACCCGTCAGCGACCAAGTCGACATTTTCCTTTGCGTAACTGTAAAGTGTCTGTGTATACAGCTCTTCAGAGACAGGGCAGGCACACGGACCTCCTCCGATTAGCGGTCTCCGCTTGTCTCCGACTTTACGAGTGACCAGCTCTACACTTTCTCTACCCTCTCCTATGAAGAGCCTGTTTACAGAATTTTTCAAGGATTCGAAGATTTCTGCTTCAGAGAACTTTATGATATTTCCAGAAGTAACATACAGTATTCCGACATCGGACAGTAGTTTGACTGCTGCATCGAAAATGTTCTGAGCTAAATTCTTGTCTAATGGCACTAGGTTTTCAGGATCATATCGAATCTCATATTCCTTTTGTAGTTTCGCCAATTCTTTCGAAAGCAGCAAAGTGAATTCCATTTCGGATGATGTCGGACCTGATTCAATTCTCTTCCATAATTCTAATAGCTCAACCAATTTGACCGATTTCCCTAATTTGATTAGCCATAGCTGTCTAGGACATAATTATTGTGCCGTTCTTCAGCCCGATCGCTGTCCAGCTCTCGGATGCGAGAACGACCTTATTTATCACTTTTGATGCCAGTAAGAAACGAAGCCATTCCCATGCCATCTATTGCTGTCTGCTAATAATGGCACTCTTTGATAATATTTTATGCTCTTGTAGAACATACTCTTCTACCAAGGTTTGGAAAGAAATCAAAAAAATTGGGGAGTTTCCACATCTCGAAAGCCAAGCTCACCGTCGCGCCGCTTTGTCCGCCTCTGCAACCACAGCTTCCATGTCCTTAAGGATGCCAGGTTCGATGTCCGGAACCTTGTGTTCGCGAAGGATCTCCTTCCACCTCTCGTGTGCCACGTCGGCTAGATCCTTCCCGCCGGTCTTTTGCGTCCATGCACCGCGCATCTGTCGGTTCAGAAGCAATGGGAACGATTCCTCTCGATCCATCCATGCAAGTGTGTGTTTCTTTGTGAGGAAATTCCCGCCCACGCCTACTTCCTTTATGATGTCCGTGGCCAATGTCTCATCAGTTACACTTGTTCCCTCTGCTACTCTTCGGCACATGGCGATTATGTCGTTGTCGATTACCAGTTGCTCCAAACTCCAAGTCTGACCGAGTTCCAACATGCCCGCGCCATAGATGGCGTTGGCGCCAGCCAGGGTAGGTAATAGAGTCGTGATTGTCTTCTCATGGGCTGCTTGTGCATCGGGGAGCTTGGCATCAGTCTAGCTGCCTGCCACATAGCTTGGAAGGCCGTAGTACTGTGCAAGCTGACACACTTCAGCGCTTATCATTCCCAACTCCGGTGCTCCGACAGGGGCTGTGCCATATCTAAGGTCGAACATCGTCGTTGAGCTTCCATACATGACAGGCGCTCCGGGATTGGCTAACTCTGCTAAGACTATCCCCGAAAGCACTTCGGCGTTATGTGTCACAAGGGTCCCTGCCAAAGTCACTGGGCTTGTAGCCCCCGACAAGGCCATGCTCAGGACATTTACTGGTATCTCGTATCTTGCGCCCTTGATTATTACACCACAAGCGTTTGCATGAAGCTGCAGAGGACTAGTCGGGCAGAGCAGCACCGAGATGAGAGGTCTCTTCCTGAAGGCTTCTTCGTCACCGCCATAGTATGCTACGCCCATTCTGTAGTAGTAGTCCATATGTTCCGCTACTGGATCGACATGGTGGAAATGCTTCCTTGTTCCCTTCCAAGAGGTCAACGTTTCATGTACATCGGAAGCCAGACCTTTCAATAAGAGGTCTCTCGCTGCACACGGAAGAGAGTAAAAATCAATAGTCGGACACCAATCGGATACGACAGCCGCATCGAAGACATCCTTCTCCGTGGACTCTCTGACTGATTTGCTCTCATGCTCATAGACGTAGAGACCGGTTCCGAAAGTTGTGTTTCCAACCTTCCTCCCAGCCTCCAGCTTCACGTCGTATGCCTTCTCCCTAGCAGCTAGCAACATTCTGCTTGGACATTTCTGAAGAGACTCCTTGACCAGATGCTCAGGTATGCTGACCAGTCTCTTCTTCATGTCGACCGTGCAGCCTGCGTCTTTGAAGATCTTCAGGGCTTCGTCATGATTAACACCTATACCCGTCGTTTCCATCACGTCCATTGTGGCTCCGTTTATGCGGTCAAGTCCATCCTCTGTAAGTAGATCTAGTCTCGCCCCTTGCCTCATGTCCAAACCCGCATATACCTTTCTAAGTGCCATATGGTCTCTCTCACCTCCTTGACTTGGCTCATTTATCGCGCGCGTTCGGCAGAGCGTTCCTTGGCATTTAACAGTATCGACAAGTAACTAAACGTGAACAGCGGTATGGGAATAGCCAGATTATGACTTCTCTTACCCCACTTTTTTGAATGTAAATAATCGGACCTTAGACGCGCCGAGAGATTTTACGTCTCCTCCAGCAGATAGGAGAATTCTATGTAAGGAAACGAGTCGGCTTCTATGCTGGGCATAGGTCCAGTTCTGCACGTTCTCTGATCTTGACATAGTATGATATCATGCTGTGAATAGTCTCTGGGTTCAAGCGCCCCATGGGTCCCTCGACTTCGAGCAGGCGCTTTGGAATATTCTCCTTCCTTAGATCAAAGCCTTCTCCGAGTTTGTAATTGTAAAGGTTGCTAGAAATGTCCCTGCCGAGTCTCGTCAACTCATCAGAGGTTCGGTTTATTCCAATCGCTGCGAGGGTTTTGACGACTATTTCCTTAGTGTAGATTTCTCTTGAAAAGTAGCATGCGATTAAGGAGTTGAGGACGTTAAGCCAGTCTTCTTCTTCGACTAGAGCGTCCACAATCCTCTCAGGCCTCATATTCGTTAACAGCGCCGCTTGGTCGATGTTGTACCCAGCATTACTGAGGTGCGAATGTCTCGCGCCTACCAATGTCCCGACCACATGACCGTACCCGGTGAAGTAGCCTGCCGGGCTGTTCTTTCCCAAAGAAACGGCGAAATCCTTTCCTCCGTATCTTTGGGCAGCTGCATCCACGCCGTGCGCAAGCGCACTGTAGTACTCATTGCGCGCGTTAGCAATGTTTTCTATCATCTCTAGGTATGTCTCCGCGTTGCCCCATTCAGGTGTGAGCCCCAATGTTTCATGCATACTGGTCAAACCGTTCTCGTGGGCCTCAGTGGCCCAAGCTAAAACCGCTCCTGTCATTATCGCGTCCATGCCGAGGCTTTCACAGCAGCCGATCAGGCGTAGAATTTCGTTCGGATCGCTGACATCAAGGTTTGTTCCTAAAGCAAAAATGGGTTGGTAATTGTATGGGACCAGTTGCCTTTCGGTCGTTGCAACCGCATCGTGTTGCTTGTGTTGAGAGGCACTGGCTGAACTGAGTTTTCCAAGGTGGATGCAGGCTACAGAGCACGTGGGACACGTAGTTTTCTTTTCCAGAACCTTTCGGGCAAAGTTTTCGCCGGACACCTCATCGGCTTTATCGAAAGTAGATCTTGAGAAGTTCTTACTCGGAAGCGCTCCGAGCACGTTCAGTGGGAGCACGTTCGCAGCTGTGCCAAGATCCTTATATTTCTTCATGAAATGGGTTTCGTTGATCAAGCGATCAATATCATTACGAAGCTCCCGAAACTCAGACTTAGCTCCCAGATCTCGCTCGTCGGTGCTCCAAACACAAATTGCCTTGAGCTTCTTGCTGCCCATAATCGCTCCGAGTCCGAGCCGCCCGAAGTGACTGTAGCGGTCGACAGTTGTGCTAGCGTAGTTAACAAGTTTTTCACCCGCTCGGCCAATAGTAATTATGCTCTTTGTGGTTTGGCCGGTACTTCTGTGGATGGCTCCTTCAGTTTCTAGGGGTGAACGACTCCAGAGAGAGGAAGCGTCTTCAACTCGTGAGTTTTCCTTTTCAACAATTAAACTAGCGGGTCTGTCTGAGGATCCTCTGATGACGACGACGCCGTAATCGGTGAATCTTAGCGCGATAGATAGATTTCCGCCCGCATATGATTCTCCAAGGTTTCCTGTGAGCGGTGACTTGAACATCACCACAGCCTTCGTCATGTTCGGAAATATGCCTGCGAGTGGGCCAGTGGCTAGGATGATAGGGGCTTCGGGAGATTTGGGGTTAATGTTGGGTGGGGACTCCTCCAGAAGCAGTTTCGATGCCACACCCGCTCCACCTATGTACTTCTCGAAGAGGTCAGCGCGAATCTTGGTCCACGTAGTCCTCTCGGTCAGATCTACGTAGAGAATTTTTTCGAGCCGCCCGGACATAGGGTGGCCACCTCAGGCAGGGGTTAGTTGCATGGTCTGTTTCAGGAGCTGTGGGTTGACTTTCCCTGCCGTGTGTGTTACGCCGGTCTTGATATTGGTGACCGCGAAGGTAGCGGGTGCGAAGATGCCTGGGTCGATTTTGTAGAAGTCGAAATTCGCTGCTTTGAATACTTCGTAGAAGGGTCTGCCGTAGTCTTTTGATGCTGATGACGGTGCTCGATGAACCAGCTCTCTCAGTTTCGCGTCGTCTTCTGAGTCAACCGAGTAGAAGGTTACTCCGCCATACGCAATTGCATCGTTTGTTCGGCCCATAGCCTTAGCTGCGTTGGGATGTATTGGGGATATGGGCGCGTACCCGCAGCCGTAAAGGATCTTCTTAGGGTCGAATCCTAGTTCTGTAAGTCTGTGAATTCCAGATTCTACTATTCTACCTGAGATTTGAACAGAACCTGCCATTGAGGACGTGGGTGCCACTAGAGTATAGACGTTCGCAGGAGTCGTCATGCATTCTTCCGCAACATACTTGATTGCCTCTTCGGTCGGGTAGTGATCTGCTTCAAGCACCAGAACCGCCCTTTCGGACACCTCACTGTACTCGATCTTCTGGTAGAGTTCTTTGGGTTTGCGTGCTATTGCCCTCGCAGGTCCTGACCCCATTGCGAAGTAGTCTGAGGTTTTTATTTGCCATCCCGCGAACTGTGCCCCGAGCGTTGCAACGGCTGGGTAATCTGTTTCAACATGAATGCAGGGGAGCGTCACGTCTTCGTACCCCACCGTTGTGACTGATGTTTTACCAAGACCGCCAAGGCAGACTTCAGTCATGAATCTTCCTGCGGCGAGGCCCCCTTTGGCTTTGACCCCAAGGTCAATGACTGTGGCATTCGCGAGATGCTTCTCTACGTGTATTGCAAGTTCTTCCGAGTTCGCGATTCCCCACTCTATGAGGCTGACGGCCCGTTCATTCAGAGACTTGAGCAAGGCTGCGTTACGCCTCTAAGTATCGTTCGCACCATTTCAGGTGCGGATTCGAGCTTACACGCACTGAGAGCCTGCCTTTGCCGTTTTCATTCATATCTCCAGAGAAGGCGTAGAACGGCCCTATGATCTTCTCATCGGCGAACTTGGCCTTTTCTTGGATTTCTTCGAAAGCAAAACTAGGCAGAATTGTAGGAATGTATCCGGATATGATGACTTTACCACCTCGCATTTGTCCGCCGGCTCTTCCTACACAGCTGCCTTCTGTAAGGATGCTTCCGTTGCTCATGTGGATGCCTGGAAGGAGCCCCGCGTTACCTTTGATTCTGATGGACCCATTCGTCATCCAGCATCCCACCTCGTTGCCTGCATTGCCATGAATGATGATTGTCCCCCCCTTCATCCCCAGATCGGTTCCACGGTAACCAGCACCCACGTAGTCACCAGCGTTTCCTTTGACTTCGATCCGGCCTCCCTTCATTTTCATGCCCAGCCAAGACCCGGCATCGCCCGTAACAAAAATCGATCCGCCCGACATATCTTCACCCACATACATTCCGGCGTTTCCTTCAACTACTACCGACCCGGATGTTGTTGAGGATCCGATTTTTCGGATTTTTGATGCGTTACCTATGAGTCTGATCGTTGTTTCGTCGTTGTCGTTGGTTTTCTCGGAGACGTTGAAGACGTCTTCCAATGCTAACTGCTTGTTGCCTTCCCATATCTTGGTGCTCTCGATTTCCTTGACGGATTTTTCCTTTAGTTTGTCGGGCGATATTTCGCCTGCTTCAACAGGCAGATGCAATTCTCTTTTGATCGAGAGGATTATCTCTCTCAAGTATTAGACCTCCGCCTTCACATTGATTCGGTGTGAGTTTGCTAGTTCGGAGTCAGCCATTGCATAATTGTCCATATTTATGGTGTAGTATTTTGTGAAGGTCTTTCTCATGTCAGCCTCAACTTTTGACTTCAGGCTTTCAGAAACGGTGCTGTCTACCCAGTATGTGCGTCCTATTGGCGTTTCAACAATCTCCCCGTTCTTAACTACGATTCTCCCGTCTTTGATTGTGAAAGCGGCTTTTCTTAAGGCTCTTCTGAGCAGTCGGAAGTCTCGGGAGGGGTCAATCTTTGTCGGATTGATATCGTATACTGCCACGTCCGCGTCTGCGCCAACGCCGAGATGGCCTTTCTGCTTTAGGCCGAGAGCTTTGGCTGTGCCCGCTCTTGTAACCACTGCTATCTCCGAGAACGAGTACTCTCTGTCGAGGTCAGGCAAATCGAGCTTGTTTCTCGCTGTACTGTTGATTCGTGCTAAAGATTTCTCTCTCGCTTTCCTGCTCATTAACCAAGAAATGATCTTGGGGTATTTTGTGAAGTCTCCACCATTGGGATGATCTGTTGTCATGTATACTCGCCAGGGGTCTTTTATAAGCAGGGCGAGTTCGAGGCCGATTCCCCATTGGATAGCGTTCACGTAATTGGTACGTCGGTACGTGTAGGGAACTATGCCTGCGCCGGTTTCTACTTCGACATCGAAATTAAACCACTTGTTCCCTGAGAGTTGATAAAGCATGTATTGAAAGCCGCCGTCGGCAGTCATCGTGGTTGTGTTCATGAATACGACCTGACCCATGTCAACGGTGACGTGGTCATGCTTGTTCACGTAGTCAGCTATTTCAGGCGCACCTGATCCAACATTGTGCCATGCCGATCCAGTGCGACCGGTAAATTGGACGTGGGTTATGTGTATCAGGGGCCTGTTGTCTCCTCCCAGACCTCGTACGCTGTCCATTGTGTCAATTGTGGTCTGGTAGTTACCGATCTTCGCTAGATCATTCGTGTGGACGTGAATTGTGTGAGGGAGGTGTAGCAGTTGGTTCACTTTACAGATTCCGCGTACGATTTCTCTTGGGGTGATGTCGAAGTTGGGGACTTTGTCTTCTAATCCTACTAGGTATCTTCCCCACCTCCATGCCTCGACGCCGCCGGGGTTGACTATCTTGATCGCGTATCCCTTTGTTGCCCGCAGCATCCATGCGATGTATGCTGCGCATTCTTCCACTCGACCTTGCCGAAGATACTCCATCGTGTGCCAGTCATTGCCGAAAAGCGGAAAGCAGCCTTTGTCCACAATCGGTGTGTCGTCAAGCTCTTCGTGTGTGTGCCTTGTCTTCAGTAAGGGTGTTGCTGGCTCGAAGACAGTCGTGTAACCCAGTTTCGCATAACGATAACCTGTCGTGAAGGTTGAAGGGATCGAATGTCCAGTGCCGGCTCGTGTTATTGCAGTGTGCCTCTCAACATCCTTCACGTGGTCTTCAGGCCTGAGTATTCTGCCAGCGTTAACTTTGGAACCCGCGATGTGTGAGTGTATGTCAACTCCTCCTGGCATTATGATCATACCGGATGCGTCAATTACAACGGCTCCGGTTCCAACGCTCTCTACGATCTTCCCGTTACTAATGCTAATATCGGCCTTCTCGCCTTCAATTCCATTTTGTGGATCGTAGACAAACCCGTTTCGTACCAGTAACTCGCTCATCACTGCTTCCCCATCTTGATTTTCTTAACGTGCGCCAAGATAGCCTCAAGGATCTCCACGTCCGAATGTATGCCAGGAGGTGCTGGAACAATTGTTTTCGTCATTATCGTGACGCCGTCCATTCGAACAATGTCCCCGCCTGTCTCAATCCCTACGATCTGTGATGGAAAGACCACTTCTGAGATTGGCGTGGTGGCTGAAGGGTGTGGATCAATTGTTATGACAGGGATCTTGACTAGGTGCCTTGATGCTTCGACCGGGAAATTTGAGATAGGATCGGAAGCGACAACTAACGCCGCATCGCAGTCTCCCCTTACAAGTACGTCGACGGCTGTTGTGTCGCCTGGGTTGTAACGCGGATAACCTTGGCTCAGGTCGACCGCGTACGGATAGCCTGTAACCCAAGCTGATACCTCATTTGCGCCCCCGACGTTGAAGTGCCCGCGCATTGGAATTATGAGGAACTTCGTCCTAGCATTCAAGTCGCGTACTAGCGAGAGGGCGACATCTACGTTCCTGTGGCGGCCTTCAGTCATTGTGAGGCCTAGGCCAAAGAAGATGACTCCGAACTGACAGCTTATCATGGCTTCGGCGAGTTCTTCAATAGTTTCAGCTGGAACGCCCGAAATTACGTCCTGCTCCAACTCGTCGCCTCTAACTGCCATCCTTAGGGCACACATGAGTTCATAATCCCCATTAGGGGTAATCGGTATGAATTGGTCAGCGAGCTTGGCCGTGTCGGTCTTCCGCACATCTATCACAATCATCTTCCTATCTTTTCGTGAGAGGCGAAATCGGCCGGTGCTCATTGACGTGTATCGCATGATGTGGTGTGGGTGTGAGTGCACCGGGTTTGCCCCCCAGTATATGATCAAGTCAGCCCTGTGTACGATCTCGCCAAGACTTCCGCTTATTTCGCCGATGTCGTGCACGCCTAGGAGCGTGGGGCCGTGACAAACAGTCGTGGTGTTATCGATAACACCTCCAACCCATTCTGCTAGCTCAATTCCGACTCTGTTTGCCTCGTTGCTTGTTGAACTCCAACCATAGAGAAGAGGGTAGTTGGCGTTAGCTAGTATCTCTGCACTTCTGCGAATAGCATCATCATAACTCGTTTCCTGCAGTTCGCCATTTTTCCTTACGAGCGGAGTTAGATTTCGATCGGCCCTATAGTTCAGGTACTTGCTTAGCGAGCTTGAGCAGCCGCTTCGCACGCTAAGCACTTTTTCGCCTTCAACGGTCACTTCCAAATCATCGCATGTGGATCCACAGAACGTGCATATCACGTTTGGAAAGATCTTCTTGGACAATACCGTCATGCTCCTCCAGCCAAAGACTTGACTAGGTCTCGAAGATCCATAAGCTTCTCATCTGGGGCGCCCGCTACCTCAGCTTCGATTCCTTTCATGGAGGGCATCCCGGTTCCATATGTCTCAGTAGGGATTAGCATATTGACCCAAAGCCCGTAGGGCATGAATATGACCCCCCTCCGTGATCTCTGGGATGCAATGGCAGATTTTACGACTACGCTTCCGGTCTTCGTGGTAATGATGACGTTCTGACCTGGAGATATCCCTAGAGACTTAATGTCCTCCGGATCCAGCTCGCAGACTGCAACGCTTCGGAAATATTCCTCCGAGAACTTTCCTATGACCTTACTTCTTCCTTGACCGAGACTTCTTCCCGAAACTAACGTTACCTTTAGGCTGGAAATTCCCGATCCCTCCCATGAGCAGGGCCGTGTAAGGCGGTCAAATGAAATAACGCTAGGGTATTTACCATACATACAACTTTACACATACATATAACCACATATTCGAAACGTGGTTCAAATGACATGTGGATAGGCGGCTCCTACAATCTTTCAACGCAGCCCTAGGCATGATGAGTTATAGAAACCGCTTGAGTTCAGTTTCCGCATCGCGACCAAGGATATCTCGTATTCCTCCCCCCAGCAGACCCAAAGGTGAATCCGAAGGCCAAACTCATGAAGCAGGTCTCGACCAGCCAATTACTTCGCTGGAACAGTAGGACCAGTGTCGAGAGGTTGTTAATGGGAAGCACCCTGAGAGCGTCGCATCTACCCTTGAGGAAAACACAGCTACCTATACACGAGTGATATCGTAGCCGTCAGCGTCACAGGTTTTCATTGAGTCGATGAGTGATGACACTGCAGTCTTGCTGATTCCCGCCTTAGATCTGTCGTCCTGAACACAGACGGCCTTTCTGACGCCGATTACGTCGGCGCCGAGTTGGTGTACTTTCCCCACCACTTGATGATGTAGAGACCCTGCAAGAGCCGCTATTAGCCGATGCTCGTGGGCTCTGTCTACGAATTCTTTCAACTCTTCGTCGCTCATCGAGTCGAAAAGCCCACCGCGATCCTTCAGCTTAATATCCACCATAACGCCATCGGCGCCGGCTCCATACGCGACAGCGGGTAGATCCAAGGGGTTTACTGACCTGATTTCCTTGTAGTCCGCATAGCCGGCAGCGATGACCTTCACGTTCGCATCGTAGTCCTTCACAGCTTTGCATATCTCCTTCATCAGGTTCAAGGTCTCGGGCACAGTCCTCACACCGAAGAGACCGGCCTTAACGTACTGAGCGCCTGAAAGGGCGGCTCCCAAAGCTGCTAGGGATGCTGTTCCCGGTAGGTTCGGTAGGTCACCGATCGTAGCGCTCACTTCGACGCGCTCGGGCATTGCCATTCTAATCTGCTTGATGACTCTTGGAAAGTTTGCTCCAAGAGAGCCTTCTCTCGGGTTCTTGGCGTCAACAATGTGTGCTCCTCCTTCCGCAGCTTGCAGCGCCTCAGCCACGTCAATTACGCTGACCAAAAGCCTCATCGCTCTCACGGTCTACACGCTAACAATTTTCCTCACTTTTCTACTGATCTCACCAGAGGTCATCCTCAGATCCTCTACGAAGTCTCTGGCATGTTGAAGTCAGCTCCGCAGCCGCTTCTTCACGTGCCAGACCTCCTTCGTTTAACTTCTCAACCACCTCGCCCCCGGCTTACTTCTAGACCGCTAGCAAAGTTTGCCAGTCCTAATCGCCCTAAAGGCAGTCAAGATTCTTGGTTGGCCAATCTCCTAACTCGTTCGGTAGTCAGTGTGGAGCGATGTCCGGTTTAACAGGTTTCTCCAGCAGCTTTCGTTTCTGCAGAGCTGTGCCTTCATCGTTGTGAGGGGTTCTGAGAATCATGTCCTCGGCCTTGTCTATCTCCCTAGCCTCATCTGCCAGCCTTGCAGCTGCCCGCATCATCTCATGCGCTGCAGCTACGAGCTGAGTGTAACGTTCCCATTCTTTCACCACAAAGCATCCTTCGACCGTGAGGTCTGCAACTCTCCTCGCGATCTCGTGGGCGGCCATAGCCTTTGTTCTAGCGTAGGGATTGTTGAGGCCTGATGCTTCGATGGCCTTCTCCTTGCTTATCATGATCCTTGGAAGTGTGGGTGCCTGGCCTTTCTGGATAGATTGGATTACTTTGTCGATCTCCTGCCAAAGGAGATTGAAGACGCCTCCAACAGTGAGCACCTTGAAAAGGTCCGCGTTGAACAGGGCCATTTCAGCGGGGTCTAGAAACTCTCTCCTAGCTCCAATCATCGCGTCCGCTTCGACAATTAGGTAACCCGCGCCAGCCTTCTCAATATCCTGAACTACCTTCTTTGCCGGGCTGTCTGAGACAACGATCGTCAGCACCTTACTACTAATCAGAATCTCACGTAACTTTGTAGGGCCGGGCAGCGCGGCATTGGGACTTGTTACAACTGCCAAGTCAGGTTTGAATTCGTTCAATTTCTGAGCGACATCCACAGCATGCTCAACTCCCATTTTGGCTCCTGAGGAAACGATGCGGACTTCGATATCCTTTCGCTCGGCGCGCTCATCTAAGAGGAACTCGAGAAGTGGCGCGGAACCTATGTTTCCGAGCTTACCGAAACCGATTCTAACGGTCAATGTCGACAGCTCGCACAAAGCTGATGGCCATAGGTTAATAATGCTTGGTCCCTTTCACTATATTTGGTAGTAAGTATTAAGTGCTGAAGGAGCGAAATCATCATTAACAATACACTGGATTCGGGTGCAGGTGGAAGAAATTGCCTGAGGAAGTCGAAGTAGAGGACACGTTTGCCGAAGCTTTTCCAATGGTTGCTGCTAGGATACTGATAACTGCGGAAAACGAGAAGTGGGCAATGAACTCCGCTAGGACGGCCACGGGTTTTGCATCTTCAATCATCATGTCGCCCGCAGAGGCTGGAATTGAGGGGCCCATCGTTCCACCCGAGAAGACGCCTGACGGCCGGCCAGGCGTCCGTATCCAAATCTACCATAGAACACGGACGGAACTTAAGATGCAGATGATTGCTAGAATTGGGCAGTGCATACTAACCTGCCCCACCACAGCTGCCTTCGATGGGATGCTCGATGCGAAACGGCGTCTAAAGGTCGGAGGAGCCGTTCGAATGTTCGGCGACGGCTACGAGAAGAAGGACATGTTAGGCGATCACAAGATCTGGCGGATTCCAGTCATGGAAGGAGAGTTCGTGATTCAGCGAAACGGATTTGGAGTTCGTAGGTGCGTAGCGGGCGGGAACTTCATCATAATGGCGGACAACCAGAAGGCAGGCTTGAAAGCGGCTGAAGATGCCGTTAAGGCCATGAACATGCTTGAAGGAGTCGTCCTTACATTCCCAGGCGGCATATGCAGATCGGGCTCTAAGCTAGGCTCCGTCAAGTACAAGTTGCCGGCATCCACTAACTTCGCATTATGCCCCACACTTAGAGAAACAGTTACTAACTCTCTCGTGCCGGAAGGTGTCAAGAGCGTCTATGAACTCGTCTTCAACGGTCTCACGTTCAACATTGTCAAACAGGCGACGGCTGAAGGAATTCGTGCGGCAACCGCTGTACCCGGCGTGAGAAAAATCACAGCCGTAAACTTTGGCGGCAAGCTCGGACCATACCAAATCAGACTCAAAGAAGCCCTTGCGATGAAGTAGCGGCCGGAATAATCAGTACTACAAGGCGGATTCTAGAGATCCCAGATTAGGGTGAGCCACTTTCCCCTGATGTTTTCGTTCTAAACTTGATGGCGACATCTTTTGGTAAGGCCATTCCCATCTCTACATATGCAGTTTTCAAAATTGCGGACGGAACAGGACAGTCAGAACACCTGCTATGTTTTGAGGCCTCTCGGAAAACTAAGTTATTTGTTAATCCACCAATGAAATCTCTAATGGACCTAGTTCCATTCAGTCCCTTGGCCAATGCCATTACGTTCTGGCATCCTGAAGACACGGTAAGACGCAGCGTTCCGTCAACGAGACCTTCTTTTTCCTTCACAGCTCTGATAGCAACCTTGAATCCGCATGCTCCAGCCTCGACTACACTCTCGACCATAAATCGAGCTGAAGTATGGGCGCATAAAAACGTTTTTCGCAAATCAAAACGTTAATTCGTACCGCTCTCACACTTGAACGTCTGAAGAAACATCTGGTGCTAATCTTTGGCTGGATCACCATGTGTCTACTCCATCTTGGTTCTACTACGCTTCTAACAAGCAGCCGCACAAGACCCCCACGAACCATAATTCAAGGCGAGCTTGCAGACTATTGTAAAAGTTCTCTTACACCATTAGGCACGTTTGGTTGGTAAACGATTCGAAGTACCCACTTGAATATGTCCCGCTCAGTAACGATTCCGATGAGATGCTTATCGACGACTGGTAATCTTCGGATTTTCTTGGTCATCATCATCTCGAGCGCGTCCCAGACCGGCGTAGTTGGTGGTACGGCTATCAAGGGTTGCGTCATGATGCCCTCAACAGGCATGTCATAAATTGCGGTCTCTTTGACAGAATCCAGCGACCGCCGCATCACGTCGCGTTCGGTAATAATGCCCATTGGTTGCCATGTTTCTCCATTCACAACGATCAGGCTTCCAATGTCATGTTGAATCATCTTCTGCAAGGCGGCTCGCACCGTCGTGTGTAAGTCAACAGTTATCGGATCCTTTGTCATCACGAAACCGATTGTGTCCTCAAATTTCGTCTCGGACATTTGTGTTCTAGCAGATACCCCTGTGAGCCAGTGATATATCATCTCCGATAATCAAACGAAGCCCGTTTACACAGGCGGTTGCCATCCCAGGTTGGGTCGGAATCATCCTTAGAATCATACGTGGGATACTCGCGATTACGTGAAAACCTACTGTCTCAGCTGGCAATCAAACGTTAATGGCCCCAAAATCACGTCTGAACTTGGACGAAATCACTGCGAAAGATTGTAAAGTTCCGCTTGGCATATGTATCACATACGATGAGAAAGAACGGACTATTGGCGAGGGCCACGTTTGAGGCCCCTCGCGCATCGCTAGCCGTTCGTCTCATGTTCAGGGAGGTAGCTGCTATGGAGCATGACGATGCTACTCTTTAACTCCGAGCAGCATCCTAACCTTTGATACAGCGTCGATCGCATCCTCTCCGCGAGCGTCAGCGCCGATGGCTTTAGCCCACTCCTCTGAGATTGGTGCGCCGCCCACTATGAACTTTAGTTTGTTCCTCAAACCTGTCTTTTGCAACTCCTCGGCTAGGGTCTTCAGCTCCAGCATTGTGGTAGTCATCAACGCAGAAGCTCCCACTACTGCTGCGTCGACCTCCTTGGCTTTCTCCGCAAATTTGCTCGCAGGTACGTCTCTTCCGATGTTAATCACGTCAAAGCCCGCAGCCTCGAGCATCACCGCAACGATGTCCTTACCAAGGTCGTGAACATCCCCCGCGACCGTTCCGATTACGATTGTTCCAATAGATTTCTTTTTTCCTGAAGGCAGTAGTGGCGTCAGGGTCGTCACGATTTCCTTCATAACACCCGCCGCCATCATCAGATGCGGCAAGTAGAGTTTTCCTTTCTCGAAGTCGTCACCGATCTTTCTCATCTCATCGGAGCATGTATTGATCGCCTTAAGGGGGTCAGTATTGGCCTTAATCATCTCTTGACATACTGCTTTCCCGGCGTCTGTGTCGCCCTCCCGAAGACACTTACGCAATCTAGAGAAAAGTTCCTCTTCGCTCATATGCGTTTCACCGCTAGCTTTGAAGAGCGTGCACTGCAAGTATTACTTAATAACCTTGCTGTAAATGGTTTCTTGTAAATGATTTCTGGTAAATGCAAAAGAGCCCTGTAAACGCGAATTTAGCTCTGGCTAAACTTCCGATTCTTGGGTTGGAGCGGATAATGATATATAGCCACGTCAAGTCCACTATCGAATTGCAGAAAAACTGCAAGAGAAGAAAAATTATGAGCTCAACAAAACCGTTAGAGGAGCTGAAGGACGCCATATTAAACTATGATGTCGACGGCGCTAAGAAAGCTGCAGAAAAATGTCTTGCAGCGAACATAGATCCTGCGAAAGCATTAAACGAAGCTTCAAATGCCATGAAGAAACTCGGCGAACTATTCGACTGCGGCGAAGCTTTTCTCCCACAAGTCGTCGTAGCCGGGGACGCCATGAAAGCAGCAAGCGGAATACTACTCAAGAAACTATCGACAAAGCCTACAAAGACAGGTAAAGTAGTGATAGGAACGGTGGAAGGCGATGTTCACGACGTAGGCAAAGGGATCGTCTCAGTCATGCTGGACGCAGCTGGCTTCGAAGTCATAGATATTGGACGGGACGTCCCCACGAAGACCTTTGTCGAGAAAGTGAAAGAACTAAAACCTAACATCGTAGGATGCTCAGCGCTACTGACAGTAACTCGACTTCGCCAACGTGATATCATCGATGCCTTGAAGAAAGAGGGACTAAGGGATAAAGTGAAAATTCTGGTAGGTGGCGGCGCCACAACCGGAGTTTGGGCAGAGGAGATCGGAGCCGACGCATGGGGTGAAGATGCGCCGGACGCTGTTAGGAAAGCAAAACAAGTGCTCGGACTACCAGAATAAGGAGGTGAACATGGATGGAGTGTTTAACAAGAATGGGAGACGGCACACCCGTAAAGATGACCAAGGAACAGATAAAGGCCGAAATAGAAGCTGGAACCAAAGACGCAGCACACCGGGCACATGTACCCGAACTGAACAGTAACGAGATCGAATATCTAATGGAGATCGTCAGCGATCCCTCCAGAATAGTCTCAGTCGTGCCAGGTAAGGAAGCGGTAGTTACACACGACGTTGGACCGTTGAAGGTTATGGCCGACCAGTCCAATAGCGGGGTCAGCATCCCGTGCTCCAGAGAGCAAGCCATGTGCATATACGAGAGAGCATTCGCCTCGGATACCACTGAGCTAGGCCACATTGACTACAGCTTCAAGCCAGTGAAACCCATAATCACCCAAGAACAGTCTGTTCTACAAAATGTTAACCTCATTACCACCATACCCGTATTCTACGGCGCCATGCCAAATCTAGGCCTCTACTACGCGCCTGACGGACCCTTCGTCGAGCCGATTGCGTTGATAAAAGAAGGTAAGATGAGTGAGGCTAAAGTGAACATGGAGAAGGCAGCCCACCAATTTGTTGAAGACCTCGAATATATCACTACGAGACTTTATGCAGTAGGTTTGGACGGTCTCAACATCGACACCACAGCCGCAGCTGGAGACGCAGACTTCTGGGGCACGTTAATGGCCGTTGAGAAATTGAAAAAATCATGTCCCTACCTATCTATCGAGATGGGTATGGCTGGCGAGTTCATCTTCGGCTTCCACACAGAACTTGAATATGACGGGACGAGGTTGGCTGGACTCTTCCCCCATCAACAGGTTAAACTCGCGGAGAAGGCGGGAGTAGACATCTTCGGTCCCGTCGTGAACACCAAACCTTCGAAGGCCTTCGCATGGAACGTATCAAGAGCTGTGACAATGGTCAAACAGTGCGTCAAAGATTCTAAAATCCCGATCCACGTTAACATGGGAATGGGTGTCGGTGGAATCCCAATGTATGAGACACCTCCTATCGACGCAGTGACTAGGGCTAACAAGGCGATGGTAGAGATAGCTGGAGTCGACGGCTTGTAGGTAGGAGTCGGCGATCCCTTTGGGATGCCGATTGCCCATGAGATCGCCGGCGGGATGGGGGGACTCCGAACCGCAGGAGACTTGGTCGCTAGGATGGAGATGCTCAAGTACAGGTTGGATGAAGGGAAGAACTACGTTGCTAAGAAGCTTGGCACCAGCACGATGGATCTCCGTGACGAATTCACTATGAGGAAGCTGAGGGAGAAGCTTGGCATAGGCACTATCACAGGTGTACCGATGATCGGGAGGGGCATTGAGGCTAAAGTCAAAATCGCTGAGGTCCTTGGCATCAGGATCAACTCCGTTGAGCGTCTGAAGGACCTGATGAAAGTCTAAGCCTATAGTAACCACCCAGTCGACCGGACGCAGAGATGCGTGGGATGAGGCCTGGGCCAAGCCTATGGGCGACAACGCCTCCACTTTTTTTGACGAGCTTCATATGACGAAACTGGCAAACGTGCAAGAAAGGAAAGGTTTCACAAAAAAAACTGGAGCGCAGCTTACGTTTTCCTTATTAAGTACGCGATAAAGCAAAGACACGAGAGAGGTTTTGATGATGGAGGAGTTCTCACCTAAACGAAGAGTTCTCGCTACCTTGCTTGGCGGAAAGGTCGATAGAAAGCCGGTGACTTCCGTAGCAGGATGTGCAGGAACAGTTTCAATTGACATGCAGAAGGCTGGAGGAGTTTATTTGCCGGAGGCCCACAAAGATGCGCAGAGTATGGCGAAACTCGCGTTATTAGGTGCTGAACTAACAGGGATTGAATGTGTGAGAGTTCCTTTTGATTTTGTGGTAGAACCTGAGGCTCTGGGATGCGAGATTAAATGGGAAAATAAGGCCGAGAGCGTTCCCGCAGTTATGGGTCATCCCTACAAGAGCCCTGAAGATTTGAAGAAGCCCGAAAAACTACTTGAGATGGGTAGAATCCCAGTCATTTTAGACAGTATTAGAATCCTGAGAAGAGAGGTAGGTGACCGCCTCCCGATTGCAAGCACTGCACTTGGTCCGTACACGATTGCCGGGGAGTTGGCAGGGATAGATAACATAATGAAATGGCTCATGCAAAAGCCTGGTTACGTTAGAGATTTCATTGCATTTGCTAAGGGCATAACCATAGAATTTGCTAAGGCACAGTACCAGGCAGGCTCTGATATAGTGCAGGTTGCTGAACCTCTAGCATCACTTAGTATGTTGTCCCCTCTCCGTCCGCCGCCACCATCGTCCGCTAGGATCTTTAGAGAGTTTCTTAAGTCACCCTTAAGTGAGGTTGCTCGCAGCTTGGGTGGGTTAAGGGTCCTACACATCTGTGGAGAAACGCGGGGAATCGAAACCGACATGGCCGAGACAGGCTTTGACGGCATAAGCATAGAAGCTGTGGATGTTGCTCATGTCAAGTCCATTGTTGGGGATGTTAAAATCTTAGGTAATGTCTCGTCGAGCAAGACGCTGATGTTTGGTTCTCCAGACGATGTGAAGGCTGAAGCAAGAAAATCATTGAATGAAGGTGTGGATCTGCTTGAACCAACATGCGGAATCCCGCTAACTGCACCACTCGAGAACGTAAAGGCTATGGTCGAAGAAGCTGAGTCATAGTTCAAGAACCCAAAAGCTTAATCACAATATTATGGGCGGATCAGTTCAAGCATCGATTACTCATTGTAAATCAATCCTTTTTTGTAGATTAAGCCACTATGTCTACGATGCCCTGATCAAAGCCACCACAGAATCTTGACAGGAGAATCGAAGCAAAAGGCGTCGACTGCCCGAACCTAGAGGCGGTCTGCCTATCAGTCGACTTTCCGGTGCTGTCTCCGAGGCTTCGTTTAGCTTGATTTGAATAGGCCCTAGTTTTCAACCAAAATGCACAGCTGTTATCTTTCTAACGCCCGCAACAGTAGCCGCGGTCGTACGATCAGACCATTGGGTAGCTTCAGCAAGTTCAGGAAACTATTCTCAGAGCGTCGCCGTCTTAATCAATTTAGCCACGTCCGGAAAACGTTCAATCTCCTTGTGTGGAAAATATAGAGCATTCATGAATTCTTCATGGAAATCCATTTCCGCAGCCAGTTCTAAATACTTGATCTTTCGCACCATACTCCGAGCAACTTCTCTTGTCTCACTTGAGATAAGAGCCATTCTCGCTCCAGATCCCGCGGTGTTCCCGGCGAACTCGAATCGATCAGTCGGAACGTCAACTACCATTCCTATCATGCGTGCGCTTTCGGGATCAACATATGTCCCGAATGCCCCGGCCAAGTATATCTTGACTATTTGATTTCTATCAACTCCGAATCGCTTCATGGCAATCGATATACCCGAGTAGATTGCTCCCTTGGCAAGTTGTATTTCTTTGACATCATGCTGAGTTACAACGATCTCTTTTCCCGTAACTGTTTCATCGCCTTTGGCCAATACATAGCAACGTTCACCGTTGTGCCTCAATCTTGGAATATCGAGTTCCTTAGTCATCTTTCCAGTTCCATCCAATATTCCAACCTTAAACATCTCTGCAATAGCGTCAACTATACCCGACCCACAGATCCCCTCAGGTTTTGTTTCATCGATTACGCGGCAAGATGGTTCAAATGTGTCTGGGTCTATCCAAACTTTCTCAATGGCTCCGGTTGCTGCTCTCATACCATGCTTGATATGAGCTCCTTCGAATGCCGGTCCGGAAGCTGTAGAACAAGATATCATAGAGTCCCGGTTCCCCAGCACGATCTCAGTATTTGTTCCTATGTCCATGAGAAGCGATATTTCTTCAGCCTCGAATAGGCCTGTCGCTATAACGTCCGCAACCGCGTCTGCCCCCACAAAGCCTGCGATGATGGGGTACGAATAAACGTAGGCGCCTGAGTTCACGCCTAGCCCTACCTCTTTCGCGCGAATATCAAGGGAAGATTGGATGGCCGGCGAAAACGGTGATAACGAAAGGAAATCTGGAGTTATACCAAAGAATATGTGATGCATAGCGGTGTTTCCCACTACCACTACGTCATAAACGTCTTTACGTTCGATCTTCGCAGTTCCTACAGCTTCCCCTAACAACCTATTCACCGCATCAATGATAGTCGTTTGAAGCTCAACTAACTTCTTCTTGTCTTCCATAACGTAAGAAATCCTGCTGATTACATCCTCCCCATAGGGAATCTGAGGATTCGTCATCGAAGTTGTGGCAAGGACAGACCCGTTACCCAGGTCGACCAAGTATCCAGCCAGCTTAGTCGTTCCTATGTCAACGGCGAACCCGTAACGCTTTTCTGAGGTGTCGCCTGGGTCAACATCCATAATCTCTTCAGCGTCCCTCACGGTAGCTGTTACTGTCCACTTTCCGCTTCTAAGAATCTCAGGCAACTTTTTCAGAGCTTCATAGCTGACTGACAGGCTATGAAGACCATGTGTGGGCTTCAGCGAGTTCAGAAGACATTCCAGATCTGCGGTTGCATCATCTAACGTAGGCTTCGGTACCTGTACAACATATTTGCGAACTATTGGTGTTCGAGGAACCTCCCTCTC
>Ga0187769_10000309_pt1 | contig 26824 bp, 28 predicted proteins | sample 0116_SJ02_MP02_1_FD_133140 | JGI IMG/M metagenome (GOLD analysis project Ga0187769, IMG submission 133140) | Tropical peat soil microbial communities from peatlands in Department of Meta, Colombia - 0116_SJ02_MP02_10_MG | ecosystem: Environmental > Terrestrial > Soil > Wetlands > Peat | place... | reverse complement strand
GCGGTCGATTGCTACACCCCGCGGATCCCTGCGCTCGAAGAGAACCTCGCCACGATCATCGCCCGGGCACGCGAGCTGACGTCAGGCCACAAGGTCGTCATCGTACTGCTGGACTACTGGAGCGTCTGGCTGGGAGGCCAGTACGCGGCCGCAGAGGGTCCTGCCTATGTCAACGCGGCTGAGGAGATGACCGATCGGGTCGACGCCACGATCAAAGCGACCGCGGCCGAAAGCGACTCGACTACCAATACGTCCCGCCAGGCTTCTTCCGCTGAGCTGCGAAATAAAGTCCCCACCCGCCCCCGCCGGTCATCTCCAGCAGGGTCCGATCGCAGGGAGCGTGCTCTGGGTCCCCTAGCCCTCCATCGCGGTTAATGAGGACCACGTCCGTGTAGCCCAGCCGTCTCAGGCCCGTGCGAATGCGAGCGTTGTGACGTCGATCTCTCTCGCCACCAGCAGACCTTTCGGCCCAACAACCTCCAGCGCGAGGGCTGAGCCGTAGCCGGACACCAGGCCGACCTCAAGTACGTGCCTGCGGGTGCGTCGGGGTCATCGACGATCAGTGCCAGCGAAGTCGCATTCGCCGGCAGCGCCCGCCACGCCAACGGCGGCGAGACGTCCTCGCCGGCACACGAGTAGCGGCTGGGGATCGGCTGCCCAACGGCAAACGCACTACTGCTCAACTCCACAAGCGTGCCTTCCAGCAGCGCGGCGCCGTTTCCGAGAAGCGGAATTGATCGCTGCCGGTCATCGTCCGGAGCCTGCCGCCAATGGGCAGCGTCTCCGCTTACGGCAGCAACCTACGATCAGACCGGTCTGCATCTTTTCAGCAGGTGACGTGGAACAGTCCGATGACCTTGCCCTCAGCCTCGTTCCAAGTCGCAATCACCTCTGGCGTGGGGAGGAGCACGACGTCGCACCGCTTGCGTGCGAGATACTCGGCCGCCTCAGGTGAGAGCTCGACCCTCCCGTACTGCCCGCCGCCGATGATCAGCCTCTCCGTTCCCTCACCTTGGCCGTAGACGTACTTGGCCTCGGCGAGGGAGATGGTGTGCGACGTTCCATAGACCGCCTTTGAGAGCTTCTTCTTCCGCCGCTTGACCGTCGCGCCGGGGCAGACGAGCACATCATGGTCGTAGACCACCCCGCCAAGTGTGATCGACCCGAACTGCGTTGCCTCGATTGGGGGCTTCACCCCACACCTCCAGACGACGACTTCTCTCTGCCGATCGTAGTGGTCGTCCGCGCACTGATGTGAGCCCGCGGGCCTTGCGCCCAGCCGGGGGAACGGATCAGTGGGCTTGGATGCTCCCGTTCGTGCGTCGCGCCGACTTCTCCCGAGGCGTCGCGCGCGCCGGCGCTATCGCACGTTGAAACCCGGGCCCAGAACACGTGACCGCCGGGGAGTGGCAGGAACGGGAACAGGTTGATGACGCCGAGCGAAAGCGAGATCAGCGCCAGGATCTCCAGAGCGAGCGACGTCGACTGCGCGAAGGATTCCCGGTGGCTGCCGATCTGCGCCACGCCGGTTTCGCGCGGTCTGACCGCTGACCGAGGGCAGGCGGATTCAGAAGACCCGCTACGTGATTCCGGCCCCCGGCGGACTACGAATCGAGCTCGACGTCTACCACGCGCAGCTCGCCGGTCTGTTCATCGCCGAGATCGAGTTCGACTCGTCGGCTGCGGCAGCGGCGTTCGCGGGGCCGGCATGGTTGGGCGCGGAGGTCACCGACGACTCCCGTTACAAGAACAAGCGATCAGCGATCGAGGGGCTGCCGACGTGACGGCCGCTTGCCGACGGTCACCACGAGACCGTCGTAGGCGGGACGCGCCTTAGGGCACAGCGTGGCAACCTCGCGCGCGAGCTTCGCGTGCGGCGGCGCGGTCCGCCCGATCTGCGTGAGGATGATCGCGCTGACCGGCCACGAGCAGGCAGTTGGCAGCGACTCGTCGATCGTGAGATGCGAGAACAGCCGTTTGCGCCACATCGCACCGTCAAGGACCAAGATCGCCGCGCCGCGACTGAATCGCTCCAGCTCATCCGTCAAATAGGCCACGTCTGAGGCGTACACGATCGACGTCGCGCCGGTCGCTACCCGCCACGCACACGTTGGGAAGCGAGGGTCGCGGGCGTGGGGGACAGCGATGGCGCTCACGTCAAAAGGCCCCAGCGGGCGAGAAGGCCCGGCGGGCGTGACGTGAAAGCGGCAGTGCTCGAGGCGTCTGTATCGCTCGTGAATGACCGTCGCGGTCGCCTCGTAGTCACGTCGATCAGAAGAGCGGGGGGACCGGATACCAGGAGCGAGCTTTCCAGCCGACGGGAGCGGCCGCGACCCGGCGTGCCGCCGCTGGCGCCCGTCCCGAGAAAGCGGAGCCGCAGGTGCGCTTGGCGCGGTGAAGGCGATCCCGGTGCCGGAGGATCGTTTCTACGCTCCGGGAAGCTCAAGCGAGTCCTGTCCTCGTATACGAGGAGGGGATCGACGTAGATGTTTGCGCCGAGGCGATTTGCGCGACGAGTTGCGAGGGGGTGGTGCCGGCCACCACGACCAGGCGGGGAAGCCGGAAGCGGTCTTGCTGCGGGCTTGCCCATCCGGGGTTGACGGTGGTCGCGCCGAGATAGCCGGCGGAACGGACGGCGGCGATCACGGTCGCGTCGTAGTCGCCCGAGGGGTAGCTAAACCAGTTGACCGGCACGCCGAATTGACTCTGCATCGTCTGCCGGGCTGCCGTGACCTGGTTGCTCAGCTGCGTGGGATCGAGCGTGACGAGGTCGGTCTGTGTGAGGCCCTGCGTGCCGAGCTCCCAGCCGGCGGCGAGCAGGCCGCGGATCTCCGTCTCGGTCAGACCGCCTTCAGACGGTGGCACGCCGGTCAGCGGCAGGTTCTCGACTCCCACCCAACCGAGTCCCTTGAGGATCGGGAGGGCGTTTACGTACTGCGACGAATAGCCGTCGTCGAAGGTGATCACGATTGGCTTCCCGGCTCCGAGCGAGGTGCCTCGGGTCCAGTAGGCCTCGACCTGGTTGAGCGTCACCGCGTGCCACCCAGCCGCCTTGAGTGCGTTCATCTGGCTCGAGAACACGTCTGGAGGGACGTACAAGGCGGGATTCGCGGAGCTCCCGGCCGGCTGCGTGTTGATCACGTGGTAGACGAGGATCGGGACGCTCGCTCTAGCCGTAGGTGTGGCGGTGCGAGACGTGCTCCCGTGCCGCGCCTGGCTTCGAGCCGACGTGGCCGTGAGGCTCGAGACGGCGGAGTGCGAACCCGGGCCGCCGGCGAGCTCAAGCACGATCACGACGACGACCGCTGCGACCGCGACCAGCGACCCGAGCGCGGCGACACGGCCCGGCGTCACCGGCTGGTCACGCTTACGGGGGCGTTCCGGGCGACCGCGCCGCTGCTCGTGAAAGCTCATTTGGCGCGCGACGTTACACCCGGTCGCGGATCCAGGAGGGCGGGACCGCAGACGGATGGCGCTGCGAGGCTCTCCGAAGTCTCACCCTCGATCCCCTCCGGCTCGTGGCGGCCGTCGCCTCACAGCGCCCACTAGACCAACGTTGCGCGGCCCCGGCTTCTTGTGTGCGGGCGTGCGAGCATATGGCCATGACGGCGTGGCGTCGATTGCTCGCGCCGGGTGTTACCGTCGCAGCGCTCGGACTGGCGGTCGGGGGGATCGCGGCCGGTTGTGGTGGATCGACCGCGTCGCGCCGTTCGGTCACCGTGGCGGCGGCCGCGGCGGCCGCGCCGCAGGCTGAGGCGAGCGCTTCGGTCGCCCACGTGGGGAGGGTGCCGGCGGGCGCGGCAGTGCTGAAGATTGGAGGGGCCGCCACCGGTCGCGCGATCCCCACCGGGTTCCTGGGCCTGTCGCTCGAGTACCCCGCGGTGGCGGCGTACGCGGGCACGAACCCGGCGGCGATAGATCCGGTGTTCCTGCAGCTGATCCGCAACCTGACGCCCGGGCAGGCGTCGGTCCTGCGGATCGGCGGTGACAGTACGGACTGGACGTGGTGGCCGGTCCCGGGCATGCGCAGCCCAGCCGGCGTCGACTACACCCTGAGTAGCCATCAGGTCGAGGTGCTGCACGCGCTTGCGGAGACGCTGGGAGCGCGAATGATCCTGGGAATCAACCTGGAGGCCGACAGCAGCCCGCTAGCGGTGGCGGAGGCCACGGCGCTGGTCGGGGGCGTCGGTAGAGATCAGGTCGAAGGGCTCGAGCTCGGCAACGAGCCCGAGCTGTACGCAGTGTTCGACTGGGACGGCTCGGGGCGCAAGGGACGCGCGCGCGGGTACGACTTCTCCGACTTCAACCGCGACGTCACCCGGATCGGCGGCGCGCTCACGATGGCACCGCTGGCCGGGCCGGCGATCGGCGCACCCGGGTGGTTTCCGAACCTGGGCCGGTTCCTGTCCAGCCACCCCCGCGTCGTGGTGGCCACGCTGCACCGCTATCCGCTTCAGCTGTGCTACGTCCACCCGAGGCAGCCGAACTACCCCACGATCACCCACCTCCTTTCAGCCGGGGCGTCGCAGGGCCTGGCCGACAGCGTCGCGGCGGACGTCAAGGTCGCCCACGCGCACGGAATTCCGTTGCGGATTGACGAGATGAACACGATCTCGTGCGGCGATGACCCGGCGGTCAGCAAGTCGTTCGCCTCGGCGTTGTGGGCGCTCGACGCCCTGTTTGAGATGGCCCGCGTCGGCGTCGACGGCGTGAACATTCACAGCTATCCAGGCGCGACGTACGAGCTGTTCAGGTTCAGCCGGGCGAACGGGAGCTGGCGAGCGGACGTCGAGCCCGAGTACTACGGCTTGCTGATGTTCGCGCAGGCCGCGCCCCCGGGTTCACGCCTGGAGAACGTCTCGGAGGCGGACGAGGGTGAGGTGAAGGCGTGGGCGACGCGAGCAGCGGACGGGACGCTCCGCGTCGTGGCCATCAACGACGGCGCCGGCGCCCGCACGATCGCGGTCCGGGCGTCCTTTGCGTCAGGTGTCGCGACGCTCGAGCGGCTGCAGGCCCCGAGGCTGAGCTCGCGCGGGGGCGTGACGTTGGGAGGCCAGAGCTTCGGTTCGAGCACGAGCACCGGCGTGCTCGCTGGACAGCAGCGCGTGCTGCCTGTCCGGTCGCAGGCCGGCGAGTACGTCTTCCGGCTGCCGGCGGGTAGCGCAGCGATGCTGACCGTGCCGGCTGCCCCTTAGAAGCCTGTGACGCGCCGGCCGGCGGGGGTGGCGTTGCGCCACCCCCGTCGAAGGGGGCGTCCTTTACGTCAGTGCCGCGAGCCGAAGAACGACTGGACGTACTGATTGGGCGAGCCCACGCCAGTCGCGTCGTCGTACCCGCGGGTCGCGAGCAATGTTGCGTTGCCGTCGGAGCTCTGTCCGCCGTCGATTCCCATCGCCCGCAGCTCGGTCACGAGCGGCAGGTCCAGCGTGTATTCCTCGCTGTAGTTGTTGCGGACCTGGAACTCGGGGGACGGGCTCTCCGTCACGTCGTGGAATGCCGAGGTCCCGTACCGGGCGTAGATCGCCGGGTTGGCGAAACCCAGGTCATGTCCGGCGGCCTGCTGGGCGTCGGCCTCGATCCCGGCAAACGTCGGGCTGGCCACGCTCGTTCCACCCCAGCGGCTGAACTCGAACCCGTACGAGCCGTTCGGGAGCTGCACGGTCTCGCCGGTGAGCATTCCGGTGCTCGGATCGGCATACGCCGACACGTCCGGCACGACCCGCATCGGGGTCGCGGTCGACCCTTCCGGGACGTCCGTGGCGAGCGAGTCGGGCACGACGCCCCGCTGGTACGCGGGCTGCGTGTAGGCGGTGCTGACGCCGCCGCCGCTCGAGCCGTCGTACTCCCAGGCGTTGGGGTCGGTGCTGGGGCCGTACGTCGGCGGGAACGGAAGCGACCACGACGTGCCACTCGCCGACAGCGGATTGAGCAGCGTCCCCCAGGGGAGCTCCCACTCGTAGTTGTTCGCCGACCCGACCGCCAGGCTGGTGCCGCCGACCGAGGTCACCCACGGGCTCGAGGTCGGATAGTCGACCTGGATCTTGTCCGAGCCCGGGTCCTCGACCGCCGGGTCCTCGTAGCCGCTGTCGCCCGAGGCGAACATGAACCCGATCCCTTCGACCGCGCCGGCCTGGAAGATCTGGTCCCACACGGACTGGATCACGGCGTCGTCGTACGGCTCGCCGAACGAGTCGGTCACGATGCTGGCCAGGTGGTCGTTGACCACCCGGGCGTCGGCCGCGGCCAGATCCGTGTCGTTGCAGCTCGCCGCACCGAGGAAGGCCACGTTGGCGTCCGCCGCCAGATCGTGCACCGACTCGATGTCGATCGTCTCCTCGGTGTACCACCCCTGAGCACCGCATTCGGCGTTGGAGGTGTCGTAGAAGTGGCGGGCGAGGTACTGCTGGTACTGCCCGGGCCGGAACGGCTGGTTGCCGGTGTCCTGGGAGTACTCGTTTGCATCAGAGGGCATCGTCGGCGACGCGTACGCATCGACGATCGCCACCGTCTGCCCTCGCCCGGTCATGCCCGAGCCCGTGACGCCGTAGGCGCCCCGGATTTGCTGGGGCGTGTAGCCGGCGTTGTTCCACGGCCAGTAACTGCCGTCGGCCTGCGGCTCGTTGGTCGCGACCTTCTGCCCGTAGTAGGACGACGTCGGCGGCGCGACCCAGTTGTTCGGGCCGGGCGGGGGCAGCTTATCCTGCGGCTTCATCAGGTGACTGGCCGTGTCCAGCCCGGAGACCGCCAACACGTCGGCGGCGACGGAACTGGGAACCGTGGCCGCGCTCCGGGGCGCACGCGCCATCTGGCCGCTCGGGTCGGTGTAGTTGGCGAAGGAGACGCTGAACGCCTGACTGGCCTGCGCCACCGTCCCGGTGACCGACACGTAGCTGCCGAAGCCGTCGGTCACCCCGGTGACGGTCAGGCCGTTGCCGGTCAGCCATGACTTCACGGCATCGACCTGGGCGCTGGTGGCGCCGAAGCGAGCCCCGGCCTGTGCCGCTGTCAGGTAGTCCCCGTACGAGGCGTTGCTCGGATCGGAGACCGCGTGCGCGTACGCCACGAGACCGGACGGGTCCCGGCTGGCCAGGTAGACCCGAAGGTCGACGCCACCGGTGGTGACGGCCGGGGCCGTCGTGCCCGGCCGGCTGACCGCCCAGGCGGGGTGGGTGCCTGGAATTGCCTGGCGGCCAGGGGCCGCCACGGCAGTTCCGGCTGAGACCAAACCGCCGAGAATCGCCGCTGTGCCCGCGAGGGCGCACACGATCCTTCGGGGCGTGGGAGCATGGACATGCCACACCTTTCCTCAGAAGTGGTTATTTGCGACGCCCGTGGGTCCCGGCCCACGCCCGCGGGCCTGTGCAGGTCGCATCGTTTCACAGCGGCCCACGGCCTGCGAACATGTCGAGGCGATGGAGGAGGGCACGGCCAGGACACGACTGGATCCGGATGTCGGCGAGCGCTTTCTGCCGCTGCGCCGCCAGCTCGGGGTCAGTTCGTTCGGGATGAACCAGATCGTGCTTCAGCCGGGGCAGCGCGGGCGGATTCACCGCCATGCCCGTCAGGAGGAGGTCTACCTCGTGCTCGAGGGCACGCTGACCATCTTGCTCGAAGGCGAGGAGACCGAGCTCGAAAGCGGCGAGCTGCTCCGGGTGGCGCCGGCGATTCGCCGCCAGCTCGTAAACCGCGGCCCCGGCCGTCTGGTGCTGCTGGCGCTCGGCGCCGCAGGGGAGCACCAAGGCCGGGACGGCGAGGCGTTCGCGGCCTGGAGCGATGAGGAGCCCGTCTCCCCGCAGCAGCTGTCGATGCCGCCCGACCTCGAGCCCGGTGAGCTCCGCACCTAGCGGGCTGCACCCGACCGCCGCGAGGCTCCAGGGGCGGCTGCGCGAACGCGAGCTGGACGTCGTCGTCCAGATGCTCCCGGCGTCCACGCGCACGGTGCCGGAGGCCGCGGCCGCCGTGGGCTGCGAGGTCGGTCAGATCGTCAAGTCGCTGGTGTTCATGCGCGGTGACGAGCCCGTAATGGTGTTGTGCGCGGGCGATCGCCGGGTGGCGGCCGACCGGCTCGGGCTGAGGCCGGCCACCGCGGACGAGGCTCGCGCCGGCACAGGATTCGCGATCGGGGGGATACCGCCGCTCGGTCACGACCGGCCGCTCGAGACGCTGATCGACGCATCGCTGCGGCGGTTCGACACCCTGTGGTGCGCGGCGGGCACGCCCCACGCCGTGTTCGAGGCCCGCACCGACGCGCTGATCGCCGCGATCCCCGGTGGGGTCGTGCTCGACGTCATTTGACGTTTCGGTTTAGCCCGAAGCGTCCCCGGGCCAACATCGATACATGCCCTCTTCGATCCAAAGCGTGTTGCCACGCCGTGGTCTGCCTGTCGGCGCCACCGGCACCAGACACCTCATGGTCCTCGCCACCGCGATCCTGTGCTACGCGGCGCTCGGGGCCGTGCTCGGCATCCTGCCCGGCTATGTCCACTCCCTCGGCGGCGGGGCGGTGCTCGTCGGGTTCGCGGTCGGCGCGCCGGCGCTGACCGGCGCCGCGGGACGTCCCTTCGGCGGACGGATCGCCGATCGACTCGGCCCCGCGCGCGTGGTGATCGCGGGCGCACTGCTGATGGCGCTCGGGACCTTCCCGGCCTACGTCCACGGGCTGGCGGCGCTGATCGTGAGCCGCCTCGCCGTCGGCGCGGGAGAAGCCGCGATGATGGCGGCGACCGTCCTGTGGCTGCTTCGCCTGGCCGGCCCCGAACGCCGCGGCCGCGCGATGGGTCACATCGGGCTTGCCAACTACGCCGGTCTCACCGTCGGTCCGCCGCTGGCGCGGGCGCTGGCCGGCGAGTCTCATCCCACGCGCGTGTGGATCGCCGCGGCGATCCTGCCCCTGCTGGGTGCGGCACTCCGGGGCTGTGATGGCGCGCGGCAACGACGAGGCCGCGCACGCGGTCGCGCACCAGGACGAGCCCGAGGGAGACGGCGCCGGTGCCCGCAGCGCGTTCCGGGACACGTTCCGCCCGGGGCTCGGGCTGATGCTGGTGAACTTCGGCTACGTCGCGTTGCTGTCCTTCGGCGCGGCTGCGGCGGCCGAGCAGAGAGCGGGATCGCGGCACTGGTGATTCCCGTGTTCGGCGCCGGCGTGATCGCCAGCCGGACAATCCTGGCTGGGATTCCGGACCGGCTCGGCGCCGCGCGGACCCTCTCGATCGCGGTGACGCTCGAGGCAGCGGGCCTCGCCGGGCTCGCCATCGCCACCGGCGCGCCGGCCGCGCTCGTCGCGCTCGTGGTGCTGTCCGTGGGACAGGGGCTCGCCGTTCCCTCGCTCGGGCTGCTGGCGCTGGCCTCGGTGCCGCCCAGCCGGCACGGTCGCACCGCGGGCGCGTTCTTCGCCTACTTCGACGCCGGCGTGGGGCTGGGCGGACCGGCGGTGGGGCTCGCGGCACATGCGGCCGATCCCAGCGGCGCGCTGTGCGCGGCCGCGGGCGCCGTGCTGGCGACCGCGCCGGTGGCGCTGCTCGGCCACACCAAGGCGGTCGCGCGAAGCCGGCGCGCGCGCAGGCGGGCGGAGTCGCGCTGGGATGCCGCTACGTGATGGCGCGGTTTGGAATTTGTCGGCGGCGGGTTATTGGATTTGTCGGCGGCGCCTGACGGCGGCGCCTTATTTGAGCATTCCCCGCGCGGCGGACGTCCAGGCGTTGGTCACGTCGCGGATGAACTTCGCCTGAGTCGTGGCGAGCGAGGAGATCCACTCGACGTCGCTACTGCCGGGTCCACGCTCGATCGATCCCGCGATCGCCTTGAGCGCCTTCTCGTAGTTGGACAGGGTTGCCTCGCCCATGTCCTTGCCGGCGTCGATGATCCGCTCGTTCAGCTTGCGGATACGCTCCGCCACGGCCTCTACCCTCGGGTCGGACGCGATCGCGGACTGGGCCGCGCCGGCGGCGCCGGTCGCGCTGTGGGCCGAGCCCGCGCTACGGGATGAGGGGCGCGACGAGGTGCCCGACTTGGTGGAACGCGAGCGGGTGCTCCGGGCGCTCGTGCCGCTGCTGCCAGCACCACTACTACTCCGCGTCGTACGTCGCGTCCCCGTGGCGCGGCTGCCGCTCGCGCTGCTGCCCGTCGAGCGCTTGGACTGGCCGCGTCCCGAAGAACCCCCCGAACCCGAACCACTGCTTCTGGCCTGCGGCATACCTTCCTCCTTTGTGACGTAGACGCGCGCACCCTACTTGTCGAGTGCGCTGGTTGCTAGCTCATTCCCGTTTGCGGCGCGCATCACGCGGGCGAGCCGGCGAGCGTGCCGGATCGGCTCGGGGGTGCGATGACCGTGGGTCGAGGCGAGGACGACCTCGATCGCGACCTCGAGCGTGGTTCGCCACCCAGGGTGGATCGCGAGCGGCCGTGCGCCGCGCCGGGTCCGTAGCCAGGCGCCGACGGGGGCGCCGTCGACCAACAACGGCGAGTGCGCGCCGCGCTCTTGGGACGGCCACGGCCCATGGGCGAGCAGGGGGCGGTGCGTGACGCCGACTGTGGGGAGCCCGATCACTGACCCGAGGTGAAGCGCGAGGCCGGCGCGGCGCGGATGGTCGCGCCCCGTGGCGTCGACGAGCAGTACATCGGGCGCGAGTGCGAGGGCGTGCACGGCCGCCTCCAGCGCGGGTCCCTCGCGCAGCGCGAGCAGCCCGGGTTCGTAGTGACCGGTGGCGGTGGTGGCGATTGTCGCTTCCGCGAGTACACGGCGCCGGCGCAGCACAGCCGCCGCTGCCCAGGCGAGGTCGCCGGCCGTACCGCGTCCGGATTGCCCGCGCGGAAACACGACGACGCACGCGCCGATGGCGATCGGCGGGTCCGGGGGAGTCCACGGGTTGGGCGTCGCCGCCGCCAGCGCGCGCTGCGACGCGATCAGTTCAGGAGCGGTTGACGGCCACGCCGGCTGGGTCATAAGTGGACGCTCGACGATGTCCGTGGCTCGAGTATGCAGATAGCACCCGGATATGGCGCTGAATGCGCATTCACCGACGGGCGGACGCCGAGTGTGAAGTTTGTCGCACCCGATTGGGGGTTGGCTTTGGGGTGGCGCGCGGTGGCGGGGCTGAGGGCGGCGGGCGTTGCCGTGGCGAACGTCGGGTCGGCTTGCAGTGGACGGCTCACGCCTCGTCGGAGAGGGCTTACAACCCGCCCGCGACCGCCGCCACCGCGGGCGTGGCGAGCGTGCGCGGTGGCGCGGTCGTCGAGCGAACCACCAGCGTCGGCTCGATCAGGCGCACCTCGTTCGGGCGCCGGTTGTCGATCCGATCGAGGAGAAGCTCGAGGGCCAGGCGACCCATCTCGGTGCGCGGCTGGTCCACGGTGGTGAGCGAGACGTGGGCGAGGTGGGCGATCGAGATGTTGTCGTAGCCGACGATCGAGACGTCGTGCGGGACGTCGACGCGGGCGCGGTCGAAGCCGTCGAGCAGCCCGGCGGCGACCATGTCGTTGGCGGCGAAGATCGCGGTCGGGAGCTCGGGGCGGAGGAGCAGCTCGCCGGCGGCGTTGACGCCTGCCTCCTCGGTGAAGTCGCCGCCAATCACGAGCGTGTGGCGCCCGAGCCGGCGCGCCCGCATCTCGCGCACGTACGCCGAACGGCGCTGGGGGCCGCCGGCGCCGCTGCCGCCGTCGACGTGGGCGATGCGCTCGTGACCGAGCCCGACCAGGTGATCGAGGACCAGCGCGGTGCCGTGCGTCTCGTTGATCAGTACCGTGTCTGCGTTGGCGCCCCGCACGTTGCGCCCGACGATCACCAGCGGGACCTCGGCGGCGGCGGACACGATGTCGCCGGCCGGCATGCGGGGGCTGACCAGGATGATCCCGCCGACCCGCTGCTCGAGCAGCGCCGCCAGCGCGGCCCGCTCGCGCCGGGCCTGCCGGCCGCCCGCGGCAAGGAGCAGCTGATAGCCGAGCTTGGAGGCGAGCTCCTCGACGCCGCCGGCGATCTCGGCGAAGAACGGGTTGCGCAGGTCGTCGAGGATCACTCCGACCGTCTTCGTCCGTCGGCTGGCCAGGCTGCGGGCCATCGCGTTGGGCCGGTAGCCGAGGCGGGCGGCGGCGTCGAGCACGCGGCGGCGCCGCTCCTCGGAGACATTGGGCCGCTCGCGCATGACCAGCGAAACGAGCGCGCGCGAGACGCCCGCCTCCGTTGCCACGTCCTCCATCGTCGGCGCGCGCCGGGAAAGGGGATTGGAGTTGGGGCCGTGGCCTTCGTTCATGGAGTCCCTCGGTGGTGGCGCGGTGGCTCAGGCGTCCCGGGCGTGACCTTACTTAGAGCGCGACAACATCGCAATTGTGTTAGCGCGCTCTATCAACAACGGATCGGGCGAGGGATCCTGTCGCCGAGACGGGCGATGCTACCCACCAAACCGCGAGATCCGGCATCTCTGGGCGAGTCCGCGGCTTCTACCGGGGAGTGGCGGCTCCTCTTGACTTCACCCGAAGGGGCGGGATATAGTCGCCCAACTGCGCTGTTAGAGCGCTCTAATCGCTTGTTCGGCGTTAGCGCGATCTACGTCGTGGGAGAGAGGACTAAGGAAGAATGCAAGCGACGCGCGACCGGTCAACCGGCGACCCGCGGCCGATCGACGAGCGGCTGGCCGGCGCGCCGATCTCGTGGGGAGCGTGCGAGGTGCCCGGCTGGGGCGTCATGCCCGTGCCGGAGGTCGCGCTGAGCGAGATGGCGCAGCTAGGCCTGCGCGGCACCGAACTCGGCCCGCCCGGGTTCCTGCCCGAGGACCCGCGGGCGCTGCCTGCGCTCCTGGCCGGCCACGGCCTGACGCTCGTCGGCGGTTTCGTTCCGCTCGTCCTCCACGAACGGCGCGTCGATCAGGCGATCGACGAGGCGCGGCGGGCGGCACGGCTGATGAGCGAAGCAGGGGCCGGGATGTTGGTCATCGCCGCCGTCCAGGACACAGATTGGAGCGCGCCACAGGAGCTCGACGGCGACGGTTGGACCAGGCTCGCGGAGCATTTGAGTCAGGTCGAGTCGCTGGCCTCCGAGTACGGGATGGCGGTCTCGCTGCATCCGCACGTGGGAACGCTGGTCGAGACGGCGGATCAGGTCGAGCGCGCGTTGGAGGTGGTCGAGGTGGGGTGGTGCCTGGACACCGGACATCTGCTCATCGGCGGGAACGATCCGGTGCAGTTCGCGCGTCGGTACGGAGACCGCGTCGCGCACGTGCATCTGAAAGACGTCGATGCGTCGCTCGCGGCCGAGCTCAGAGCCGGGCGGCGGACGCTGCTCGGCGCCACTCGCGCCGGTCTGTTTAGGGCGCTGGGCGAGGGCGACGCCCGGATCACCGAGGTCATGGACGCCCTGCAGGGGCACGGGTACGACGGTTGGCTCGTGCTCGAGCAAGACACCGCCATCACCGGAGATGAGCCGATGGTGGCCGGCGGACCGATGCGCGACGCTCGCCAGAGCATCGCGTTCCTTCACGAGGTCGCCAAGGAGTCAGCGGCGGAGGCCCAGACGCCGGCGTAGCGCGATGGCCGATCTCGATCTGCTCACGGTCGGCCGGATCAGCATCGACCTGTACTGCGATCAGGTCGGGGCCGACTGGCACGCCGCGCGGAGCTTCAGCAAGGCGGTGGGCGGCAGCGCGACCAACGTGGCGATCGCCGCCGCCCGCCTCGGGCACCGGGCCGCCGTCTACACGAAGGTGGGAACGGATCCATTCGGTGAGGTGGCCGTGCAGGAGCTGCGCGACTTCGGCGTCGACACCCGGTTCGTGTCGGTCGAACCTGGCACGATCACCCCGCTGGCCTTCGCGGTGCTCGACCCGCCCGAGGATCCGCAGCTGCTGTTCCGCCGTGAGCCACCGGCGCCCGACCTTCAGCTCCGCACCGGCGAGGTCGATTGGGAATCGGTCGAGGCTGTGCGGGTGATGTGGATCACCGGCAGCGCGCTCTCGCAGGAGCCGAGCCGCTCGACGGTTGACGCGATGCTCTCCGTGCGGGCCCGCCGCCGGCACACCGTCCTCGACCTCGACTACCGCCCGACGTTCTGGCGCTCGCGCGAGGAGGCGTCGGCGGGCATCGGCGCGGCGGTCGCGCACGCCACGATCGCGGTCGGCAACCGCGGGGAGTGCGGCGTGGCCGTCGGGACCGACGATCCGCGCGAAGCCGCCGCACGGCTGCGCGAGCGAGGGGTCGAGCTCTCAATCGTCAAGCTCGGCGGCGACGGGGTGCTGCTCTCGAACGCGGAGGGCGACCGCCTGATCGAACCGCCCCAGATCCAGGTCCTGTGCGGGCTCGGCGCCGGCGATGCCTTCGGGGGCGCGCTGTGCCACGGGCTGCTGAGCGGATGGTCGCACGAGCGCACGGTGGCGTTCGCCAATGCGGCCGGGGGGATCGTCGCCTCCCGTCTACTGTGCTCGCACGCGATGCCCTACGAGCACGAGGTGGCGGAGATGATGGGGAAGGGTAGGCGGCGCCTGACGGCGGCGCCTTGGGGAGGAACGCCGGCGTGAGCGCGACCACGGAACCGAAGACGACGGCCGTGGCGGCGAGAACCGCGCGGCCGAGGATCGGTGTGGGGGTGATCGGCTTCGGCTGGCTCGGTCAGGCGCACACGCGCTCGCTGCTGCGGATCCCGACCCTGTTCGAGCAGCGCGCCTTCGACACGACGCTCGTGGCGTGCAGCGACGCGTTGCCGGCGCGGCTCGATCAGGCGATTGGCTCGTTCGGGTTCCGGCGCGCCTCGGCGGCGTGGGAATCGGTGATCGACGACCGCGACGTCGAGGTCGTCTACATCGCCGCGCCCAACATGGTGCACGTGCAGTTGGTCGAGGCGGCGGCCCAAGCTGGGAAGGCGGTGTTCTGCGAGAAGCCGGTCGGGGGCACGCCGGAGCAGGTGGGGCGTGCGGCGCGGGCTGCTCGAACCGCGGGTGTCATCAGCGGCGTGGGTTACAACTACCGCTGGGCTCCGTTGGTGCGCTACGCGTGCGAGCTGATCAAAGCGGGTGAGCTGGGCGAGATCACCAACTACCGCGGGCGGTTCTTCTCGATGTACGGCGCCGACCCGCTCGGCGTGAACTCGTGGCGCTTCCAGCTGGATCAGGCCGGCTACGGCGTCACCAGCGACCTGATGAGCCATGCCGTCGACCTCGCGCACATGCTGCTCGGTCCGATCACCAGGCTGACCGGCACCCTGGAGACCTTCATTCGCAAGCGTCCTGCACCCGCCGACGGCGCGGGCCACTACGGCCGAGGCACGCCCGAGGACCCGCGCTCGCCGGTCACCAACGAGGACTACGCCGCGATGCTGTGTGAGTTCGCCTCCGGCGCCCGCGGCACGTTCGAGGTCAGCCGCACGATGGTCGGCCCTGAGAGCGAAAACGCGTTCGACGTCTACGGCACGCGCGGCGCGGTCGGCTGGAACTTCGAGCGTCTGAACGAGCTGCGCCTCTACCGCGCTACCGAGGACCGCGGGTCGGGCTACACGACGGTGCTCGGCGGCGACCGCTTCGGCCACCACGGGGTGTTCGTGCCCGGCCGCGGCAACGCGATCGGGTTCGAGGACCTCGTGACGATCGAGGACTACGAGTTCTGCTCCGCGGTGGCGGAGGGGCGGCCGTTCGAGCCGAGCTTCGAGGATGCGTTCGCGTGGGCGGCGGTACAGGACGCGCTGCTGCGATCGGTACAAAGTGGGGGTTGGGAAGAGGTGCGTGCGTGACCGCCACCACCGCGGTCGCTCCGCTCAGCATCGGCGTCATCGGCGTCGGGCGGATCGGGCGGATGCACGCCGAGTTGATCGCCCACCAGGTGCCGGGCGCGGCGGTCGGCGCGGTGTTCGACGCGCACGAGCCGCTGGCGCGCGACGTCGCGGCCGAGCTGCGCGTCCCCGTCGTGGCCAGCGTCGAGGAAATCTTCGACTCGGAGCTCGACGCGGTGGCGATCTGCTCGAGCTCCGACACCCATGTGGAGCTGCTCATCGCCGCCGCCCAGGCGGGCAAGGCCGTGTTCTGCGAGAAGCCGGTGTCGCTCGACCTGGCCGAGCTCGAGCGCGCGCTCGGCGCGGTCGAGGCGGCGGGCGTCCCGTTCCAGATCGGCTTCAACCGCCGCTTCGACCCCGGGCACGAGTCGGTGCACCAGGCCGTGGCTTCGGGAGCGGTCGGCGACCCCCATCTGGTGCGGATCTCGAGCCGGGACCCGGCGCCGCCCCCGCTCGAGTACGTCAAGAGCTCCGGCGGGTTGTTCCTCGACATGATGATCCACGACTTCGACATGGCCCGGTACGTGACCGGGTCAGAGGTGGTAGAGGTGTTCGCCCGCGGGGCGGTGCGCGTGGAGCCGTCGTTCGCGCAGGTCGGCGACATCGACACCGCGCTGGTCACGCTCGTGCACGAGAACGGATGTCTGACCGCGATCGACAACTCGCGCCGGGCCGCCTACGGCTACGACCAGCGGGTCGAGGTGCTCGGGTCGGAGGGTATGGCGATGTCCGAGAACCCGCGGGCCCACACCGGGAGCGTGTCAACCGCCGCGGGCGAGCGACGGCCGCCGAATCCGTACTTCTTCCTCGAGCGCTACCTGCCCAGCTACGTGCGCGAGTGGCAGGCGTTCGTCGACGCGGTCAAGCGGGGAGAGACTCCGCCGGTGTCGACCGCGGACGCCCGCGCGCCGCTGGTCATCGGGCTCGCCGCCGGGCGGTCGCTGCGCGAGGGCCGTCCCGTGCGCGTGGACGAGGTCAAGCCGGCATGAGGATCTACCTGACCGGGGCGAGCGGGTTCGTCGTCTCGAACCTCGCCCACGTGTTCGCGTGCGAGCATGGCGAGGTGAGCGCCCCGCCGGCGGACATCGTTTCGGGCGAACCGGTGCCGAACGACACGCGGCTTGATGTGACGTTCACCGCACGCGCGCTCGGCGTGGAGCCGCCCGACTTGAGCACGATGCTGGGACGGCTGCAGGCCGAGGTCGAGTCATCGTGGAGCCTGGCGTGAGTCGCCTGACCGTCGCTCAGGCCCTGGTTCGCTTCCTGGCCGTGCAAGAGACCGAGCGCGACGGACGGCGCGAGCGGCTGATCGCCGGCTGCTACGGGATCTTCGGGCACGGCAACGTCGCGGGGCTGGGCCAGGCACTCCACGAGTACCGGGATTCGCTGCCGTTCTTCCCGGCGCGCAACGAGCAGGGGATGGTCCACGTCGCAGCTGGTTACGCGCGTCAGAAGAACCGCCTGGCGACGTTCGCGTGCACGACGTCGGTCGGCCCCGGGGCCACGAACATGGTGACGGGCGCGGCGCTGGCCACGATCAACCGCCTGCCGGTGCTGCTGCTCCCCGGGGACACCTTCGCGACCCGCACGCCGCACCCCGTGCTCCAGATGCTCGAGGTGCCGCACGACGCGACTGTGTCGGCCAACGACTGCCTCCGTCCCGTGTCGCGCTACTACGAGCGGGTTGAGCGTCCCGAGCAGCTGATCCCGGCCGCGCTCGAGGCCGCGCGGGTGCTGACCGACCCGGCCGAAACCGGGTCGGTAACGCTGGCGCTGCCCGAGGACGTGCAGGCCGAGGCGTTCGAGGTGCCGGATGCGTTTCTCGAGCGGCGCGTCTGGACCGTGTACCGCCAGCCGCCGGCGCCCGAGGCGCTGTCGCGCACGGCGGACCTCATCCGCGGCGCGCGGCGGCCGCTGATCGTGGCCGGAGGCGGGGTCATCTACAGCGAGGCGACGCCGGCGCTGCGCGCGCTCGTGGACGCCACCGGCATCCCGGTGGGCGAGACGATGGCCGGCCGCGGAGCACTCCTCTCCGAGCACCCGTTAAGCCTGGGGGCGATCGGCGCCACCGGGGGCCTGGCCGCCAACCGGCTCGCTCGCGAGGCCGATCTGGTAATCGGCGTCGGGACGCGCTGGAGCGACTTCACCACGGCGTCGAAGTCGGCTTTCCAAGACCCGCGCGTCCGCTTCGTGAACATCAACGTGGCGGCGTTCGACGCCGGCAAGCACAGCGGTCTGCCGGTCCTGGCCGACGCCCGGGTCGCGCTCGAGCAGCTCCGCGCGGTGCTGGCCGGGTGGCGCGTCGAGCACGGCTGGGAGCAGCGTGCCCGCGAGGAGGCGGCGGCGTGGGGAGACGAGGTAGCGCGGGTGGTCTCGCTCGATGGCGACCACGATCGCCCACCGACCCAGGCACAAATAATCAAAGAAATCAACGACGCGGCCGGCAAGACCGGCGTGATCGTCAACGCCGCCGGCTCGGCGCCCGGCGACCTGCACAAGCTGTGGCGCGCTCGCGATCCCGACGGGAAGTCCTGCCACGTGGAGTACGGCTATTCGTGCATGGGATATGAGATTCCCGGCGCGATCGGAGTCAAGCTGGCCGCGCCCGAGCGCGAGGTCTACGTGCTGATCGGCGACGGCTCCTACCTGATGCTCCCGGGCGAGCTCGTCACCGCGGTGGCGCAGCGCGTCCCGCTCGTGATCGTGCTCGTCGACAACCACGGCTACGCGTCGATCGGCGCGCTGTCGCGGTCGATCGGGTCGTCCGGGTTCGGCACCCTCTTCCGCTTCTCGGACAGCGGCTCGGTGCCGCTTGACCCGGCGTCGACGGATGCCCTGCCTCTGGATTTGGCCGCAAACGCGGAGAGCTTGGGGGCGCGAGTCGTGCGGGCGTCGACGGTGGGCGAGCTGCGTGAGGCACTGGCCAGCGCGGGGGGCGCCGACGGTCCGGTGGTGGTGTACATCGAGGCGGACCGGTATCGCGGAGTGCCCAGCTACGAGAGCTGGTGGGACGTGCCGGTGGCCGAGGTATCCGAGGAGGAGACCGTGCGCTCCGCGCGCGCGAGCTACGAGCGCTCGCACGAGCACCAGCGCCAGTATCTACGCTCAACGCATGAGTGATCTCCTGGTCTCGGGTGCCTCGACCCCAGAACCCGACGGCACCATCCTCAGCGTGACCCCCGAGTCCGCCGGATGGGAGCGTGTCGGCTTCGAGGTGTTGGTCCTTTCCCCCGGCGGGACCGCCGAGCGCGTCTGCGGTCCCCGCGAGCTGTGCATCGTCGTGATCTCCGGCGTCGTGCACGTGGCCTCAGAGCACGGCGAATGGCTCGACCTCGGCAGCCGGCGCGACCCGTGGGCAGGCCTCCCCGACGCCGCCTACCTGCCGCCGCAGTCGCATGTCGGCCTGCGCGCCGCCGAAGACGGCGCCGAGGTGGCGCTCTGCTGGGGGCCGGCGCACAAGGGCGGCGCCACGCCGCGCGTCCTTCCCGGCAGCGCGATCGAGGTGGAGACGCGCGGGCACGGCGAGTTTGAGCGCTTCGTCCGCCCGATCCTGATGGACGACCAGGGGGCGGAGTCGTTGCTCGTGGTGGAGGTGGTGACGCCGGCTGGGCACTGGTCGAGCTACCCGCCGCACAAGCACGACCACGACGATCCCCCGCGCCAGTCGCACCTGGAGGAGATCTACTACCACCGGATCAAGCCGGCGCAGGGGTTCGGGCTACAGCGCGTGTACGCGTACGACTCCGCGATCGACGAGACGATGAGCTTCCGCGACCGGGACTGCGTGCTGGTGCCGCGCGGCTACCACACCGTCTCCGCGCCTCCCGGCTACGAGCTCTACTACTTGAACGTGATGGCCGGCCCCAGTCGCATCTGGGCCGTCGTCAACGACCCCGAACACGAATGGATCCTGGATGGCAGTCACAGCAACCCGCCTTCTTGACAACTACATCGACGGCGAGTGGACGCCGGCGCAGGCCGCGACCGATGTGCTCGACGTCGTGAATCCGGCCAACGGGGAGGTTCTGGCGCGGGTGCCGCTGTCGGGCGCGTCCGATCTCGATTTGGCCGTGCGGGCCGCGAGGGAGGCGTTGCCCGAGTGGCGGGCGGTGTCGACGATCGCGCGGGCGAGCAAGTTGTTCGAGCTGCGTGCGCGACTGGTGGCGCGGCAGGAGGACCTCGCGCGTTCGGTCACGACCGAGATGGGCAAGACGCTGGTCGACGCACGGGCCGAGGTGGCGCGGATGATCGAGATGGTCGAGGCCGCGTGTGCGATCCCGACGACGATGCAGGGGCGGGTGTTGGAGGACGTATCGCGGAACATAGATGCGGAAACCGTCCGCCAACCGGTCGGAGTGTGCGCGGCGATCGTGCCGTTCAACTTCCCGGCGATGGTGCCGTTCTGGTTCCTGCCGTTCGCGATCGCGTGCGGGAACACGTTCGTGTTGAAACCCTCCGAGCAGGTTCCCTTGACGCAGCAGATCGCGTTCGAGGAGCTGCACGCGTTGGGGTTGCCGCCGGGCGTAGTGAACCTGGTCAACGGGGGGCGCGAGGTGGTGGAGGGGATCCTGGAGCACCCGGGGATCGATGCGGTGTCGTTCGTCGGGTCGGCGCCGGTGGCGCGGATCGTCTACGAGCGGGCCGCGCGGGCCGGAAAGAGGGTCCAGGCGTTGGGGGGCGCGAAGAACCACATGGTGGTCATGCCCGACGCGGTGATCGACAAGACGGTCGAGGGGATCATCGCGTCGGCGTTCGGCGCCGCCGGTCAGCGGTGCATGGCCGGGTCGGTGGTGGTGACCGTGGGCGACGCCCACGAGCAGCTGCTCGGTCCCCTGGTTGACGCGTCGCGCGCGTTGCGGGTCGGGGACGGGCTGGACGAGTCAAGCGACGTGGGCCCGGTCATCTCGTGTGGGGCGCGCGACCGGATCCGGGAGTGGATCGATCGCGGGGAGGCCGCGGGCGCGAAGGTGGTCTTGGACGGTCGCGATGCGGCTGGGGCGGATCCTGCGGGGTCCTACGTGGGGCCGACCATCCTCGACGGCGTCACCCCCGAGATGGACGTCGCCAAGGAGGAGGTGTTCGGGCCGGTCCTGTGCGTGATCAGCGCCCCCACCCTAGACGAGGCGATCGCGGTCGTGAACTCGAGCCGGTTCGGGAACGGCACCTCGATCTTCACCGAGTCAGGGTCGTCGGTCAGGCGCTACCGCCACGAGGTCCAGGCCGGCATGGTCGGCGTGAACATCGGCGTCGCGGCGCCGGTGGCGTTCTTCCCGTTCAGCGGGTGGAAGGACAGCTTCTTGGGCGATCTGCACGCCCACGGCACCGATGGGGCCGAGTTCTACACGCGCAAGAAGACAGTCACGAGCCGCTGGTTCTCGAGCGGGCAGGGGAGCGGCGCGTACTTCGTCGAGGGTTGAGGATCCCGAGGCTGGTCGGCGGCGCCTGATGAAGATGATCGGCGGCGCTGACGGCGGTGCCTGAGGGGCGGCGGCTCATGGCGGCGGCTTAGGGCACGAGTACCGTGCGCGCGCCCGGCACGTCGGGCTCATTCCAGATCCGCTCGACCTCGGCCAAGGGAACTGGGTTGGCGGTGACGGCGATCCTTCCGGCGGCGATCTCGGCGATCAGCGAGGGCAGTTCGGCCAGGTACGCCGCCGGCGAGACCGATCCCTGGCCGCTGCCCTGAATGCGAAGGTTGGCCGAGCGCAGGGCGACCGACGGCAGCTCGATGGTCGGGCCGGCGATCGCCCCGATCTGGATCCAGTCCAGCGGTCGGCTGTGGTCGGCGCGCGCGGTCAGAAGCGCCGGGATCGCCTGTTGCGCCGGCGCCCCCCACAGGTAATCGACGACGATGTCGACTTCGGCCGCGGCTTTGGCGAGCGCGCCGGCAATGAGGTCGGCGTCGGCGGTCAACTGAACGACCGCGTCGGCACCGATGGCGGTCAGCGCGTTCAGCCGGCCGGGGCCGCGGCCCGCGCCGATGACGCGGCCGGCGCCGAGTCGCTTGGCCACCTGGACGGCCATCGTTCCGGCGTTGCCGGTGGCGCCGAGGACGAGCACGCTCTGGTTTGGCTCGAGCGGAACCCGGCGGCGCAGCGCCACCCACGACGACATGGCCGGGTTCATCGCGGCCGCGACCTTCGTGACGTCGACACCGTCCGGGAGCTCGACCGCGCGGCGAGCGTCGACCAGCGCCTTTTCCGCCATCGTGCCGGTCGTGTCGTTGGTGGCGACGAAGTAGATCCGCTTGCCGTCCGGCCGTCGTCCGACGCCGTCGATGCCGGGGATCATCGGGAGCGCACCGGTACTCGTGTAGTGGCCGCCGCGGGCGCCGCTTCGCACGCGTGGGTGCAGGCCGACGGCCAGCACGTCGACGAGCAGCTCGTCGGCGGTGCGCGGCTCTGGAACGTCGACCTGGTGATAGTGGGGCGGCTCGTCGAACGAGCTCACGACGGCGGCGTTCATCTTGGTCATGGGAGCCTTCTTGCGAAATTAGTTTGTGCCACGTACAATTTAGTTTGTGGAACGTACTAAATCAAGTGAGCTGACCCCGGTCGACGGGCTGGCCCAGCTCTCGTTCGTGGTCTATGGCCTGCTCGAGGGCCGGGTCGCCGAGCACGACCTGTCGATGATCCAGGCCCGGCTGCTCGGCGTGCTGCGCGATCGCCGGCCGACCATGAACGAACTGGCGCAACTGCTCTCCCTGGACAAGTCGAGCGTCACCGGCCTGGTCGACCGCGCCGAGAATCGCGGCCTGGTCGTTCGCGTTCCGTCGCAGACGGACCGGCGGGTCGTACAGGTCAGCCTGACCGACCGGGGCCGCTCGCTCGCGTCCGCGGTGGGGTCGGAGTTCGACGCGGACGTGACAGCCCTGCTTGCACATCTGCCTCCATCGGATCGTGCCGTCATGTCGAGGCTGGTCAGTCGCCTGTTGGTTGACCACGCACGCGCTCACGGCTTGGATCTGTTCGGAACCGTCGAACCGGCGCTCACCCAATGACCGGAAGCGAGCGCTGGTTCGAGAGTCGGGTCAGCGTCCGCTGCATGGTCGAAGTGAACGAGCTTGTAGCCCTTGTCGGGATCGGGCTGCTGTCCGAGGCACTGGCGCAGGTCGATCGGCTTGCCCACCCGGATCGCGATCTTGGCCGGGAGCGGGAAGCGCGCCGGCAGGTCCATGATCGTCGCCCCGAAGGGCGGCCCGAGCGCCGCCGGGAGCACCTTGAGCGGAACCGCTCGTCGAGCTTGAGGGCGCGGGCGAGGCGCCGTCCCTGACCGAGGACAGCGCGGTCTCCCTGCCCTCCTGGCCGGCGAGGCCGGGACGGTGCCGTAGCGGCTCGGCCAGGATCCGGAGCCCGGGAAGCTTGAACAAGAGGTCGTGGGCGAGCTGGTGAAAGCGCCGCTTCGGTCCGAAGTGGGTCGTAGAAATGCTGGGCGAAGATGAGATGTACGCCAGGTCGCGCAGGAGGAACGAATCGCGTTCGCGGCGGGGAGCGCGGTCGCGGCCAGGTCCCCGCCGATCGCCGTCGCCGTGCGCCCATACGCCTCGGCCGGCCCAAGCGGCGCGCGCAGCACCTTTTTGAATCCTCCCGCCGTTGGCTGTGGGTTTACCCGGATGGCGGCCGATGGTATTCGTGCGTCCATGTGCGTGTTGATGGTGAAATCGGGGTTGACTGTGGCTGGAGGCCTGAGAGACTTGGGAGCGGTGGCGCTTCCGTGAGCTCGAGGAGCTTGAGATGACCGACGAGTTTTCGCAGTACGTGACGCTGCTGGATGAGATCGAGCAGATTCCGGTTATCGCGCGAGAGTCGCCGAATTACTCCGCCGAGGAACGCGGGGCGACGGTGGCACGTGTGGTCGCGTTCGTCCGGGACCGCGTGCTGCCTCAGTCAGACCGGGATTGCGCGGGACGCGAGGCGCTTTTTGACTATGGCGGCGGCGCGGCGGTGGCGGACGTCGCGCTTCGGTCGACGAGCCACGACGCGATCCTCGCGCGGCTCGAGTCGCTCGCCCGCGTCAACCCGACGGACGCCCCGCGCGTGCAGGCGGTTCTCTACCGCCTCCACGCCGCAATCGCCGCCCATTTCAGCGAGGCCGAGTTGATGCTCGCGTCGATGATCGAGGAAGGTCTGCCGACGCGGCCGGGGCCGCGGATTCGTGCCCGTGAGATGGTGGCCGTCGAGCGCACCCACCCGTCGGCCTGGTTCGGCTGAGTCGCTGGCCGGGCCGACCACTCACAGCTTCCTGGCCGACGACGGCCTCGCGCTCGCGTACCACCAGCTCGGGACGGGGCGGCCGGTGCCGCTGCTCCACGGCTACACCGGGAGCGCGCTGACCAACTGGGTGGAGACGGGGATCGCCGGCCGACTGGCGGCCGACGGACACCGCGTGATCATGCCCGACATGCGCGGCCACGGCGACAGCGCGAAGCCGCACGACGCCGACGGCTCCCCTCGGACGCACTCACGAGCGACGGATTGGCGCTGATCGCGCGGCTCGAGCTCCGCGACTATGACCTGGGCGGATACTCGCTGGGCGCGCGGATCGCCGCGCGCATGCTCGCCCTCGGGGCGACGCCCGGCCGCGCCTTCCTGGGCGGGACGGGCCTCGAGCCGATCCTCCACGCCGCCGGGCGCGGCGACGGCTACCGGCGAGTCCTGAGTAGATTGGCCCTGTCGGCGGCGCCTGACGGCGGCGCCTTGTTGGGCACGTTTGAGCCAGGCTCGTAGGAGGCGCAGCTCGAGGAGTACCTAGAGCGCGCCGGCGCAGACCCCGTCGCGCTGACGCGCGTCCTCGACACGTTCGTCGACACACCACGCGAGGCGCTCGCCGCGGTCGAGGTGCCGACGCTCGTCGTCGCCGGCGACGAGGACAACGAGCGCGGGCCGGTCGAGGATCTGGCCGCCGTCTTCCCGAACGGCCGGGTCCGGCGTGTCCCGGGCGACCACTGGACGGCCTTGACCTCGGACCAGCTGGCGGACGAGCTGGTCGGCTTTCTCGGCTGTGAGGATCGGCCTGCACGATCGTCCGAATCCTGAGAACGGACCGCCGACTGAACGCGCACCTCACGGGCGACCTGCAAAACCTGCCAAATGGGGTGCGGTGGCGCGACCGTGGCAGCGTATGCATGTGGGAGATGCGTACCCGGCCACGGCGGCGATCTCGTCACCCAATTGGCAGGTTTTGCAGGTGGCGGGCGCCCTGCGGTTTGCGAGGGGCACTCCTGGCGCCACGCACGGCCGGCCGTGTCTTCGGCGCTCAGTGACCGATGCCCACCTCGATCGCCTTGACGATCAGCATGAGCACCGCGATCACGAGGTAGCCGCGGAGCGTGTACATCCCGATCGTGCGGGCGCGAGACCAAGTCGGACGCTCGAGCAGCTCGAGCGACGGCATCGTCCAGCTGTCTCGGTCGGCGGGTGCCCGCCGGCGTGGACCCGCCGGCAGGTCGAGCGGCCCGGCGTCACGCCGGCGGCCGCGGGCGATGTAGAGCCCGGCGGAGGCGAGGCCGGCGGCGAGCGCGCCGAACAGGGCCTCGGTCAGGGCGGTCACGTCGACGTGAGGGAACAGGGTCGTCACGGTCAGAACCGCCGATAGGATCACCAGCACCCCGATGATCGCGCTCGCCAGCGCGTTGAGCCAGGTGGGGTTGGTCCACGGACCGAGCACCGCCTTGTCGTTGCAGAGCAGCAGGAGGAACACGGTGGCGCTCGGGAGCAACACGCCGGCGAGGGCCTGAACGGCGGTGGTGATCGTGCCCAGCGGGGCGCCCGGGATCAGCACGATCGCGGCCGCGAGGACAACCATGGCCGCGTAGCTGCCGTGGAACAGCCTCGCCTTGCTGAGGCCGTGGTGCAGCGAGTGGGGGCGGCGGAAAACGTCGCCAAACGCGTAGGAGCTCGCGAGCGTGACCGCCGCGGCACCGATGATCGCGGCATTCAGGAGCGCGATCGCGAAGAGGGCGCCGGCGGCGGGGCCGAGCGTGTGCGCGAGACCGCTGGCCACGGTGCCGGCATCGACGAACTGGCCCTGCAGTCTTGTGCCGCCGAACGCGAACGCGGCGGCGATCATCAGCGCGGCGGCGCCGAGGATCACCACCACCGAGCCGATCACGGTGTCGGCGCGCTCGTAGTTGATCCAGCGCGGCGTGATGCGCTTGTCGATCACGTTGGACTGCTGGAAGAACAGCTGCCAGGGCGCGACCGTGGTGCCCACGATCGCGATGATCAGCAGCATCGAGGTCGAGTTGATGCCACCCTGCACCCCGGGCGTGACCGCCGCGTGGAGGACGGGCGCGAGGTGCGGATGGCTGAGGATGGCCAGGGGTATGGCCACGAAGTTGGTGACCACAAACACGTACATGAACCGCTCCCAGCGCCGGAAGCTGCCGGTCATGGTCATCGCGATCAGGGCTGCCGCTGCCACCGGGACGGCGACGTACTTGCTGACGCCGAAGTAACCGAGCGCGAGGCTGACGCCGATGAACTCGGTCACGATGGTCAGGAAGTTCAGGATGAACAGGTCACCGACCGAGAAGGCGCCCCAGAACTTGCCGAAGCGCTCGATGATGAGGCGGGCGTGGCCGACGCCGGTGACCGCGCCGAGGCGGACCACCATCTCCTGGTTGACGATCAGCACCGGGATCAGCAGCAGCAGCGTCCAGAGCAGGGTCAGCTTGTAGTTCTGGCCTGCCTGCGCGTAAGTGGCGACACCGCCGGCGTCGTTGTCGCCGACCATCACGATCAGGCCGGGGCCCATGATCGCGAGCAGGGCCAGCAGCCGCCGGCGGCGGGAGCGCGGCCGGGCCTCGTGCTGGCCCAGCGTGCCGAGCGCTCCGTGGATGTCGCCGACATGGGCGTCGTCGAGCACGTTGCGGCGGCCCGGTGGGGCGAGGACGGCCGGGTTCTGCGGGGCGAGAGTTGTGGTGTTCATGGTGACCTCCGTGGGGAATCAAGGGTGGGTTGCGCGGGGCGGCGCGCCCACCCGGGAGGTCACTGGCCCAGCTCAGACCAAGGGCAGCCCAGGCGAGCGCACGGCCGCGCTCGTTCTTTGACTGTCTAAGTCAGGCATCGCTTCACCCTC
>Ga0187769_10000308_pt1 | contig 26837 bp, 24 predicted proteins | sample 0116_SJ02_MP02_1_FD_133140 | JGI IMG/M metagenome (GOLD analysis project Ga0187769, IMG submission 133140) | Tropical peat soil microbial communities from peatlands in Department of Meta, Colombia - 0116_SJ02_MP02_10_MG | ecosystem: Environmental > Terrestrial > Soil > Wetlands > Peat | place... | reverse complement strand
TACCGCGCGAACCGAGGCCGCTGTCCGAGCGTAGCGGCCCGGTGACCAGCAGGCCCGGCGCCGGGTTGGCCGAGAACGCCGCGCACCGAGCGATCACGGGCGGCAATCCAAAAAAGCCGGGCGGCGAAGCGAAAATCTGGCGCAATTGCGCCGTGGCCTGCTTGCGAACTTTCATATTTGCAACCAGTTCGGGGCCGATACGGGATAGCATGCCGTGCGGTTGCGATAGCTGGGCCGGGACCTCGGGCGCTGGGAGTAGACAAGCCCAGCGCGCTTTTTGGGTGCGGGCCTCGCGCGGCGGCGCGACGTACAGACGACCGCCACGGCTAAGGAGTCAGAATGCAGCTCTCCGTGCAGACCATGGTCAACCGACTGGGCGAACGGCTGGATGCGCCCTTTGCGTTTGCCAGCCCCGATGGCACTGTCCATCGGACAGGCCAGGGCGAGCCCCGCTTTACGCTGGTCTTTCGTACCGAGGCCGCGCTTCGAGCCACACTGATGCGCGGGCACATGGGATTGCTCGAGTCGTATTTCGATCAGACAGTCGACGTTGACGGCGACTTTGCGGCCGCCCTGGCTGCGGGACTTTCGGGCCGCTTCGACAAGCAATTCACGGCGCTTGGCGGCGTAGAAAACCGTCTGCATGAGCTGCGTTACTCCAACCGCAGTCCTGCCCAAGCGAAGGCGAATGCACGCGCGCACTACGGCCTGGGCGAAGCGTTTTATCGACTTTGGCTTGACGATCCGCTCAAGATGTACACGTGTGCGTATTGGGCAGAGGACACGCACACCCTCGAGCGGGCGCAGTGCAACAAGATTGATCATGTTTGTCGCAAAATTCGCCTGGCGCGTGGCGAGCGCTTTGTCGACATCGGCTGCGGATTCGGTGGCTTTCTCTTTCGCGCGGTGGCCAATGTCGGCGCTACGGGTACCGGCATCAATACGACAACGGAGCAGGTCGACTGGCTGCGCGAGGAGGTCCAGCGCCGTGGTCTTCGTGGTCAGATCGATGTGCGAGAAGCGGATTTTCGCGACGTCGACGCCCAGTACGACAAAGTCGTCTCGATCGGGGTGCTCGAGCACGCTGGCCGCGACCAGCTTGCCGAGGTCATCCGGGCGCATGCGGATTTTCTGCGGCCCGGCGGCTTGGGAATGCTGCATTTCATAGGGCACGTTGGCCGTTATGAGACCGAGCTATTCATCCGTAAGCACGTATTTCCTGGAGGATGGATACCGAGTCTGGCGGACGTGATCGTCGAAATGGAACGCTGCGGATTGGAGGTCTTGGATATCGAGAACTTGCGCCGGCACTATGCGTTGACGCTCGACGAATGGGGGCGCCGCTTCGAGCGCAACTGGGAAGCGATCCACGCGCTTGATCCGCAGCGGTTTGACGAGCGCTTTCGGCGCGTTTGGCGCACCTATCTGGTGGGGTGTGCCGAAATGTTTCGCTCACCGGCCGGTTACACGCACCTGTTTCAGATCGTCTTTAGCAAGGGCAACGTCCGGGCGGATGGCTATCCCATGACCCGGGCGCACCTGTATGCAAAATGATGTTTGGACCCACGGTGAGCGCAAAGCAAGGCTGATAGCCGACATGCAACGCTCGAGGAGCTCCGCGCCGCTGGGGCTGAGCAAGCGCACGTCGAACCTGTTTCGTGATCGCGTGCCGCCCGGCAAGCAGCATCTGGACCTCAGCGCCTTTTGCCATGTCCTCGAGGTCTGTGCGGCTGAGGGCTGGGTCGATGCCGAGGGTCTGACGAGCTACGAAGACCTCGTTGCGGCGACACTGCCGCACGGCGCCATGCCGGCGGTAGTTCCGCAGCTCAAGACCATTACGATCGGTGGAGCCGCGGCGGGGGTCGGCATCGAGGCCACGTCGTTTCGGTACGGGTTGATGCACGAAACGCTTACGCAATTCGACATTTTGCTTCCCGATGGCGACATTGTGCTGTGCACCCCCGAGAACGCGTACCGCGACTTGTTTTTCGGTTTCCCGAATTCTTACGGGACGCTGGGCTACGCCCTGCGCCTGCGCCAGCGCACGATTCGGGTCAAATCCTGCGTGCAGGTCGAGCACCTTCGCTATGAGTCTGCAGGGTCGTACTTGGCCGCCTTGGCCGAACACTGTGCCGGCACAGCCGATTTCGTTGACGGAGTTGTTTTTGGTCCGCGATCGCTGGTCCTGAACGTAGCGCGCTTTACCGATGAGGCGCCGTGGCTCAGTGACTACGGTTTCGAACACATCTATTACCGCTCTTTGCTAGAAAAGGATGTCGATTATTTGGACGTCGGAGATTATCTTTGGCGATGGGATACTGACTGGTTCTGGTGCTCAAAAAACCTCGGCGCGCAAAATCCGCTGGTGCGGCAGATTCTGGGCCGCAAAAGACTCAATTCGCGCACCTACACACGCGCAATGCGCTTCAATTCCCGCTGGGGGCTCACGCGAGGCTGGGCGCGCCTGATGGGGCGTTATCCGGAGTCGGTCATCCAGGATGTGGACATTCCGCTGGCGCACGCGGAAGAATTCCTGGATTTTCTGCTGCGCGAGATCGGAATTCTGCCCATCTGGATCTGCCCGCTGCGCGCCGTGGACGCGGCGTCTCACTATCCACTCTACCCCTTAGTGCCCGGCACTTTGTACGTGAACTTTGGATTCTGGGACAACGTCTATAGCCGCGTTGCGCACGAGACGGGCCATTTCAACCGCCTGATTGAGCGCGAAGTGCTTCGCCTGGGCGGCATCAAATCGCTGTATTCCGAGAGCTTTTTTACGCGCGAGGAGTTTGCGCGGGCCTACGACGTGGCGCATTTTCAGACCCTCAAGGCAAAGTACGATCCGCAAGGCCGCGCTCTCGGTCTCTATGAAAAGTGCGTGCAGCGCGCGTGAGGCGATTCGGCGCGCCTGGCTGCTGTCAGGCGATCGACCAATTACGCAAAGCGCAGAGCCCGACAGCCTCGAACGAGCCGCCGGCCTGGACTGCGTCGTCCCGGCCCCGACCGGGCGCTGCAGCCCGCGCTCGCTTCAAACGGCATTCAGGACACGATCGAGCCGGGCGCGGACTTCCCGGGCGAGTGGCGCAACTTCCGGACGCGCCGTGAGTTCGAACAGGGCAATGGGATCAAGCACTTCCACGTGCACACCCTCGGTATCCTGGCGCACGACTACGTTGCAGGGCATAAGCAGACCGATCGACGGTTCGGCGTCGATTGCCTGCGCCGCATATGGAGGGTTGCAGGCGCCCAAGATCCGATAGGGCGGCATGTCCCGGCCCAATTTCTTTTTCATCGTATCGGCGACGTCGATGTCGGTCAGTACGCCAAAGCCTTCCTTCGCAAGCTCCTGCGTAACTTTCGCAACGGCTGCATCGAACGAAATTGCAACGGTCTTGCCAAAGCCATAGTTGTTGTGCATGACGTCGCTCCTTTTGACAGTGACACATTCTGCCACTTCGGAAACGATGGGTCCGAGTCCGATCGCCCGCTTTCGCCTTTGCCCGCGGCGCAACGCTCCTGTACGCCCTTTTTTGAGTTATGACGTGTGCCAAGGGCGGGAGCCGCCAAGGGGCCAAACAGACCTTCGGTGCCAAGAACGGATGGCGTGCCGGTAGTATGCAAAAAACCCGACCGTGCGCAAAAGCGGACAGCCTCAAACTCCAAGCAGCGTCGGCGCTTGTGCCGACTCGCGCCTAGCGCGGCTGGCGCCGTGCGGTGTCGAGCAATTCTTGCAAGGCACAAAGCTCGAGCACCGCGGCGGCCTGTTCAAAGGTAACGTCGTGTCGGTTCATGAGCGCGCGGATTTGAACGATCTGCCGCGTCGCTTCAAGCTCGCGCTGTTCATCGCTTTTGTCCATATCACCTCCTTTGTACGTCAATTGTTGGGTTTGCGAAGTGCCGAGTCGGGTGCTGCGAGGCCGCGCCCCCGAGGTGCATATTGCCGCAAGACGCAATCACTCGTAGCGGACTGCACCCGGCTCGGAGAGAATGTCGGGCATCCACGGAGGCGCGGCTGTCCGACGAAATCTGCTTCGGACCCGTGGCAGGAGATCGTTGCTCGGCGCGACTGCACGAAGGGGCTCTTCCCGCCCATGGGATCGGTCGGCGTCGGGTCCTTCGGGTGCAGGCGGAAACATGCGGTCCCGTTTCGGGGTTTGGTCGGGGACCGGGCCGGCGCAGCGGAGCCAGAAATCACAGCGCGCAAGAATGAGTCGTACATATGGCAAAGCGCGCCCTTCGCCTGTCAAAGCTCTCCGACTGGTTGGAGCCGGGGCCCGTGGTTCTCCTCGCGATGGCACGACGGGGCAGGGCCAATGTCATGAGGCTTTCGTGGCGCACGATGATGGAGTTTGCGTCATTGCTGCACGGTTTCGTCGTCCGTGCCCCCGCACTATAGCTTTGATGCGCTCCTTGCAACACGCCAATGTACGACCATTATTCCAAGCGAAGGGCTTGCTGCGCAGGTGGTCGGCTGCGCGAATTGCTCCGGACGCTGGGTGGACAAGTTTCAGGCTCGTGGGCCGTTTGCCCATGCGCGTGCGGCGGCTTGCTGCGTCGCTCATCGCGCAGTGCTTCGGCGATGTGGAGTGTCGGATTTCGGATTCGCGCCTGGTCAAGCGCACCAGGTTTTCTGTACTCGCGGTGCTCAGAGCATGGATCGATCCCGCAAGCAAGGATCCGCGCACCTTGCATCACGGGGGACGAGCAAAATTCATGATCGCACGCGAGACCATAAAACTTCCCTCGAGGGTGCGGTAGTGAAGATCGGCGCGCCCGCGCCGATCGATGAGCGTTTCTCCGGCACCCGGGTTTGCCCTCCTTCGCGTTTTTCCGACGGCCACCCGCCTCGTTGGTGCCGTCCGCGGTCGCGGCCGTGCCTGTGCAATTGTCGGTTGCTCGGAACCTTTGCCAGACGCGTCGCGCTAGACTTGCCACGGTCAGTGCGCCGGAGTCCGCGTCAGTGGATCTGATTCGATCGATACAGGAGACCTCCTGGCGGGCGTCTTTTGATGAGCGCCAGCAGCGGGAGGCCACCCAAGCTCTCGAGAGCGGCGGGCTGCTATTTTTTCCGCGCCTTGCCTTTGAGCTCGATGAAAGCGAGCGCCGCTTTCTTGATCCGGCCACTGTGCACGGAAAGACGAAAAATATCAGCTACGATCCCCGACGGGAAGACGTGCGCGGGAGCACGGTGCAGGGAGTCGATGCGTTTGCCTTGCAGCGGATGCTGGCACGCTACGCGACGCAGTCCTTCGAACTGGTGCGCGCCTTGCTGCCGCACTATGTCCCCTCTTTGGAGGTGGCTCGAACCAGTTTTCGGCCTGCGGAAGTAAGCGGAAGGGCGAGTTCGTGGCGCAAAGACGACACTCGTTTGCACATCGACGCCTTTCCGTCGAGCCCCAACCAGGGCAAGCGTCTGCTGCGTGTCTTCACCAATGTGAATCCCGGTGGCAAAGACCGTATCTGGCGCGTGGGCGAACCCTTTACGAACGTGGCGCAGCGCTTTTTGCCAGGCATCTCTCGTCCTCTACCCGGCTCGGCCCGGTTTCTGCGCGCTTTGGGGATCACGAAATCCCGGCGCACGGACTACGACCACATCATGCTGCAGATCCACGACCACATGAAATCCGATGCAGAGTATCAGGCGAAGGTGGGCTTCACGGAGCTGCGTCTTCCCCCGGGTTCAACATGGATCGTGTTTTCGGACTGCGTCTCCCATGCGGTGCTCGCCGGGCAGTTCCTGATGGAGCAAACGTTCATGCTGCCCGTCGGCGGCATGCTGGATCCCGATTGCTCGCCATTGCGCATACTGGAGCGCGCGACGGGTCGCCCCTTGGTCTGACGCCGCCTCCTTCCGCTTTCCTCCGAAACGCCGCATAGGGCACGCTGCCTGCCCGCAAGCTGCAACGGCTACCGGCGCACGCCGACTCAGGGACGCGCCAACGGATTGGGCGTGGGTTCGGCGATTTTCGTGAGCGTATTTCGGTCCGTGTGATGAAAAGGCGCTGGGTTGCCACGGATCAGTAGAACCGTGTCCTCTTCGTACGACCAGGTGCCATCGGGGTGGATCGACACTTTGATGCGGAACTCCACGGTTTTGAAGGCGAAATCGAGAAACGGCGATGAGCGAATTGCGAAATTTTCCGCTTCGCGTGCCGCCCGGAGTTCAAACTCCTTGGCGTCGGGATGGGCCTGACCGGCGGCCATTACGACTTGGGCGCGCGGGATCGTGAGAGTGTGGATAACGGTGCTTGTGGCCGGCTCCCAGAGCCAGTATCCGACCTGATCGTGATAAGTCTTGACTTGGTCGGGTTTGACGATGTGGGTGTGGTAACGCAAGCCGTAAAGCAGTTGTGGTCCGTTCGTCTGAGGGTCGATCGGCTGCAATTCGATGCGCTCCACATATGCTTGCTTTTTTGGTCCCTCGGCCTTGGGCTTGACGTCGAGGCCCCGGCGTCCTTCCCAAACTCCGGCCATGGCACGCAGCGGGCCGAGGTTGCGCAGCGTATCGACGTCGATCGGCGAAGGTTCGGTGAAAATGTCCTCCGGGAATTGTCCCATTTGCGCGCGCTCCCAGTTGGATCGGTTACTGCTTGCCGCGCGGCGCAGCCGAATTGCGCTCGCCGCCGGCCGCATGCTACGAGGACCGCAGCAGGCGCGATCTTGGGGTCAAAGGCGTGCGCCGGTCAAGTAACGACCGTTGCAGTTTCTTCCTGCTCCCGGGGATCGGCCGAATAGTCCTCGCTCCGGGTACCGGGCACGGGTGCGTCGACGTCAACCTTGAAGCGCGACACCGCGTCGTTGAGGCCTTTGGCCTGCTCGCACAGCAGGGATGCCGACGCGGTGCTTTGCTGGGCAAGGGCGGCATTGCGCTGCGTCAGGTCATCGAGCGAACGCACCGTCTGATTGACCTGGTCGAGGGCGTGAAACTGCTCGTTGCTAGCGCGGGAGATTTCCGCGATGAGATCCGTCACCCGAACGACCTGGGACACCATTTCGCCGATGCGGGCGCCCGCGCGTTCGACGAGTTCCGACCCGGAGTTCACCTTGTCCACGCTGGACGTAATCAGCGACTTGATTTCCTGCGCGGCAACGGCGCTGCGCTTGGCCAGGTTGCGGACTTCGCTGGCCACTACGGCGAAGCCGCGGCCCTGGGCACCTGCCCGCGCCGCCTCGACGGCCGCGTTCAACGCCAGGATGTTGGTCTGGAAAGAAATGCCATCGATGACGGTGATAATTTCGCCGATGCGCCGCGACGACTGCTGGATGTCATGCATCGTGGCGATGATGTCGGTGACGGCGCGGCCACCGCCACTGGCCGCCTCACGGGCGCTATGGGCCAATTCGTTGGCCTGGCGCGCCGAGGCGACGCTTTGCCGGACGGTGGCGGTGAGCTGCTCCATGGATGCCGCGGTTTGCTGCAAGCTTCCGGCCTGCTGCTCTGCATGAGAATACAAGTCACGGTTGCCGTCCGAGATGCTCTCGCTCCCGGTATTGATGGCATCGCTCGCATGGCGTATCCGGTGCACGATGTCCGTGAGCGTATTGACCATCCGCTCTAAAGCGGCAAGCAGTCGACCGGTTTCGTCGTCGCCGCGGTGGAACGCAACTTGTTTGAGCTCTCCACGAGACACCGATTCGGCAACCGCCACGGCTTCGGTCATCCGGCGCGTGATGAGGCGGACGGTGCGCAGCCCGATGAACAGTGCAAGGGCAATGACGGTAGTGGAGATGATGACGATCAGGACCAACGAGGTGTGCACGCGTTCGGCGACTCGGCGTGTGACGTCGCTTTGGCGTTCGGAGATGCTTTGCACCTGCTGGTCCCCGGCACGCGACTGGCGCGCGGCTGTTTCCTTCAGGCGCCCGAGCGCTTCGCGCATCCCGGCCTCACTTTGCAGCAGTCCGCGCTTGGTCTGGGAAACCCGCGCGACGGCAGTGGTGACGGTCCTCATCGCGCTGCCGGCCGTGTCGATATCCGTCGCGAGACCGTTGTGGCCCATTCGAATCAGCCCCGAGCGCATGGAGCCGATGTCTCCGAGCAACTGGTCTCCCAGTTTTTGCAGATGCGAGGTCGCCTGCTGCGCTTCTTCGTCGGTGGTGGCAAGCATCAGGGAACGCAGCTCGCCCACCATGTCGCGGATCAGCAGCGAAGCCGCTTGACTGTTGGCGACTACGCCCCCGGGTTCGTTACGCAGTTTCAGTGCGGCTTGCAGAATCTGGCGTTGCTTGACGAGCTGCTCTTCGAGCGTATCGATGAGACTCAAGAGTTTCGTGGATTGATCTTCGACGATTGCAAGGACCTGCTTGCGTTGCGCCGCATATGCGGCTTCCGAATCTGAGGATTTGGATAGAACTGCCGCCCTGAGGGGAAACAGCCCCGTGCCTTCGCGCGTAAACGCGTCCGATAGGTTCGGCAGCGCTGCGCGGATTTCGCGCAGCGCGTTCTCTTCTCCTGGCGTGGACGCGATCCGTTCCATACTGTCGAGCGACGCTTTAAGGCGTTCGCGCAGCGGGCCGAGACGGTAGCGGTTGGCAACGACGTCAGTGTCATAGACGAGCAAGTTGAGGTCCTTGAGCTTGTTGCTCACGAACATTGCATGTTGGATTGTTTCCCCGAGACGGATGCTGGCTTCCTGTGCCTGGTCCGCGGCGTGGCCGGCATCGGCTTCAATGCCCGCGACCGTGGAGCGGATCGCACCCACGGCCGCCTCTGCGCTTTGCAATGCGTTGCGGGCATTTGCGCTTTGTGTTTGGTACGCCGTCTCGTCGGAGAGTCGCTGTTTGACCGAGGAGACGATCTGCATTTGCGCGGTCCGAAACGGCGAAACGTCGGTTGCGTGCGACGAATCGAGTTCCCGGATCTCGCTTTGAAGCCGCTCGAGCACGCGCAGTTCGGCCTCGACGGCCTCGATCATCGGTGCGGCTGCGTCCGCCTCCTCGACCAGACTGAGCCGCAGCAGGGCTCCGAGCATCCGCTCGGTGTGCTCTTGGATCTCGTAAGTCTTGTTCTGCAGCGGCGTTGCTTGCTCTGTCAGGCCGTCGAGGACGGAGCGAATCGACGTCACGCCGAAGTAGGCGGTGCCCGATACCGCGACAAGGCCGGCCGAGGAAAATGCCACGAGGGCGAAGACTCGCTGCGAAATCTTCATGGTGGCGGGCGCAGGGGCTGGTCAGGTGGTCGCGTACCGACGCTGTCGGCGCGCTGCGCTACTGCAGCTTGGCGATGTGCCCGTCGCGCACTTGCGTCAAAAAGACCTGATTCAGAGCTTGGTGCGATGCGCCGCTAAGCGTGACCGTCACGCCGCCGAGATCGACGCTTTGCATGCCTTCGAGGGCCCCGATGAGATTCGTTCGGGTCAGAGCCCTGCCTGCGTGCTCCAGCCCGTAGACAAACACCTTCGCCGAGATGCAACCTTCCAGGTTGACGAATCCCAGTTCCGTGCCCGATTGTCCGAGCAGCTCTTTGCATGATCGGGTCACTGCCGAATCCGCGTCCTCCGGAAACGGAACAACCTGCGAGATGATGACCCCGTCCCCATCCTTGCCCACCTGAGCCACCAGGCTATCGGTGCCGACGAAAGACACGGTTGCGAGCTGCGATTTGAGGTTTGCCGCCCGCGCCTCTTTGATGAAAGCCGCAATAGGTGCATAGGGCCCGACCATGATGATCGCGTCGGGTTTGGCTTCCAGCATGGTCGCCAGCCCGGACTTGACCGCTAGGGTGTTGCGTGGAAACGTGCTTTTGGCCGCTACGCTCAGGCCACGTTTTTGCATTGCTTTCTCCGTGCCGGAGAGCACTGCCAGACCGAAGCCGTCGTCCTGGTAAAACACCCCGATCGACTTGGCGCCATGGGCCAGAAACTGCGCAACCAAAGCCTCGGCCTCGTCGTTGTAGCTCGCCCGAATGTTGAAGATTTGCCGGGTGACGGGCTGACGCAGCGCCATGGACCCCGTAAATGGCCCGACGAGCGGAACGTCCATCTCTTTGAGAATGGGCACAACGGCATTGGTGGTCGGCGTGCCGACCGACCCGAAGAGGGCGAAGACTTGCTGCTGCTCGATCATCTTGAGCGTTTCGTCGACCGACTTGTCCGGCTCGTAGCTGTCGTCAGCGACGAGCAGCGTGATCTTGCGCCCGTTCACTCCGCCCTTGGCATTGACGGCATTAAACACGGCTTCGGCTCCGGCGCGCATGGCCTTGCCCAGAGCGGCCGCCGGGCCTTCTTGCACGTTGACCATGCCGACCTTGATCTCCGTGTCGGTCACGCCGGTCTCGGCGCGGGCGGCGGCGCCCGGACCGAGCGCGAGACCCGCGGCGATTCCGACGGTGATTGCCAGACCTTTCATGCGCTGTCTCCGATTGCAAACCGCGGCACCAACAGGGCGCCACACGCGTTGCGATCGGCCTACGGTAGCGTCGGCTGTTATCCGCCTAACCGGCAAAAAGCATCTGAATTTCCAAGCAATTGAGTACCTCCCCGCGGGGCGTCGGCAGGGCGGTATCCGGGAGACTTCTCGCTGCATCGCCTGCCGGCTAGGATTGGCACCCAGGGGCTCGATGACGAGACCACTAGTTGCGGACGATTGTGCGACATTGCAAGCTTCCTTGCGGCACCGCGATCCCGGTGCTGGGCCTGGGCACCTGGCGCATGGGTGAATCGGTCAGAAGGCGCCGCTCCGAGGTGAAGGCGGTGCGCGATGCGCTTGCGATGGGCTATCGCCTGATCGATACGGCGGAGATGTACGGTGCGGGCGGCGCGGAGACAGTGGTCGGGGCGGCGCTCACCGATGCCTTGCGGGCCGGCGATCTGCGGCGCGACGAGCTGTTCGTGGTGAGCAAGGTCCTTCCGCACAATGCCAGCCGCACCGGGACACTGGCGGCTTGCGACCGCAGCCGCGCGCGCTTGGGTCTGGATCGAATCGACCTGTACCTGCTGCACTGGCGCGGTTCGTACGCCTTGCGCCAGACTTGCGCCGCGATGCTGGAACTCATTGCGCGCAAGCACATTTCCCACTGGGGTGTGAGCAACTTCGATACGTCCGACATGAACGAACTTCGTGCCGTGCTGGCCGAGCTCGGCATTGCACGGGGCACGGCCGCGGCCTGCGCCACAAATCAGGTGTATTACTCGGTGCGCGCGCGGGGCCCGGAATTTAGCCTGCTGCCCTGGATGCGCGCGCAGCGCATGCCGCTCATGGCCTACAGTCCGATCGACCAGGGTGCTCTGGCGGCCGAGCCAGCGCTGCGCGCGATGGCAAAGCGCCGGGGCCTCTCAGCCGCGCAACTCGCGCTGGCATGGGTTCTGGCGCAGGAATCGGTGATCGCGATACCCAAGTCGGTTCGCGAGTCGCATCTGCGGGAGAACCTCGCTGCGGCGCAGGTCGAGTTAAGTGCACGCGACTTGGCCGAGATCGACGAGCGCTTTCCCCCGCCGCGGCGCGAGACCACGCTCGACGTGCTCTAAGCGGCAGGGTCAACCGCGGCCCAGGCGCTAGGCGGCATCGGAGCCGCCCGCAAAAGGCGCCGCGTTGGCCGCCGCATCGCTCGCGAGCGTCGCGGGCGCGATAGCCGCCAGCCCGACCTCCACGTTCGGATAGCGCAAGCGCAGGCGCAGTTCGCGCTTCATTCGCTGGTTTCGGAGCCGGCGTGACTCGGTCAAAAACGACATGCGCCGAGGGCCCACTGCGGCGCAGAGCTGCTCCGAGGCGACTCGAGGGGGGCGGGCTAACCCGACTCGGTCGGCGACCCGGTCCAGGAATTCGCCCAAGAGCAACTGCGAATCGTCAACGATGTTATAGGTTCGAGACGGTGCGGCGCGAAAAAGCGCGCTGATGCAAGCCCGTGCGAGATCATCGGCATGGATGTGATTGGTGATCACATCTTGGCCTGACGTCGCCACGGGAATGGCCTGTCGCAGGCGCTCGAGGGGCAAGCGGTCCGCAGCATAGATACCCGGAGCCCGGAGCACCGCGGCGTGCCAGCGGCTTGCGCGCAGCCGCGACTCGGCCTCCAGGCGACGCTGCGCCCGCTCGTTTGCGGGCGCCGGCGGCGTGCTTTCATCGGTCCAAGCGCCCCGACGATCGCCGTAGACCCCGGTTGTACTCATGTAGAGCATCCGCGCCGTGGCTTTCGGCCGCAACAGGCCTAGGAGGTGGCGGGTGCGCCGGTCGCGGCGACCGCTTGGCGAAGTTGGCGCGAGCACGACGATGCGCTGGGCCAGCGCGCCGATGCGGGGTTCCTTCCGGCGGGCATCGAGGTCGAGGAGCAGGGGAATTGCACCGGCGCGCCGCACCGCGGCGGCGCTTTGCGCGTTTGCAACCGTTCCAAAGACGCGAAAGCGGTCGCGTAGCCGTGCGACAATCCGTGTTCCGATGTCTCCGCAACCGACGATAAGCAAGCGCGGTCGCCCAAGACGTCGGCGACAGGGCTGCGCCGCGGCCGTCGTGGGGACAGATTGCGGCCTCCCGGTTGCTTCCGATGCGGCTCGTGTTGGAATCATGAATCGTCGCGCAGTTCGACAGCCGAGCGGGCTTGTCGAAATCGCTCTTGCTTGCTGACAAATCGCGCTTTTTCAAACATGACAAGCTACAAAGTTCTCGTGCAGCCGTCGGGCCGACAATTCACCGTGAGCTCGGAGCAGACAGTGCTCGCGGCGGCCCTGGCTGCGGGCATTACGCTGCCTCACGGGTGCAAAAACGGCGCTTGCGGCTCGTGCAAAGGCAAGGTGCTTTCGGGCCGGGTTCGTCACGGACCTCACGCGGAAGCGGCATTGAGCCCGGCCGATGAGGCCGCCGGTCTGGCGCTGTTTTGTCAGGCGCATCCGCAAGCCGACCTCATCATCGAGGCAAGAATCGCTGCTGCACTCGATGGAATTGTGCCGCACAAAATGCCCGGGCGCATAGAGCGCATTGACTGGCCGGCCAAGGACGTAGCCATTTTGACCGTCCGCCTTCCGGCTACAGAACGGCTGCAGTTTCGGGCGGGTCAGTACATGGATTTCATCCTCGCCAACGGCGTGCGTCGCAGTTATTCGATCGCAACCATGCCGAGCGCCGAGCAGACCATCGAGTTTCACATTCGTCACATGCCAGGCGGAACCTTCACCGATGCTCTCTTCGGAGAGCGCACTCCGAGGGTGCAGGAGCGAGGCATCCTTCGCCTGGAAGGGCCACTGGGAACGTTTTTCCTTCGCGAGAACGATCCGCAGCCCATCGTGCTGCTCGCCAGCGGCACCGGCTTTGCGCCCATCAAAGCCATCATCGAGACGATCTTCGCCAAGGGAATCCATCGCGACGATCCGGCGACCGGTCGACGTGCGCGTGCGGTGGTTTTGTACTGGGGCGCGCGTACGCGCAAGGACCTGTACCTGGATGCGCTGCCGCGGCGATGGGAACAGGAGCAACCCAATTTTCGGTACGTCCCGGTCCTCTCCGAACCCGATCGCGACGCGTCCGAAGACGGGGCTCCGGGCGGGAGTTCTGGCCCGACCGGGGTGCGGGCGCCGCAGGCGTGGAGCGGGCGAACCGGCCTCGTGCATCGCGCGGTGATGCAAGACTTGCCGGATCTGTCCGGCTACCAGGTCTACGCCAGCGGAGTACCGATCATGGTGCAGTCGGCTCACCGGGATTTTGTCGCGCAGTGCGGCTTGGAGGAGGAGAACTTTTTCTCCGACGCGTTTGTTTCGCGCGCCGACCTGGCACAGGCGCACTGAGTATTGCGGCTGCGCGGCCGCATGCCACGCGTTATTCCCCCAAGTAGGCTTCGCGCACGCGCGCGTCGTGCAGCAAGTCGCTGGCCTTGCCCGAAAGACTGATTGTGCCCGAGTCGAGTACGTAGGCACGGCTTGCCGCCTCCAGTGCCAGCTTGGCATTTTGCTCGACCAATAGCATGGGTATGCCTTGCGCCGAGGCGGCACGAATCACTTCGAAGATCTTCTCAACCATGATCGGGGAAAGCCCCATGGAGGGTTCATCGAGAAGAAGCAAGCGGGGCCGGCTCATCATGGCGCGCGCAATTGCCAGCATCTGCTGCTCGCCTCCCGAGAGGTTGCCGGCGAGCTGCACCGCGCGTTCCTTCAGACGCGGAAAAGTCTCGTACTGCCGCTCCAGGTCCGTTGTGATGGCGCCGGTGTCGACGCGCGCATACGCACCCATGAGCAGATTCTCCCGGACCGTCATTCGTGTGAAGATTCCGCGCCCCTCCGGTACCAGCACCAGGCCCTGCCGGAGCAATTCGTGCGGCGGCACCGAGCGCGTGCTGCGCCCCAGATATTCGATCGTTCCGTCCCAGGCAAGCGAACCCGTGACAGCCCGCAGCGTCGTCGTTTTGCCCGCGCCGTTTGCTCCGATGAGGGCCACGAGTTCGCCCGGAAGAATCTGCAGGTCCACACCTTTTACGGCGTGAATGCCGCCGTAGTCCACTCGCAGGCCGGCGATGCGCAGTACGGGTGCGTTCATCATGCTTCAGGCCGGCGCGTGCGCACGCCCCAGGTACGCTTCGATGACGGCCGGATCGTGTTGCACTTGTCCGGGTGAACCTTCCTTGATGACACGGCCTTCGTCGAGAACCGTCACCTGGTCACACAATCCCATCACCAGCTTTACGTCGTGTTCGATGAGCAGGATCGTGATGCCGTCGGAGCGGATCCGCTCCAGGAGGCGGCGCAATCCCGTCTTTTCGGTGGCGTTCATTCCAGCCGCCGGTTCATCGAGCGCCAGCAACTTGGGATCAGTGGCGAGTGCCCGCGCGATCTCCAGGCGTCTCTGGTCTCCGTAGGAGAGCGTTCGGGCCTGCAAATGACCTAAGTGGCTGATGCCCACGTACTGAAGCAGTTCGCGCGAGCGCTGGCGGATCTGCTCCTCCTCCCGGCGCGCAGTGCCCGTACGCAGCACCGAGGCCAACGCGCCGCAGTGCGTGCGCACGTGGCGGCCGACCATCACGTTTTCCAGTGCGGTCATGTCCGCGAAGAGACGGATATTTTGGAAGGTGCGAGCAATTCCGGCGGCCGCGACCCGGTGTACGGCTGTCGGCTCGTAGGCGGTTCCGTCAAGCTCGAAGTGGCCGGCATCGGGTCTGACCAGGCCCGTGATGACATTAAAGAACGTCGTCTTGCCGGCGCCGTTGGGCCCGATCAATCCGTAGATTTGCTGGCGCTCGATGTGCAGGCCGACTTCCTCCAGCGCTTGCAGGCCCCCGAAGCGCTTGCTGACGCCTCCGACGTTGAGCATGAGGTGGCGGCTCATCGATGCTGTCTAGCTGTCCGCAGACGCTTGCGTCGGTGTTGACGTGATCGTGGACGGTGCGACGCCGTGCTGCGGGGCCGGCCACAGACCCTTGGGGCGATAGAGCATGATGACAACAAGCGCGGCCCCGTAGAGCAGCATGCGCAGAACTTCCGTGTCAATGAGAGTGCGCCCGAACAGCTGGGTCTGCAGGGGTCCGACCGAGTGGCGCAGCAATTCCGGAAAGACCGACAGCATCACCGCGCCCAGGATTACCCCCGGGATGTGGCCCAATCCACCCAGCACGATCATCGACAACACGATGATCGATTCCATCAAGGAAAACGACTCCGGGGACACAAAACCCTGGAAAGCCGCAAACAGCGACCCGGAGACGCCGCCGAATGTGGCCCCCAGTCCGAAGGCCAGCAATTTGACGTTGCGCACGTTGATGCCCATGGCTTTGGCTGCGATTTCGTCCTCGCGGATCGCCATCCAGGCGCGCCCCACCCGCGAATCCTGCAGCCGCGCGCACACGAGGACGCACAAAAGTGCTAACACCGTGAACAAGTAGTAATACAGTTGCAGGGACGTTAACTGCAGCCCCGCAACAGACAGCGCGCGATCAAAACGCAGTTCTCCGATGCGCACGGGGTCGATCAGCGTGATTCCTTGGGGGCCGTTGGTCAGATTGATCGGCTCGTTCAGATTGTTCAGAAAGATGCGAATGATCTCGCCGAATCCGAGCGTGACGATGGCCAGATAGTCCCCGCGCAGCTTCAGCACGGGTGTCCCCAGGAGCACGCCAAACCCCGCGGCGACGGCTGCTCCCAACGGAATCGCAGCCCAGATTGGCACATGCAGACCATTGGGAAACAATTGCGCAATCGCAGGAAAGTTTTGCACCAGGTGGGGTGAACCCAGCAGGGCGAAGGTATACGCACCAACCGCGTAAAACGCGATGTACCCCAGATCCAGCAAACCGGCGAATCCGACAACGATATTCAGGCCCAGCGCCAGCATCACGTACAGTGCCGCAAAGCCGAGCGTGCGCACCCAGGCCGGGCCAAGCCAGCCGGCAACCAGGGGTAGCACCAGGAGCACGAGCGCAATCGATACCGTTGCACCGAGCACGGCCCTTCGCGACCCGTGTTTGCCTGGCGGTGTCGAGCTCACGTGCGCGAATCGAGCATTGTGCGGGCTAGCGGCATGTCCGTTCGAGCGTCGCGCATCAGGCGCGATCGGCGACGCGTTCGCCGAGCAACCCCGAGGGCCGCAATATCAATACGGCGCACAGGACGATGAAGGCGAACACGTCCTGATAATTGCTTCCGAAGACGCCGTTGCTCAACTGGTCGATGTAGCCGGCGCCAAGGGCCTCGATCAAGCCGAGCAAAATGCCCCCGATCATCGCCCCGGGAATGTTGCCGATGCCGCCCAGCACGGCCGCCGTAAAAGCCTTGAGCCCCGGGATGAAGCCCATGTAAAAGTGCGCGACGGAGTACAGCGCCGCGTACATCACGCCGGCCACCGCCGCCAGTGCCGCCCCGATCGCAAACGTTGCCGCAATGACCGCATTGGGATTTACACCCATCAGAGATGCGACGCGCGCGTTTTCGGCGGTCGCCCGCATCGCTCGCCCGAGGCGGGTGCGCTGCACCAGAATCAACAAGGCGACCATGATGACTGCAGAGAGCACGATCACCAGCAGTTTGGTGACGGTGGCCGTCGCCGGACCCAGCACAATCGGTTCCGAAGGCAGCAACTGCGGAAAGGTCCGGGGATTGCGCCCCCAGACGCTCATGGCGAGCGTCTGCAGAAGAATCGAGACGCCGATCGCCGTAATCAGCGGAGCCAGCCGCGGTGCGTGGCGCAGCGGCCGGTAGGCCACGCGCTCGATCAGCAGGCTTAGCAGCACGCATACCGGAACGGCTGCGAACATGCCGATGAGCATGAGACCCCAGCCGGGAATGCCCGGCGCGAAGCCCTGTGCCGCCGCAATCGCGCTGAGCGCCGTGAGCGCACCCACCATCAGTACGTCGCCGTGCGCGAAATTGATCAGGTTTACGATGCCGTAGACCATCGTGTAGCCCAGAGCGATCAGCGCGTACAGGCTGCCGAGCACCAGCCCGTTGAAAACCTGTTGTAAGAACGTGTCCAGAGATCCCATCAGTTTTCCGCAACCGCGGCGGTGCCCTTGCGCGCCGGGACGAAGTGGGAGGAAGGTCTGGGGCGCAATTATCGCGTCGTCGAGAGGTACGTGAGCTGTCCGTCTTGCACGTGGTACATCGAAATGGCGCCGTTTTTGATGTCGCCTTTGGCGTCAAAACCGATGTGTCCCGTAAGGCCGTCGTAGTCTGTGGCGGCAACCGCGTTGGTCACCGCGGTGCGGTCAAGCGAGCCGGCCCGGTGGATCGCGTCGACGACGACGTATACGGCGTCGTAGGAGTAGGGCGCGTAAATTTGTACCTCCGAGCCGAACTTGGCCTTGTACTTGGCCATGAACTGCGCGCCCTTGGGCAGCTTTTCGACCGCTTCCCCGGCGCGAGAGCACGTGAGGACGTCCGCACCATCGCCCGCCAGTTTGACGAACTCGGGCGAACAGCTCCCATCGCCGGCCAGCAGCGGCGCCTTGATCCCCAACTGGCGCATTTGCTTGGCCATTGGTCCGGCCGTTGCATCCATTCCGCCGAAGATGATCACGTCGGGTTCGCGCGCCCGGATCTTCGTCAGGATGGCGTTAAAGTCACTCGTTTTGTTGTCGGTGTATTCGCGTGCCACGACCGACACGCCATGGTCCTTGAGGCTATGCTCTATGACGTCGGCCAGGCCTTGCCCGTAGGCCGTACGGTCGTCGATGATCGCGACGGACTTGGCTTTAAAACCGGTGATCGCGTAGCTGGCAAGGGCGGCGCCCTGCTGATTGTCATTGGCTACCACGCGAAAAGTCGTCTTGAAGCCTTGCTCGGTGTACTTGGCCGCGGTCGTCGAGGGCGAGATCTGCGCGACGCCCGCATCGCTGTAGATCTTGGAGGCGGGAATGGAACTGCCCGAGTTCAAATGGCCGACGACGGCCACGACACCCGCGTCGATGAGCTTTTGTGCCGCCAGCGTTCCCTCCCTGGGATCGGCTTTGTCGTCCTCGCCCAGGATCTCTACCCGGTAGATTTTATCGCCAAGCCGCACGCCACCAGCGGCGTTGATCTCGTCGGCGGCAAGGCGAGCGCCGTTTTCGTTGTCCTTGCCCAGGTGGGCATCGCTGCCGCTTAACGGGGCGACATGCCCGATGAGGATGACATTGCCGCCCGGGATCTCGGCCTGCGCACCGCCACTGGATGCCGGCGGGGCCGCTTGCTCCTTGTGGCCGCAACCCAGCAGGGCCGCCGCCATGACACCTGCCGCGGCCGATTTCATCCAGCTCTTCATGGGGTTTTTTCTCTCCGCGTCAGTGCGCGCGCCGGCTCGCCCGCGTGAACGGGCCGGATTCTACGCGCACCGCAACGGGGAAAAGCGCGTCGCCGCGACACTCGCGCGGTCGCGCGAAAACCGGGCAACAAGGCTTTGCAGCGCTGTTGCGAAGCCGTGCCGCTACTTGAGCGACAAGATCCACTTCACGAGCGATGTCGCGTCTTCCTCGCTCAGTTTGGGATTGGCGGGCATGACGTTCTTGCCCCACACGCCAGTGCCGCCTTCACGCACCTTCTTCACCAAGTGCGCTTCGGCACCCGGATCATTTGCGTACTTGGCTGCGACGTCCTTGTAGGCAGGGCCCAGCACTTTCTTGTCCACGCTGTGGCAGGCGAGGCAGTTCTTCTGTTTTGCCAGTTCAAGCTGCGCCATGGCGCTTCCGCTGAACAGAGCACCTACTAGGGCGACGGCAAGTACCTTTTTCATTCGATTCTCCAGAAGGGGAAGAAAGCCCCGGCCCACCCGCAGGGCCAGACGCAGGCGGAGTGTAACTTGTGCACCGCAATGTGCGAACCCGTGGTCGCGGGAATTTTGCGCTGGATCAGGGCTTTTTCACCTCCCCAGCCAATCGCGCTCCGGGCGATAATTACTGCGTCCGCCGGTCCACGTGGAGCAAGGCCTCCGTTGGGCAGGTTTGCGGCAAGTTCGAACGATATCGCGCAGATCTCATATGTGGCTTGTCTGGTCGGCACTCATCTTGGCGGTGCTGCGTTACCTTGAATTCGGGATATTCGCGACGGTGTCCTGGTGGTGGGTCATCGGCCTGCTCGTGGCCGCGTTTATATGGTTTGAATTCATCGAGCGCTACCTTGGTCTGGAGAAGAAAAGAGCGATGGACGAAATGGACGCAGCCAAGGAGAAGCGCATCAAACGCGCTCTGGAGCAAAACCGCGCGAACCGGAAATAGGGGTCACGCCGGCGCCAGTTGTGTCACACGCAACGTGCTGACTCGGGGTTAACCGCAAGCTCCCGTAAAGCCGCAAGCGGTGCAGAATTCACAGCCATCGCGTTTGATCATCGCCGCTGCGCCGCAACTCGGGCAGACCCTTCCCTTGATAGGCGCGGTTCCCAATTCGACCGTCTTGCGGGTCTCGGGCATTGCGAGGATGCCAACGGAGCGAATCGCACGTCCGTCGTCGTCGAGAATTCCGAGCACCTTGTAGCGGTGTAGTAGCAGTGCCGCGATGTAAGAGACGGTGCTCGGATACAGGGCCGAGCGGTCGACACCCGGTACGGGTGCCCAGAAATCACCGTTTTGCTCGCCAAAATTGATCAGTTTGCGCAACTTCATGCCGATCCAGTTGGCATCGACGACCCGCATGTCCAGCGATATGAGTTTGCACAGTCCGTCGAGCACCCTGGGATATTCGCCCGCGAGCCATATCGAGTAGGGTCGACGGCTGCCGTCGGGCAAGGTGAGTTCCTTCACACCAAGGACAAAGTCGTCGCCCGTGTTCGGGTTGTTCACGTCTACCGTCCAACTCATGGTTCCCGCCGGACCTGCCTTGGGCTCCTTGCGCGAGAACAGGGCATCGAGCACCGGCGTCGGATGGGCGTCGAGGTCCCGAAACGTGCCCAGTTCGTCGCATCGCCAGCGCACGATTTGCGCAAACGCGGCCACCACGCCGTTGACCCAGATCTGGTGTCCATCCGGCGGGAAGGGGATCATGAAGCCTTGCTCGTCACGCGAGCGGGCGAGTGCATCGATCTTCATGCGCAGCCAAGCGCGGTCCTCCGAGCGCATATCCATCGACAGCGACTTGGCGATGGCGCCAAGTCCGCGAGGCTGTTCGGCCCCGTTGACCCAGACCTCAAAGGGCATCGGCGGGTTTCCGGTCTGACCGATGAAGATGGCAAAGGACTCGTTGCGTGACGGGATCTCGACCATGTAGGTCCAGGCCAGGTTGCCCGCGGACAGGTCCGGCCGCCCGGGCCACTTCAGACTGGCCAGTGCCGGCTGAGGCGTGAAATCGAGTCGAACGCGGCGGTTGGCGTCGTCCGTGGAACTTGCCGCCACACTGGTCTGCGGCAGGCTCTCCTTCGCGCTGACCGAGAGAACCTCACCGATGACACGATTGGGACGGTAGGTCGTGATGCCCTTCAGACGCGCCTTCCAGGCCTCGAAGTAGATCTTGCGGAAATCATCGAAAGGGTAATCCTCCGGGACGTTCACCGTTTTGCTCACGGCGGCATCGACGTAGGGCTGAACGGCAGCGATCATGCGCATGTGATCGAGCGCGTGCATCTCCAGTGCCCCGACGAAGCTCTCCGGCAGCGCCTCGGGGTTGCCGCCCATCAGTTTGTATAGCCGATAGGCGTAATCCTCAACCTGATATTCCTGGCGTGTGCCATCCGGCATTCGCTTTTTGCGAACGTAAGTCCACGAAAACGTGGGTTCAATACCGCCGGAAGCGTTGCCGGCGAAAGCTAGCGAAATGGTTCCCGTGGGTGCGATCGACAGCAGGTGCGAATTGCGCATGCCGTGGATGCGGATCTGGCGCTGGAGTTCCTCGGGAAGGCGCGCGGCAAAGTGCGGCGCCGCCAAGTACTGCTCGGCGTCAAATAGCGGGAAGGCGCCTTTTTCCCGAGCCAGGTCGACCGACGCCTGATAGGAGATGTCGCGCATGTGGCAGGAGACGCTCGCGGCCATCTTGCGGCCTTCCTCGCTGTCGTAGCGCAGATTGAGCATCGTCAGGGCGTTGCCCAAACCCGTGAAACCCAAACCGACGCGCCGCTTGTTTACCGCCTCCGCACGCTGTTCGGGCAAAGGCCACAGCGTTGCCTCAAGGACATTGTCGAGCGCGCGGATGGCAACCCGCACGACATCGGCAAAAGCGGCAAAGTCGAACTGCGCTTCCTCCGCGAAGGGGTCGCGCACAAATCGCGTCAGGTTGATCGAGCCCAGGCAGCAGCAACCATAGGGCGGCAAGGGCTGCTCACCACAGGGGTTCGTGGCCGTGATGGTCTCGCAGTACGACAGATTGTTGTCTTCGTTGATGCGGTCGAGGAATACGACGCCGGGCTCGGCGTGGTCGTAGGTCGAATGCATGATCTGGTCGAACAAATCGCGCGCGCGCGCCGTCCGATAGACCCAGCTGCCGTCGGGACGCTGCGTGGCGCCCTCGCGGTCGTGGGGCTCGGCCTTGTGCCACAGATCGATGGCCCCGTCGGCCTCGACCGCACGCATGAAGGCGTCGGTTACTGCCACCGACATGTTGAAGTTCGACAAGGAACCGTCGCGCTTGGCGTGAATGAAGTCCTCGATATCGGGGTGGTCGCAGCGCAACATACCCATCTGAGCCCCGCGCCGCGCGCCGGCCGACTCCAGTGTCTCGCAGCTCTTGTCGAAGACGCGCATGTATGACAGCGGCCCGCTGGCGCGCGAGTGCGTGCCCTGGACCAAGGCGCCGCGCGGGCGGATGTTGGAAAAATCGTAGCCGACGCCACCCCCGCGGCGCATGGTCTCGGCCGCCTGATTGAGTGCGACGTAAATGGAAGGCAAGCCTTCCTTCACGCCGCTGATCGCGTCGCCCACCGGCTGCACAAAGCAGTTGATCAGTGTCGCGGAGATCTCTGTGCCGACGGCGGAGTTGACACGTCCTCCCGGAATGAATCCGGCGACCATGGCTTCATAGAAGCGGCGCTCCCATTCCGCACGCAGCCCCGGAACCTCGACGGCCGCCAGTCCGCGGGCGACCCGTCGACGCACGTCGTCTGCCGTCTTTTCGTCGCCCTTAGCGTACTTTTCGCGCAGTACATCAAGGGAGATTGGCTGTTCGTCCAGCAGTACGTGGGCTTGCTCGAGCTTCATGCGTGATCCCCTGTCCAAGGAGCGTCATTATGAACGGGTCAGACCGGCGGATGTCCATTTGCGGCAGCGCGGTTATCAAAAAAAATTGCCGTTGCGCCGATCTCATCCGCTTGCGGCTCGTGAACCCTAACCGGTTCGAGCTACGACATCTTGTGGTTCAGCCGTCAGCGGGAACAAGGACTGGTGTTCAAAAAAATTTGGGTTCATGACAAAACCGGCCAAACGCCCTTGACAGCGCTCCTATAATTTATTACTTGGGCGAAGCGCCGCCGCCCTTCCTCGTGCGGTGCGTCGTGCGGCTGCCTCGCGGCCGCGCTCCGGACTGCCGGCACCGCACACCACGGGCGAACATGAACCTACAACAGTTCCGATACCTGCGCGAAGCCGTACGGCAGAAGCTCAACCTCACGACTGCGGCGCGGGTGCTTCATACCTCACAGCCCGGCGTATCCAAAGCGATCATCGAACTGGAGCAGGAGCTCGGAGTGTCCGTGTTCGCGCGCCACGGAAAGCGCATTCTCGGGCTCACGCCGCCCGGGCAGCAGGTGCTCGACGCCGCTGAGCGCATCATGAACGAGGTCGACAACCTCAAGAAATTGGCGCGCGACTACGCCGGCAGTCCGGAAGGGACGCTGCGCGTGGCCACGACCCATACGCAGGCGCGCTACGTGCTGCCGCCGGTGGTTCAGCGCTTTGCCGGCAAATTCCCCGACGTGCGCCTCAAGTTGCTGCAGGGCAATCCGCCGCAGATTGCTGCGATGGTCCTATCGGGTCAAGTCGACGTAGGCATGGCGACCGAAACACTCGCCGAGACCGTGGGGCTCGTGTCCATTCCCGTTTACCGTTGGGAGCACGTCGCAGTCGTACCCAAGGGCCATCCCTTGGCCCGCTTCGCTGCACACCCTGAACGCCTCTCCTTGAAGGAACTCGCCCGCTATCCGATTGTCACCTATGAGGTGCACTTCTCGGGCCGCAGTCGTATTGACAGCGCCTTCGCGCAGGCCGAAATCGAACCATCGATTGTGCTCGAGGCAATCGACGCCGACGTGATCAAAACATACGTGTCCGCGGGACTGGGCGTCGGCATAGTCGCCGGTGTTGCAACCGCGCAGGACTCCGAGAACCTGGTGGTTATCGGTTGTGGGCACCTGTTCGGCCGCAACACGACGCGTCTAGCGATCAAGCAAGGTGCCTATCTGCGAGGCTTCGTGTATTCGTTCATTGAAATGGTCGCGCCGGGTTGGGACCGGCACAAACTCGAGCAGGAATTGCGCAAGCGTGCGACTGCTTCGCCGGCGGCAACCAAATGAAAGTGTGCGTGGTCGGTGCCGGCGCGATCGGCGCCACAATCGGTGCGCGCATGGCCGCAAGCGGGCACGAGGTGGCGCTCGTCGCCCGCGGGGCCCATCTGCAAGCAATTCGCACCGAGGGTCTTCGGTTTGTCGATCACGTCGACGGACAAAGCGGCATCTACCGCCTTGCCGCTAGCGACGAGCCGAGGGATTTGGGTGCACAGGACTGCGTCTTTCTCGCCGTCAAGGCGCACCAGCTTCCCGCCATCCTTGGGGGCTGCAGCACCTTGCTGGGCCCACAAACCGTCGTTGTGCCGGCAATCAACGGTCTGCCGTGGTGGTACTTTTATCGCAGTGGCGGTCCCTGGGAAGGCATGCATCTCGAGACCCTGGATCCGCAGGGGCAGATGTTTGCGATGCTGCCGGGCGCGCGCGTCCTGGGCTGCGTGGTACACATGGCCGCCGAGCAACGCGCTGCGGGCGAAGTGCACGCAACGGCCGGGCGCAGACTGATCCTGGGTGAGCCGGACAATTCGGAATCCGAGCGCATGCGCGCGCTGGCCCAACGCCTCCGAGCGGCGGGTTTTGTTGTGGAGTGTTCGCGCGATATACGTCGCGAGATCTGGGTCAAGCTCATCGGCAACCTCTCCTTTAACCCGGTCGCGGCGCTCACCGGCTATCGCATGGACCAGATCTGCGCCGATGAACAACTGCTCGTGCTGATCCGTGCCGTCTTGACGGAGGGTGCGCAAGTCGCGGCTCGCTACGGTATCGATGTGGGAATGACGCCTGACGAGCGCATTGAAATTGCGCGGCAATTGGGTGCGGCACGCATATCCATGTTGCAGGACTTGGAGAGCCGCCGCTCGCTCGAACTGGCGCCCATCGTGGGCGCTGTGATGGAATTGGGGCAACGCGCCGGCGTCCCAATGCCGACCACGCGCGCCATTCACGCGCTCATCCGCGCCCGTGCGCGCGCGCTCGATTTGCCGGCGATCTAGAAACGAAAACCTGCCTTGATGCCGTAACTGTGGATGCCGCCGGTCGAGTCGGCTTCCACAACCAGATTGGCCGGCCCAAACTTGAGACTCACGCCGCCAAAGATCTTGTACTGCGATAAATTCTCCTGCGACAGAGGCAGACCATCGGTTGAGGTGCGTGACCACACTTCGCCGGTTCCGATATAGGGCGTGGCCCAGACAAAACCCTCGGACACGGAAACGTCCGCGCTCAGGCTTTCAAAGTCGAGCTGACCTACGCCGTTCATGCGTGTGATCGCAGCGCGCAATGCCACCGAGGGAAGCGCCAGACCGCCGGGCAGTACCGCCCACTTGAGTTCGCCGCCAAACAGATTGATGCTGGAGTCGGGCACCTTTGCGAACATCACGCCCGCGTCGACGTTGTATGGCAAGCCCTTGATTACGCGCAAACTCGGCTCGGGCATCACGCTGTAAACGGATGAGCCATTGCTTGCGACCTGCAGGGCCGAGCGATTGGCAAGCGATGTGCCGGTAACGGCCAAACCGAGATCAAAGCCGGCGATTCCCAGCGGATCGGCCGCCTCCAGCGGTTTGTAGGAAAGGGAGGCACCAAGGTCCTGCGCCAGCTCATAGAACTGCGACTGGTTCAGGTTCTGGATGGTGTCCAGCGACAGCCCGGAGGCCAGCGCCGACGCACTCGACGCCAAAAGGGCAAGAGCTAGCGGCAAGCGATTCATATGCCGATCCTCGTTCGTAAATGTCCCCCCATTAAGTGTAGCAACGGCGTATCCGATTTGCGCTTTTGCTTGCGGCAAGGTGACTTACCCCTGCTGCTTGAAGGCGGTCGTCCGAACGAAGTAGAATTTACTTTGGTTGGGGGACGTAGCTCAGCTGGGAGAGCGTCGCGTTCGCAATGCGAAGGTCGGGAGTTCGATCCTCCTCGTCTCCACCAAATCATTGATCCGTAGTGGCTTTCCGGCTCGCTCGCGCAACGCCGAACGCGTTGCTCTGGGTTTTGGAGCCGAGCAATGGAGAGCAGCAACAGCAAAACGCCCTCCTCGGGCGCGGTGCGACACCTCCTGGTCGCGCCGAACCGCCCAAGTCTGACCGTGCGCGAGGCCACCGACGCCTTCATGGCGAGCAACACCGATCAGATCCGTCGCGCGCTTTCGTGAAGCTCGATCGGATGAATCGTGGCCGGGAGGGGGCAAGCCGGAATTGACTTGCGAGTTGTCAGAGTTCCAGCTGCCATCCTGAAATCGCAGCGATTTCGCAGGATGCGGTTCTTTCGACGGCAAACAACTTCGACGGTGACGTGGATGCCATGTCCGCACCCGCGTAATTCGTCGGTTGCCCCACGCTCGGAAGGCGCGCAGCGCATCCTCGGTGACAGCATTACCTGCGTGCCGCCGCGGCGTTCGCAGAAAACATGTTCCGCAAGGGACCGGCCCTGGAAGCTGGCGCAGCTAAAGCACCCCCAGCGCCCTGGTGGGCGAGTTGGGCGCGTACGGGGCGTTGCGTCTTCTGCTCACGACGGGCGCGAGGCAGCCAACGGCAGGGGAGGCGAGGGCACTTGCCAAGCGCTGCGACGGTGCGAGTGCGCGTCGGGCGCTCGCGACGTCCCGACTACTCCACCCTTGCTGCGGCCTCGACGTCTTGCCTGCGCCGCTGTCGCTCGCGAGCCGCCAGGCCGCCCGCCGTGGCAGTGAAGAGCTCGAGGTTCGCGACTTCGCTCGGCCGCACGCGGGCGATGGGCAGGTCCGAGTACGGCCGCATATCGTTCATTACGCGGCGCAGCGTGCGGCGGTAGCGAAGATAGAACGGCACAAAGCGCACGTGCTTGGACGCGATCTCCCACCCGTACTTCGCGTAGAAGACGAGCGGGTTCTCGAGTGGGAGTCCCGGGCGCCGGTCGCGCCGGTACTTGCGGCGGAAGATTCCACCCTCGAGCGGATGCACGTTCTCGAAGATCGGTTGCGCGTGGAAGGAGATGAGCTTCCACATCATGTTGCGGGGATCGTAGCCGCGCGCCTTCGCCCGGCGCAGCACCGTCTCGACGTGCGC
>Ga0187769_10000306_pt1 | contig 26981 bp, 13 predicted proteins | sample 0116_SJ02_MP02_1_FD_133140 | JGI IMG/M metagenome (GOLD analysis project Ga0187769, IMG submission 133140) | Tropical peat soil microbial communities from peatlands in Department of Meta, Colombia - 0116_SJ02_MP02_10_MG | ecosystem: Environmental > Terrestrial > Soil > Wetlands > Peat | place... | reverse complement strand
GTGCTCAAGCAGGCTGGCTTGACGATCGACGACATCGATCTGGTCGAGATCAACGAGGCGTTCGCGGCGCAGGTGCTGCCGTGCCGCGACGAGATCGGCATCGATCAAGAGAAGCTCAACATCAGCGGCGGCGCGATCGCACTGGGTCACCCGTTCGGGATGACCGGCGCGCGGATCATGACCACCCTGCTCAACAACCTCGACTCGGTGGGCGGCAGGTACGGCCTCGAGACGATGTGCGTCGCGGGTGGGAATGGCCAGGCGATGATCGTCGAGCGACTCTCCTAAACCGAAAGGGACACCACTATGGCAACCACAGGTTCTCAGACGCAGACCGCTGGGCGGGACCGCGATCTCACCGGACGAGTCGCGCTCGTCACCGGAGGTACCCGGGGAATAGGCGCGGCGATCTGCCACGCGCTGGCCGCGGACGGCGCCGCCGTGGCGGCCGGTTACTCCTCGAATCAGGCACGCGCCGACGAGCTGCGCCAGTCGGTGGAGGCCGAGGGAGGCACGCTGTCGCTGCATCAGGGCAACATCGGCGACGCGGACGACTGCGCGCGCGTCGTCAAGGACGTGATCGAGCAGCACGGCCGCCTCGACATCCTGGTCAACAACGCGGGCATCACCGTCGACAAGATGTTCCTGAAGATGTCGGCGGCGGATTGGGACAAGGTGGTCCAGGTCGACCTTTCCGGTGCCTTCTACATGGCCAAGCCGTCGCTCGCGCACATGATCGGGCGAGGCTCTGGGCGCATCATCAACATCTCGTCGGTGAGCGGCGAGATGGGCAACATCGGCCAGGTGAACTACACGGCCGCGAAGGCAGGGATGTTCGGACTCACCAAGACACTCGCCAAAGAGGCGGCGCTCACGCTCCGCCTGGCCGGCACGCTCGAGAAAGGAATCGGGGTCACGGTCAACTGCATCGCTGCGGGCCTGACCGACACCGACATGATCGCGACCATCCCGCCCTACATGCTGGCCGACATCGTGGAGCGGATCCCGGTGCACCGAGCGGGACACCCAGAGGAAGTTGCGCGCGTTGTGGCCTTCCTCGCCCAGGACGCCTCGGGTTACATCACCGGGCAGGTCTGGGATGTCGACGGCGGACTCAACATGTGATCGGACTGGAAAATGGCTACCAACGTTTCAGAAAAAGAAGCTCGCGACGTCGTCGAGGCGGCGCGTGAGGCCGAGTGGAAGCTGCCGAGCTTCGGTAAGCAGCTGTTCCTGGGTGACTTCCGCCTCGACTTGATCCATCCGCAGCCGAAGCTTGATCCCGAGGCGATCGAGAAGGGCGAGCGCTTCCTCGGCGAGCTCAAGGCGGTGCTCGCGGCCGAGGTCGACCCGCTCCAGATCGAGCGCGATTCGAAGATCCCCGATCGCGTAATTGACGCGCTCAAGCGGATCGGCGCCCTGGGGATGAAGGTCCCGCCCGAGTACGGCGGCTTGGGCCTCTCGCAGGTCTACTACGCCAAGGCGCTCGCGGTCGCCGGCAATTACCACTCGGCGATCTGCACGTTGCTGAGTGCGCATCAGTCGATCGGCGTCGCCGAGCCGCTGCGGCAGTTCGGCAGCGAGGAGCAGCGGCGTAAGTGGCTGCCGCTGGTGGCCAAGGACCACATCAGCGCGTTCCTGCTGACCGAGCCGGGGGTGGGCTCCGATCCGGCCCGGATGGCTTCGACGGCCACACCGGTCGCCCCGGAGCACGCCGCGTCTCCGGTTGACGACGACATAACCGCAACGCCGGTCGACGGCGGCTACATGATCAACGGCCGCAAGCTCTGGGCGACGAACGGCACGATCGCCGACATCGTCGTGGTGATGGCGAAGGTGCCCAAGAGCGAAGGTCACCGCGGCGGGATCAGCGCGTTCGTGCTCCCGTACACCAGCGAGGGCATCACGGTTCTGCATCGCAACGCGTTCATGGGCCTGCGCGGGATCGAGAACTCGGTGACCATCCTGAAGGACGTGTTCGTTCCCGAGGAGAATCGGATCGCGCGCGAGGGTGACGGGCTCAAGATCGCGCTGAGCACGCTCAATACCGGCCGGCTGGCGCTGATGGCGATCGCGGTGGGCGCTTCCAAGTGGGCGACGAAGATCGCACGCGAATGGGCAAACGAGCGGGTGCAATGGGGCCGACCGATCGGCAAGCACGACGCCGTGGCGCAGAAGCTGGCGTTCATCGCCGGAAGCGCCTTCGGCCTGGAGGCAATGCTGGACGTCGCCGCCCGGCTGGCCGACAACAAGCGCAACGACATTCGGATCGAGGCCGCCCTGTGCAAGCTGTACGGCTCGGAGCTGTCGTGGCAGGTGATCGACACCCTCATGCAGGTCCGCGGCGGGCGCGGGTACGAGACCGCGGCGTCGCTCGAGGCGCGTGGCGAGAAGCCGGTTGGCGTCGAGCAATGCATGCGGGACATGCGCGTGAACCGCATCTTCGAGGGTTCGAGCGAGATCATGCATCTGCTGATCGCCCGCGAAGCGGTCGATACACACCTCCACGCCGCCGGCGGCCTGCTCATGGGCGACGGCGACGCCAAGGCCAAGGCGGAGGCAGCCGTGAAAGCCGGAGTGTTCTATGGCAAGTGGCTGCCACAGCTCGCCGTGGGCAAGGGGCAGGTACCCGGCGCCTACGACGAGTTCGGCGAGCTCGCGGGCTACCTACGCTACGTCGAGAGGGCGTCGCGCAAGCTGGCACGCGAGACGTTCTACGGCATGGCACGGTGGCAGGCCAAGCTCGAGCAAAAGCAGACGTTCCTGGCACGCATCGTCGACATCGGCGCGGAGCTGTTCGCGATCGCCTCGACGGTCTGCTACGCCGACTCGATCGGGCAGGAGACCCCCGAGCGCAAGACGGAGGCGTTCGAGCTTGCCGAGTTGTTCTGCAACATGGCCAGGCGCCGTGCCGAGACGCTGTTCGACGAGCTGTTCGACAACGACGACGACGCCCGCTACAAGGCTGCCCAGAACGTGCTGTCGGGTCGCTACGGCTGGCTCGAGGACGGGATCGTCGACCCATCGGGCGATGGCCCGATGATTCCGGCCCTCGCTGAGGCGCCGCCGTCGTCCGCCGCCGGCAAATCTAAATAGGTACAGGCGAAACAATGGCTACAGCAATCAAAGAAGACGCGGCCCCCTCGGCAGAAGAGTGGGCCGCCCGGCTCGACGGCTTCGTGCAGCGCGCGCAGGAGGCCTCGATCGCGCTGCGCAAGCTCGATCAGGAGGCGGTCGACCGCATCGTCTGGGCGATGACGGTCGCGGGGCTCGAGAACGCGGTCGAGCTGGCGGAGCTGGCGATGGAGGAGACCCACTTCGGCGTGCTCGAGGACAAGGTGCTCAAGAACTACATCGCCACCGAGTTCCTGTACGACTACCTGCGGGACAAGAAGTCGGTCGGCGTGATCGACGAGGACCGCGAGCGGGCGCTGCAGTACGTCGCGGAGCCGATCGGGGTCGTGCTGGCGCTGCTGCCGATCACGAACCCGACCTCGACGACGTTGTTCAAGTCGATCGTGTGCGCCAAGACCCGGAACGCGCTGATCATGCGTCCGTCTCCGCGTGCCGTGCGGTGCGCGATGCGCGGCGCGGAAGTGCTGCAGAAGGCGGGCGAGGCGGTTGGACTGCCGCCGAATTCGCTCCAGGTGATCCCGGATCCGTCGCTCGAGGTCTCGCAGTACCTCTTCCACCATCCGGGGGTCGACTTCATCTGGACGACCGGCGGACCGAAGGCGGTGGCGGCCGCGAACGAGGCCGGCAAGCCGTGCCTGAGCGTCGGACCGGGCAACGCGCCCGTGTACGTGCACCGCAGCGCCGACATCCGCATGGCGGTCATGGACATCCTGATCTCGAAGACGTTCGACGCTTCGGTGATCTGCCCCGCCGAGCAGACGTGCGTGATCGACGACGCGATCTACGAACAGGTGATCGACGAGTTCCAGCGGATGGGCGCACGGCTGCTGACCGATGAGCAGACGACGGCACTGGCGGCACGCTCGTTCACCGACGAAGGCAAGGTGCAGCTCGACGTCCTCGGGCAGTCGTGCGTGAGCCTCGCCGGTCTGGCGGGCTTCGAGGCATCGGATGAGGACAAGGTGCTGCTGGCCCCGCTGCCGAGCGATCTCGACGAGTTCGCGGCGCACCCAATGATCGCCGAGAAACTCATGCCGGTACTCGGGGTAATCCGGTCGCCTTCGGTCGAGCACGGGATCCGGGCCTGCGAGCTGGTCACCGAGCACTTCGGCCTGGGCCACACCTCGGCCGTGTACGCGAGGGACGAGGACGTGATCAACCGCTTCTCGCTGGCGATCAGAACGGGACGGATCCTGGTCAACGCGCCGACCGCGGTCGGCGCGCTGGGCGGCGTATACAACTCGATGACGCCGACGTTCTCGCTCGGCTGCGGCACCTGGGGAGGCTCCAACACCACCGACAACGTCAACTACCGCAATCTCTTGAACATCAAGACAGTGTCACGCCGGCAGACCCCGCCGCAGTGGTTCCGCGTTCCCTCGGACACGTACTTCAACCCCGGGTCGCTCGACAGCCTGCGGCAGATCGGCGCGTCACGCCCGATGATCGTCACCGACAAGTGGACGGTCGCCCGCGGCGTGGCCGATGAAATTCGCCACTACCTGACCGCGAGCGCCGTGCACGTCTACTCCGGGGTCGAGCCCGAGCCCACCGAAGAACAGATCCGCGCCGGAATCGAGGAGCTCCACCGCTTCGACGCCGATGCGATCATCGCGCTCGGCGGCGGCTCGGTGATGGATGCCGCCAAGGCGATGCGCCTGTTCCACGAGAGCCCCCAACTGAGCATCACCGGGTTGTCGCTGCCGTTCCTCGACCCCCGCAAGCGAATCGCCGAGTTCCCGCAGGTCGAGCACAAGGTGCGGCTGATCGCGATCCCCACCACATCCGGCACGGGCTCGGAGGTCTCGCCGGCCGCGGTGATCAGCGTCGGACAGCGCAAGATCACCCTGATCGACTACACGCTCGTGCCTGACATGGCGATCATCGACCCGAACCTGACACTGACGATGCCCAAGGCGATCACGGCCGACACCGGCATCGACGCGCTCACCCACGCGCTCGAGGCGGCGGTGTCGATCTTCGCCTCACCGTTCACCGACGCGTTCTGCGTCCAGGCAGCCAACCTGATCTTCACGGCGCTGCCGCGGGCCTATCGGGACGGCTCCGACCTCGAGGCGCGCACGGCGATGCACAATGCGGCGACGATCGCGGGCCTGGCATTCTCGAATGCGTTCGTCGGCCTCAACCATGCGCTCGCCCACCCGGTTGGTGCACGTTTCGGAATCGCGCACGGCCGGGCGAACGCGATCTTCCTGCCGCATGTGCTGCGCTATAACGCGTCGCTGCCGAGCAAGTTCATGCCGGCACCGGGCTACTCCGCGTACATCGCCCCCGAGAAGTACGCGGAGATCGCGCGAATCCTCGGATTCGGCGGGCACGGCGAGGAGGATCGGCGCGAGCGGCTGTTCGCTCACGTGGACGAACTGCTGGCCGAGGTCGAGGAGCCGCGGTCGCTCGCCGACTGTGGGGTGAAGCGCAAGGACTTCGAGGCCGCGCTACCCGACCTCGCCAAGGCGGCGTTCGCGGATCCCAGCATTCGCACCAATCCCCGCATCCCGATGATCCGCGAGGTCGTCGAGCTGCTCATGGCGGGCTACGGCGAGGGGGGTTGACGGCGAAGGTCGGCTCCACCGCCGGCCCCCCACGAGATTCCATGCTCGGGCGCGAGTTCTCCCGGCTGGCGATCATCGCTCACGGCGCGTCCGCGATGCGCGTCGTCCACGCCGCGCGCGAGCTGAACGAGCGTCGATCCGCTCCGGTGTGTCTGATCGCGCTGCACACCGAGTCCGAGCGCGACGCGCTCTTCGTTCGTGCCGCCGATGATGCCGTGTGCCTCGCTCCGGGCCCCGCAGGGCTGGAGCGTGCGCTGCGTGAGGCGCGCGCCGATGCCGCATGGGTGGGCGCGACGGGTCTCATCACGCGCGCTGACGCCGAAACGTTGTGCGAGCGGCTCGGGATCGTCTCGGTCGGACCGGACCCCGCGGCACTGCGACGGCTGCGCGAGGCGGTGGTCCTCGGCCGCTCTCCGGACCTCGCCGGGACCATCGGGACCGTCCGGCTGGCGGTGCCGATCATCGCCGACGCCCTCGGCGTGGTGTGGCCGCTCGGAGTATGCGATCGGCGCGGGGACGCGGTACTCGCCGAATCGTCGAGTCCGGTCCTCAGCCCCGAGCAGGAGCGTGACATCGCGGACGCGGCGAAGCGACTGGCGCTCGACGCCGGCTACTGTGGCGCAGGCACCGTGGAGTTCCTGTTCGCGCCGTCGTCTCGCCGCTTCTCGGTCGTCGACGCGGACCGCGGACTCGAGCAGCCGGCGATCGAGGCCGTCACAGGGCTTGACCTCGTCAAACTCCAGCTGCACATCGCCGCCGGTGGCCGACTCGAGGGCGACCCGCCGGCGCCGATCGGACATGCGATCGAGGCCCGCTTGTGCGCTGAGGACCCGGCGTCCGGGTTCGTTCCCGCGCCGAGGCAACTCGTCCTCATGCGACTTCCGACCGGACCGGGCCTGCGGATCGACACCGGGGTGGTCGAGAGCGACGTCATCCCGGCCGACTCCGACCCGCTGATCGCCAGGTTGACGGCATGGGGCAGAGATCGCGACGAGGCGATCGGTCGCCTGCATCGGGCCCTCTCCGACACCGTCGCCGTCGTCGAGGGCGGGACCACGAATCAGGGCCTCCTGCTCCAGGCGCTCGGCCGTCCGGTGCTGAGGACCGACGCCGAGCTCGCACTTCTGCAGGCGGCCATCGAGCTTGCCGACCGCGATGCTGCCGACGATCGCGCGCGTTTCTACACGCTCGCCCGCCGTGGACGCCCGCAGGCTGCAGCGGGGCTGTCGCGGACCTACGAGCTGCGCCACCGCGGTCAGGGTTACCGGCTCGCGGTGTCGCAGATCGCCCCCGAGCGCTATCGCGTGGCCGCCGACGGACGGTCGGTCGAGCTAAGCGCCCGGCGGCTCGGTCCCTACGAGCGGCGGCTGGAGCTGCTGGGCCGGACCCACCGGACGCTGACCTCGAACCTCGGCGAAGACCTGGTCGTGGAGGTGGACGGTGTCGCGCATCGGATCGCGCACGGCGACGCCGGCGTCGTCCGCTCCCCGGGGCCGGCGCTCGTGGTCTCGATCCCCGTGTCCCCGGGAGAGATCGTCGAGGCCGGAGCGGTGGTCGCGGTCGTGGAGGCCATGAAGATGGAGTCGTCGCTGACCGCGCCGATCCGCGGGCGTGTCACGCAAGTGCTCGCCGGCGAGAACGTCCACGTCGACGCAAGGGCGCCACTCGTGGCGCTCGAAGCGATCGAGAAAGCGGTCGACCCGACACCTGGAGACCGCCTGTCGTTCGAGTCGTTGACCGCCCCGCCCGACGCCGGGCCCGATCCCTGCCGCGAGAATCTGCGCCGAATGGAGTGGCTCGTGCTCGGCTACGACATCGGCGCAACCGAGGTGCAGCGGACGATTGCCGACTTGCACGGCCAATGCGCCGACCTGCTCGCATGCGACCCAGCGCTGATCCCCGGCGAGCACCGACTGCTGGGCATGTTCGCCGACCTGCGCGCCTTGTCGCGTCCCGACCGAGGTGGCGCGGACCCCGAGAGCGAGCTCCTGCAGAGCCCTCAGGAGCACCTGCACGCCTGGCTGCGCTCGCTCGACGCCGAGGCCGAGGGACTGCCGCCGGAGTTCACCGCCGGGCTGCGCCGTGCGCTCGGTCACTACGGCATCGACAGCCTTGAGCGGACGCCCGCCCTCGAGGAGGCGGGCTATCGGCTGTTCCTCTCCCAGCAACGGAGCACGATCGCGCGTGCGGCGATCGTGGCGATCCTCGACCGGCGGCTGGAGGACGCCGACGACCTCGTCGGACACGTGGGCACCGACTTCCGCGAGGTCCTCGACCGGCTCGCCACCGCGCTCGACGGTCGCGACCCGGTCGTCGCCGACCTCGCCCGGGAGGTCCGCTTCCGCTATTTCGACGAGCCCGTGATCGCCAAGGCGCGCGAGCGGGTGTACCTGGAGATGGAAGAGCACATCGCGGCGCTGACAAGCCGTCCCGACCGGCCCGACGCGGAGCGGTTGATCAAGCGCATCGTCGACTGTCCCCGGCCGCTCGCGCCGCGGCTCACGGTCGCGATGGGCTCGGCGACAGCGGCGGCGCGTCGCCGGCTCGTCGAGGCGATGGCACGCCGCTATTACCGCACGCGCTCGCTCGAGCCATTCGAGCACATCGACCTCGACGGGCACGACGTGGCGCGGGCGGCTTATCAGTTCGCGGGAGGGCGATGGCAGCTGGACGCGGCCTACGTCGAGCTGGGTGAGGTAGGGTCGATCGCGACGGCCGTCGCCGCGCGGGCGGCAGCGCTGCCCGAGGGTCAGGGGGCGGTGCTCGACCTGTACGTTCCGCATCGCGAGGGCACCCCCACGCGCGACGACATCGCGGCATGCTTGCGCGCCGCACTCGCAAAAGTGCCAATCCCGCCCGCACTGCACCGCATTGTGGTTGCGGTCGCCGAGCCACGGCGCGGCCGAGGAATGGCGGCGATCGACCTGTTCACGTTCCGGCCAGGGCAGAACGGTCTGGTCGAGGATGAGCTCCTGCGCGATCTGCACCCCATGATGGGCGATCGCCTGCAGTTGTGGCGGCTGCGCGAATTCGACCTCGAACGACTTGGCTCGGCCGAGGACATCTACATGTTCCACGGGATCGCGCGAGCCAACTCCAGCGACGAGCGGCTGTTCGTCGTGGCCGAGGTTCGCGACCTCTCCCCCGTTCACGACGAACGCGGTCGTGTCGTGTCGCTCCCGGAACTCGAGCGGATGCTGGTGTCGGTGCTCGAGGCCATCCGCGGCTTCCAAGCTCGGCGGCCACTACACCGGCGCCTCATGTGGAACCGGGTGCTGTTGCACGCCTGGCCGGTGATCGAGCTCCGCCCCGACGAGGTCCGCGCCCTGGTCGAGCGCGCGGCGTCCCCGTGGGCCGGGCTCGGGATCGAGCAGGTCGACATCCAAGGCCGCGTCCGTGAGGAGGACGGGGTGGTGCGCGAGCGGGTCCTGCGCTTTTCCGCGCCGACCGGACACGACGTCGCGATCGAGGTGTCCGACCAACCGGACGAGGCCCTGCGGCCGCTCGACGAGGGAACGCAGCGCATCATCTCGGCCCGCCGCCATGGCAACCTGCACCCGGCCGAGACCATCAAGTTGCTCGTAGGGGGCGGGCGGGGTCGCATCGCGGCCGGACAGCCGGCCGGAGAGTTCATCGAGTACGAGCTATCCGGCGCCGGCCGGCTCGAGCCGGTCGACCGCCCACCGGCGCGCAACCCCACTGGAATCGTCGTCGGGACGGTCCGCAACTTCACCGAGCGATACCCCGAGGGGATGCTCCGCGTGATCCTGCTTGGAGATCCCACGCGAGCGCTCGGATCGCTGGCTGAACCTGAGTGCCGGCGGATCATCGCGGCGATCGACCTGGCCGAGGAGCTCGGTGTGCCGCTGGAGTGGTTCGCGCTGTCGGCTGGCGCGAAGATCGCGATGGACTCGGGGACCGAGACGATGGACTGGATCGCGGCCGGCCTCCGACGGATCGTGCTGTTCACCCAGGCCGGCGGCGAGCTCAACGTGGTCGTCTCCGGAATCAACGTCGGCGCGCAGCCTTACTACAACGCGGAGGCGACGATGCTGATGCATACCCGCGGCGCACTGATCATGACCTCGGATAGCGCAATGGTCCTCACCGGCAAGCGCGCGCTCGACTATTCGGGCGCCGTCTCGGCCGAGGACAACCTGGGCCTAGGGGGGTACGAGCGCATCATGGGCCCCAACGGTCAGGCGCAGTACTGGGCCGGCGACCTGGCCGACGCCTGCCGCGTGCTGCTTCGCTACTACGAGCACACCTATGTGGCACCGGACGAGCGCTTCCCCCGCCGCGCGTCGACGTCGGACCCGTCGGACCGCGACGTTGGCGAGGCGCCACACCGCTTGCCGGGCTCGAAGCTGGAGCGGATCGCCGACGTGTTTTCGGACGAGCGCAACCCCGGCCGCAAGCAACCGTTCGACATCAGGTCTGTGATGCGGGCGGTGATCGACTGCGATCATCCGACGCTGGAGCGGTGGGCCGCGATGCGCGACGCTGAGGTGGCGGTCGTGTGGGACGCGCACCTCGGTGGCTGGCCGGTGTCCCTGATCGGGATCGAGTCCCGGCCCCTGCCCAGGCGGGGGACGATCCCCGCCGACGGGCCGGACCTGTGGACCCCGGCCACGCTCTTCCCCCGGGCTGCGAAGAAGATCGCGCGCGCACTCAACGCGGCAGCCGGCCGCAGACCGGCCGTGGTGCTCGCGAACCTGGCCGGCTTCGACGGCTCACCCGAATCTCTGCGCGAGTGCCAGCTCGAGTTCGGGGCCGAGATCGCACGAGCGGTCATCAACTTCGATGGTCCGATCGTGTTCTGCGTGCTGACCCGCTACCACGGCGGCGCTTTTGTGGTGTTCTCGCAGCGGCTGAACCCTCATCTCGAGGCGATCGCGCTCGAACGTTCCCGCGCCTCGGTGATCGGCGGCGCACCAGCCGCGGCCGTCGTCTTCGCGGGCGAGGTCGAGCGGGTCGCTGCCGGCGACGACCGCATCCAGGTTTTGGACCGGGCAATTGAGGCGGCCGAGGGCGCCGAGCGCCAGCGCCTCCGGGCTCGCCGGGTCGCCGCGTGGGAAGCCGTTCTGGCGCAGAAGCAACGAGAGTTCGCTGAGCGGTTCGACGGGGTCCACAGCGTCGAGCGCGCGGTTCGAATGGGATCGATCAACGCCATCGTCGAGCCGTCGTCGTTGCGGCGGTCGCTGATCGAGGCCGTCGAGCGCGGAATCAGCCGCGCCGTCTCGTCACGTGACGGAGTCGACGGAGCCGTCGTCGTGCACGAGGACGCCGCCGTGGTGGGCACGCAACAGCCGCCGTCCCGCCTCGGGGCCTGACAGAAGAGCCGCCTTGGCCAGCGCCTCGGCCTCCAAGGCGGTCGGCGCAAGGGCGGTGGCCGCGACCAGCCCCGTCCATGCCGGGGCCCCCGTGAACGGGTCGATCAAATGGTGCGCGAACCCTCCGTCCGGACGTTCCCACAATCGCGCATCGATCCCGGAGGTGGCCACACCGCCGGCGCGCACGCGGAGCGTGTGCGCGATCTCGCCGGTGAGCGGATGGCGGACCCGCACCTCCCACGGGGCTCCGTCTCCGGCGGCGATGCGCACGTCGCCGCCACAGTCCACGGCGCAACGACCAGCGCGCTCGAGCCGCGCGGCGAGCAGATCGGCCGCCCACCCCTTGGCCGACCCGCCCAGGTCGAGCTCGACGCCGGGCGGCCGGTGGATCACCCCCGCCCGCTCGTCGACTCGGACGGCGCGCCAGCCGGCGGCCGGGTGGGGCCGGGCGGGACACCGCGCGGGTGCCGACCCGAGTCCCTGGCGCAGCGACGCGGGACGGACGCGGGCGCGGGAGTGCTCGTAGCCGGCGCGACGCAGAGCACCCAGCAGCGTCGGGTCGACCAAGCCGGCGCTCAGTCGCGCCGCGCGCAGGGCGGCGCCGACCGCTCCCCGCAGCAACGGTCCGGTGGGGACGCACGCGCGAGGATCCGCGTTCAGGCGCGAGAGGTCGCTGTCCGGGTCAAACCGGGACAGCCGGCGCTCGACCTCAGCGAACACCGAGGCGATGTCGACACCGCCGTCGCCGTCGCGCACGACCCGCGCCACCGTGCCCATCGTCTGAAAGCTGTCGTCGAGCATGTATTCGGCTTTGTCGGCGGCGTGTTAGTCGGGACTTGTCGGCGGCGCCATGTCGGCCCCGTACGCCTGCTGGAGGTTCGCGATCTGGCCCGGGCTGGATTGGGTCGTCAGCGGTGGTGGTGGCGGCGGCGGGGCCGGTGCGGTCCGCGACCCGCGCCGGCGCCGACGCAACCAGTCCACGCCACCGGCCGCGGCGGCTGCCACAAGCGCCTGCGACAGCCGCCGTCGAGCCATGCCGCGCTGCACTCTCAGGCGAGTGCGGGCTCGGCCGCTCTCTCGGCCGCCCCGCGCATGTGCTGCGAGGTGCTGAGGACGACCTTGAGCGCTCCGGTGTTGGCGGCATCGGCGAACGTGTCATACGCGTTCATCGTGTCGCCCAAGGCGAAGCGGTGGGTCGCGAACATCGACGTATCCAGCCGGCCGCTGGCGATCAACCGCAGCAGCCGCGGGATCGTGAACGTATCCACCAGACCGGTGGTGACCGTCACGTCGCGAATCCAGAGCTTCTCGAGATGCAGGGTCGCGGGCTTGCCGTGGACCCCGATGTTGGCCAGCCGCCCGCCCGGCCGGATGAGATCGGCCGCGAGCTCGAATGTCGGTGGAACGCCGACCGCCTCGAACGCGACATCCGCGCCGAGACCATCGGTGAGCTCCATGACCCGCGCGACCGCATCCTCGAGCCCGTTGTTGATCGTCGTATCGGCGCCGAACCGGCGGGCACCCTCCAGGCGGCTCTCGGCCAGATCGATGGCCACGATCCGGCCCGGCGTGTACAGCTTTGCCGTCAGGATCGCGGCAAGGCCGATCGGACCGGCACCCACGATCGCGACGACGTCTCCGGGCGAGACCATCCCGTTCAGTACCCCCACCTCGTAGGCGGTGGGCAGGATGTCCGACAGGAACAGGACCTGCTCGTCGGTGAGCCCGTCGGGGATCTTGTACACCGAGTTGTCCGCGAACGGCACCCGTGCGTACTCGGCCTGCAGCCCGTTGATCAGATGACCGAAGATCCAGCCGCCACCGCCCAGGCACTGCCCGTAGCGGCCTTCCTTGCAGAACCGGCACCGCCCGCACGAGCTGACGCACGAGATCAGCACCCGGTCACCGGGTGCGACGGTAGCCACCCCGGCCCCGATCTCCTGCACGGTCCCCACCGCTTCATGGCCAAGGATCGTCCCCGGAGTGGTCTCCGGAACGTCGCCCTTGAGGATGTGCAGGTCGGTGCCGCAGATCGTGGTGGTGTCGATCCGGACGAGGATGTCCGACGGCTCGAGGATCGTCGGATCTTCGACCCTGTCCCAGGCCCGCTCCCCTGGACCGTGGAAGACAAGCGCTCTCATGACCACGCCCTCCTAACTCTCACCGACCTTTGAGTAAAGAGCTGACGATAGGCACGGGCCCGTAGTCCGCCATCAGGGTTAGGCCGCAACTTCACGAGTAGTAACTCAGTGATGCCGGGTCAAGCGCGAACCGGCTCGCTCGACGCCCGTGAAGAGGCCGACTACGAGACTGCCGATCGCGAACACGATCAACCCGAACCCGACGGCGCACAGGACGCCGACGATCACGGGCCCCAAGGCGATCGCCACGAGTAGCGCCGGCACCGCGCAGGCAAAGGCGAGAACCCAGAGTAGGAGTTTCATGGTTACCTCCATCGTCCGCCCGATAAGTTTGTAGGGGCGAACCTAGACCGAGGGAGCGACGGCGGCATCCGGACAAGCACGCGAGGCGTTGCGCGAGACTACGGGCTCAGGGCATCGGGCAAAGCGCTGCGGATAACTACTGACGGCAAGGCGCAGCTATCCGCGATGGCCGGTTGCTCGGCGGTCCGTAGGGTCGACCCCGAGTATTGCCCGATCCCGGAGACGAGGAGACATGACCACGCAAGTGACAACCGGCAAGGCGAAGCGGACGGCGGCTAAGTCCCACAAGTGGGTCTACGACTTCGCCGAGGGCTCGCGTGAGATGCGTGACCTGCTGGGCGGCAAGGGTGCCGGGGTCGCCGAGATGACCCGCGTGCTCGGTCCTGAGATGGTCCCGGCGGGCTTCACGATCACCACCGAGGCGTGCGTGTCCTACATGCAGGGGGCCGGCGCGTGGCCGGCGGGCCTCGCGGAGCAGGTCGAATCGGCTCTGGCCCGCCTTGAGACGCTGGCCGGCAAGCGCCTTGGCGACCCCGGCGATCCACTGCTGGTCTCCGTTCGCTCGGGCGCGCGTGTGTCGATGCCGGGGATGATGGACACGGTGCTGAACCTGGGGCTGAACGACGAGTCCGCCGCGGGTCTGGCGGCCCGCACCGGCGATGAGCGGTTTGCCGCGGACTGCTTCCGGCGCCTGGTGCAGATGTTCGGGAACGTCGTGCGCGGTGTCCCGAGCGAGCGGTTCGAGGACGAGATCGCCCAGGTCAAGCGCGACCGGGGCGTGACGCTGGACACCGAGCTCGACGCCGCGGCATTGCGGGAGCTGACCGAGCGCTTCCGGTCGTTCTTCGACTTCCCCACCGACCCTCAGCAGCAGCTGACCGAGGCGATCCGCGCCGTGTTCGACTCGTGGATGGGCGAGCGGGCCGTGCAGTACCGCCGCATCAACCGGCTTCCCGACGACTGGGGGACGGCCGTCAACGTCCAACAGATGGTTTACGGCAACAAGGGCGAGAGCTCGTGTTCGGGGGTCGCGTTCAGCCGTGACGAGGTGACAGGTGCGCAGACTCCTTCCGGGGACTTCCTCCCTAACGCACAGGGTGAAGACGTCGTCTCGGGCGTGCGCACGCCACGCGACCTGTCCGAGCTGCGCGCCTGGATGCCCGAGGTCGCCGATCGGCTGACCGAGATCCTGCGCACGCTCGAGGCGCACTACAAGGACATGCAGGACACCGAGTTCACGGTCGAGGAGGGGCGCCTGTTCATGCTGCAGACCCGCGGCGCCAAGCGACCCGCACAGGCCGCCGTCCGGTTCGCCGTCGACGCCTTCGAGGAGCGACTGTTGACCAAGGCTGAGGCGGTGGCGACGATCGACGCGGGCGCGCTCGAGGCCCTGCTGCACCCCTCCTTCGACACCACGGCGCGCTACACGGTGCTCGCCCGCGGCGTCGCCGCCTCGCCGGGGGCCGCGAAGGGCACGATCGTGTTCACCGCGCCCGAGGCCGTCGAGCAGGCGGGCGAGGGAAGGGCGGTGATCCTGGTGCGGCCGTTCACCGAGGCCGACGACGTCGCCGGGTTCCATGCCGCCGTGGGGATCCTGACCTCCGAGGGCGGCAAGGCCTCGCACGCGGCGCTGGTCGCGCGCGGTATGGGCCGTCCCGCGGTGACCGGAGCGGCGGCGCTCGACATCAACCTCAAGCTCGGCGAGGTGCGGATCGGAGATCTCGTCCTGCACGGGGGCGACTTCATCGCCATCGACGGCACGAACGGTGTGATCACCACCGATGAGGTTCCGCTCGTCGAGGCGCACATCGACGCCCGGTTCGAGACCATCCTGCGCTGGGCCGATGAGCTCCGGCAGATCGGCGTCCGGGCCAACGCCGACACTCCGGTGGACGCCGCCCGCGCGCACCGGTTCGGCGCCGAGGGGATCGGGCTGTGCCGGACCGAGCACATGTTCATGGCGGCCGACCGCCAGCCCAAGATGCGGGCGATGATAATGGCCCATGACGAGGCCGGCCGGCGGTCGGCGCTCGATGAGCTGCTGCCGCTCCAGCAGGCCGACTTCGAGGGCCTGTTCGAGGCGATGGCGGGGTGGCCGGTCACGATCCGCCTACTCGACCCCCCGCTGCATGAGTTCCTCCCGGACCGCTTCGAGCTCAACGCAGAGATCGTCCGCGCGCGGATCGACAGCAGCCCCCGGCTGAAGTTCCTCGAGTCCGAATTCGATCGGGTGCGATCCCTCGAGGAGACCAACCCGATGCTCGGAACCCGAGGGGTCCGACTCGGCGTGATGGAGCCGGAGGTCTACGAGATGCAGGTGCGCGCGATCGCCCGCGCCGCGCGAGCCGTGCAGGACCGGACCGGCCGCGGCCCGCACGTCGAAATCATGATCCCCCTGGTGGCCTACGAACGCGAGCTCGAGCTGGTCAAGGCCCGCGTCGTGTCCGTGGCCGAGGAGGAGGGACTCAGTCTGGGGACCGACTTCGGCGTCGGCACGATGATCGAGCTTCCGCGCGCCTGCTTCGTCGCCGACCAGATCGCCCGTCATGCCGACTTCTTCTCGTTCGGGACGAACGATCTCACGCAGTGCGGGCTCGGGTTCTCCCGCGACGACATCGAAGGACGGATCATCCCCCGCTACGTCCAGGAGAAGATCGTCGACGGCTCGCCGTTCGCGACGATCGACACCGCAGGCGTCGGCGAACTCGTGCGTATCGCCGTGGAGAGGGGGCGCCGTGGGCGGCCGGATATCGAGCTCGGAGTCTGCGGCGAGCACGGCGGCGATCCCGAGTCGATTCGCTTCTTCCACGACTCCGGACTCGACTACGTGAGCTGCTCCCCGTTCCGTCTACCGATCGCTCGCGTGGCCGCCGCCCAGGCCGCGATCGCCGCCCCGCGATGAGCACCGCGCGTTCCGCCACCGACATCACGCCGCTGCCGGACCTGCTGCACGGACACTCGCGTACGGGACCGGTGCGCGACCAGCGGCCGGTGTACGTCGACCTGCTCCCACCGTGCAACGCCGGCTGCCCGGCCGGCGAGAACATCCAGGGCTGGATGGCGCATGTCAAGGAGGGCCGGCACGAGGAAGCCTGGCGGCTGCTGACCGCCGACAACCCGTTCCCGGCGATCCACGGACGGGTCTGCTACCACCCGTGCGAGGGCGTCTGCAACCGCGCCGAACTCGACAGCGCACTCTCGATCCACGCCGTCGAGCGATTTCTCGGCGACCTGGCGCTCGAGCGGGGATGGCAGTTCGATCCGCCGCGGCAGCGCAGCGGGAAGCGGGTGCTGGTGATCGGGGCGGGACCGAGCGGCCTTTCCGCCGCCTGCCATCTGGCGCGTCTCGGGCACGAGGTCGAGATCCGCGATGCCGGGCCCGAACCGGGCGGGATGATGCGCTACGGGATCCCGGCCTATCGGCTGCCGCGCGATGTGATGGGCGCCGAGATCGACCGGCTCGCCGCGCTCGGGGTCCGCTTCACGAGCAGCCACAAGGTCGAGGACCTCGAGGCCGAGCGCCGCGCCGGCGGCTTCGACGCCGTGTTCGTGGCCGTCGGCGCGCACCTGTCCAAGCGCGTAAACATTCCCGCCGCCGACGCCGGGCCCATCATCGACGCGCTCTCATTCCTCCACGGCGTGGCCGCCGGCGAGCGGCCGGTGATCGGTCGCCGCGTGGCGGTCTACGGCGGCGGCAACACCGCCATGGATGCCGCGCGCGTCGCCAAGCGGATGGGCGCGGAAGAGGCGCTGATCGTGTACCGGCGCACCCGCGCGCAGATGCCCGCCCACGAGCAGGAGGCCGAGGACGCCGAGCGTGAGGGCGTGCGAATCAACTGGCTGCGCACGATCAAGGCGATGGAGGGCTCCGAGCTCCAGGTCGAGGAGATGGAGCTCGACGAGACCGGCTATCCCCAGCCGACCGGCCGCTTCGACACCCTGACGGCGGACACGGTGATCCTGGCTGTCGGCCAGGAGAGCGACACCGCGTTTCTGCGCTCTGTGCCGGACGTGGAGTTCGAGCGCGACGGGACCGTGCGCGTCTCCAGCTCGTTGATGACCGGGTGCCCGGGCGTGTTCGCCGGCGGCGACATGGTCCCGTCGGAGCGGACCGTGACCGTCGGGGTCGGGCACGGCAAGCGCGCGGCGCGCGAGATCGACGCCTGGCTGCGCGGATCGCGCTACGCGCGGACGGCCAAGCATCCGCAGGCGGAGTTCGAGCTGTTGAACCTGTGGTACTTCGGCGACCATCCCCGCCGCCAGCAGCGCGAGCTCGGCCTTGAAGAGCGACTGGGCGGGTTCGACGAGGTCGTCGCAGGCCTGTCCTCCGACGAGGCCGTGTTCGAGGCCCGCCGCTGCCTGTCGTGCGGGAACTGCATCGAATGCGACGGGTGCCTGGGCGCCTGTCCCGAGGACGCGGTCATAAAGCTCGGGGAAGGGCTCCGGTATCGGTTCGACTACGACCGCTGCACGGGCTGCCGGGCGTGCTTCGAGCAGTGCCCGGTGCACTCGATCGAGATGGTCTCTGAGCAAGCGCCGGATCCGCCCTACGCCTTCGTGGCGCCCGCCGAACCGGGCGGAGGGACGCGCTGATGCGCGCCACCGTCGACGGCAACGAAGCGGCCGCGTCGGTCGCGTTCCGGTGCACCGAGGTGTGCTGCATCTTCCCGATCACGCCCTCCTCGCCGATGGCCGAGCTGGCGGACGAGTGGTCGAGCAAGGGACGGACGAACCTCTGGGGTACGGTCCCGGCGGTCGTGGAGATGCAGAGCGAGGGCGGCGCCGCCGGGGCGCTGCATGGAGCCCTCCAAGGCGGCGCGCTCGGGACGACCTTCACGGCTTCGCAGGGCCTGTTGTTGATGATCCCGAACATGTACAAGATCGCCGGCGAGCTGACCTCGGCGGTGATGCACGTGGCCGCGCGCTCACTGGCGGCACAGGCGCTGTCGATCTTCGGCGACCACTCCGACGTGATGGCGGTCCGCCAGACCGGGTTCGCGCTGCTGAGCTCGGCATCGGTCCAGGAGGCGCACGACCTCGCGCTCGTTGCGCACGCCGCGACGCTCGAGACGCGCGTCCCGTTCGTCCACTTCTTCGACGGCTTTCGCACCTCGCATGAGCTGCAGACCATCGACATGCTCGACGACGAGGACGTACGCGCGCTGATCTCGGACGACCTCGTCCGAGCCCACCGCGCACGGTCGCTTTCGCCCGAGCGACCGTTCATCCGGGGCACCGCGCAGAACCCGGACATCTACTTCCAGGGGCGCGAGACCGTGAACCCGTTCTACGCGCGCGTCCCCGAGATCGTGCAGCACGCGATGGACCGGCTCGCCGAACGGACCGGCCGCGCCTATCGGCTCGTCGAATACACCGGCCATCCGGAAGCCGAGCGGGTGCTCGTGGTGATGGGCTCCGGTGGGGAGACCGCCCGTGAGACGGTGGACTTCCTCCAGGCCCAGGGTGAGCGCGTCGGGGTCGCGCAGATCCGGCTCTACCGGCCGTTCCCCGCGCGCGAGTTGGCGGCCGCGCTCCCTGACAGCGTGCGCCGGGTTGCCGTGCTCGACCGGACCAAGGAGCCGGGCTCGCTCGGCGAGCCTCTGTTCCTGGACGTGCTGGCGGCGTTGACGGAGGCTCACGACGCCGGCGAGCGCGAATTGTTGCCGACCGTCATCGGCGGCCGCTACGGCCTGTCCTCTAAGGAGTTCACCCCCGCGATGGTCGCGGGGATCCTCGAGGAGCTCGCCCGCGAGCGCCCCAGGCGGCGCTTCACGATCGGCATCAACGACGACGTCTCCGGCACGAGCCTGCCGTACGACCCGTCGTTCGACATCGAGCCGAAGGAGACCCATCGTGTGGTGTTCTTCGGACTCGGCTCGGACGGCACCGTCGGCGCGAACAAGAACACGATCAAGATCCTGGGTGACGCTGCCGACCTGCAAGCCCAGGGCTACTTCGTCTACGACTCCAAGAAATCGGGCTCGCAGACCGTCTCGCACCTGCGCTTCGGGCCACGGGCGATCCGCGCCCCGTACCTCATCTCGGCGGCGAGCTTCGTCGGCTGTCACCAGTTCGGGCTGATCGGGCGCGACGAGGTGCTCGACCGGGCCGCCCCGGGCGCGACGCTGCTGCTCAACTGCCCGCATGAGCCTGACGAGGTCTGGGATGCGCTCTCGCGCCCCGTGCAGGAGAAGCTCGTGGCCAAGCAGATCAAGCTGTACGCGATCGACGCTGGAAAGATCGCGCGCGAGGCGGGTTTGGCCGGGCGCACCAATACGGTCCTGCAGACGTGCTTCTTCGCGATCTCGGGCGTGCTCGAGCGCGACCGGGCGATCGAGGCGATCAAGGACTCGATTCGTAAGACCTACGGCAAGCGCGGCGACGAGGTCGTGAGACGCAATATCGAGGCGGTCGATCGCTCGCTCGCCGCACTTCATCAGATCCCGATACCGGGCCAGGTCTCCTCGCCCCTGGGGGCACCCGAGCTCGTGCCGGCGGACGCTCCCGAGTTCGTGCGGACCGTGACCGCGGCGATGATGGCCGGCCACGGCGACGAACTGCCCGTGAGTGCCCTGCCGGTCGACGGCACCTATCCGAGCGGCACGACCAAGTACGAGAAGCGCAACATCTCGGACCTGGTTGCGGCGTGGGACGACGAGCTCTGCATCCAGTGCGGCAATTGCAGTTTCGTATGCCCGCACAGCGTGATCCGGTCGCGCTACTACGAGCCGGGCGCGCTCGAGGGCGCGCCGGACGGCTTCCGCTCGGCGCTGCTGAACGGGGTCGGACTGCCGGACGCCCGCTACACGCTTCAGGTCTACGTCGAGGACTGCACCGGCTGCGGGCTGTGCGTGGAAGCGTGTCCGGTGTCGGCGCCGCAGGAACCCGGCCGCAAAGCGATCAACCTCGAGGCGCGCGAGCCGCTGCTCGCCGGCGAGCGCGAGAACATCGCCTTCTTCGAGCGGCTGCCGGCGAACGACCGCACCCGCGTGGACTTCGGCACGGTACGAGGCACCCAGTTCCTCGAGCCGCTGTTCGAGTTCTGTGGCGCCTGCGCCGGCTGCGGCGAGACGCCGTACCTGAAGCTCCTCTCGCAGCTGTTCGGAGACCGGCTCACGGTCGCCAACGCGACCGGCTGCTCGTCGATCTACGGCGGCAATCAGCCGACGACGCCGTGGACGGTGAACGCGGGCGGGCGCGGACCGGCGTGGTCGAACTCGCTGTTCGAGGACAACGCCGAGTTCGGGCTGGGGCTGCGACTCGCGGCCGACCGCCACACCGAGCTCGCGCGCCAGCGCCTCTCCGAGCTACGCGATGTCGTAGGGGCCGACCTGGTGGACGAGATATTGAGCGCCCCGCAGGTGCACGAATCCGAGCTGCGCGATCAGCGCGCGCGGATCGCCGAGCTCCAGCGGCGGCTTGACGGCCTCGACGGCGGCGCCGACGGGCCCGTCGCGGATCTGCGCAGCGTGCTCGATCACCTGATCCGGCGCAGCGTCTGGATCGTCGGCGGTGACGGGTGGGCCTACGACATCGGCGCCGGCGGACTTGACCACGTGCTGGCCAGCGGCAAGAACGTGAACGTGCTGGTGATGGACACCGAGGTGTACTCCAACACGGGAGGGCAGATGTCGAAGGCGACGCCGCTCGGCGCGGTGGCGAAGTTCTCCGCCGCCGGCAAGACCGTCCCGACCAAGGACCTCGCCCTCCAGGCGATCTCGTATGCCGACGTGTATGTGGCTCGGGTGGCGTTCGGCGCCGATCCCCAGCAGACCCTGCGCGCCTTCCGGGAGGCCGAGGCCTACGACGGTCCGTCGCTGATCATCGCCTACAGCCATTGCATCGCCCACGGGTACGACATGCGCGACGGGCTGAGCCAGCAGTACCGCGCCGTCGCCAGCGGCCACTGGCCGCTGATCCGCTACGACCCGGCGGTGCGCACGGCCGGCGGGGATCCGTTCCTGCTCGACTCGCCCAGGCCGCGCATGCCGCTGGCCGAGTTCCGTCGCGGGGAGCTTCGTTTCCGTGCCCTCGAGGCGGCCCGACCGGCCGAGGCCGAGCGCCTCCTCGCGCTCGCCCAGCAGGTGGCCGACCAGCGCTGGCGGTACTACGAGGAGTTGGCCACCCGTGGCGCCAGCGAATTCCCATCCGACCCCAGGGGGCGTGACTGATGGATCTGTCGACAACGTACATGGGCTTGTCGCTGCGCAACCCGCTCGTTGCCTCCCCCTCGCCGCTCTCTTACACCCTCGACGGCATCAGGCATCTGGCCGACGGCGGCGCCGGCGCGATCGTCCTGTTCTCCCTGTTTGAGGAGCAACTCCGGCAGCAGGCGGCCGAGGCCATCCGGCTGGTCGAGGACTCCGCCGAGACCTTCCCCGAGGCGCTCAGCTACTTCCCTTCGGTGGCCGATGCGGACGGCACCCCCCGCGCCTACCTGGACTTGATCGAGCGCGCCGCGTCCCGCGTCGATGTCCCGGTCATCGCGAGTCTCAACGGCGTCACGCCCGAAGGCTGGATCGATTACGCCCGCGCGATGCAGGACGCCGGCGCGGCCGCCATCGAGCTGAACATCTACGGGGTCGCCGGCGACCCCGCCATCTCTGGACGTGAGATCGAGCAGCGCCACATCGACGTCTTGGAGCGCGTCAAGGCCGCCGTCACCGTGCCGGTCGCGGTCAAGCTGAGTCCGTACTTCAGCTCTCCAGGCGAGATGGCGTTGCGTCTGGACGAGTCCGGGGCCGATGCCCTCGTGCTGTTCAACCGGTTCCTGCAGCCGGACATCGATCCGGAGGAGCTGGTCGTCCTGCCCAAGGTCAATCTCTCGAGCCCCGCCGACGCGCGCGTGGCCCGGACGTGGATTGCCCTGCTGCGAGGAAGGGTGCGAGCATCGCTTGCCGCCACCTCCGGCGTTGAGGTCGCAGCCGATCTGGCCAGATACCTGCTGGCGGGAGCCGACGTCGTGATGAGCACATCCGCCTTGCTGCGCCACGGTCCGAACTACGCCGCCGAGCTCATCGACGGCCTCTCCGTCTGGATGACCCGCAAGGGCTTCGTAGCGCTCGACGAGGTCCGTGGCCTCCTGGCCGTGCCCGCCGTCGCCGACCCTGCCGCCCATGAACGGGCCGGCTACGTGACCGCCATGCGCGCTGCCAATGCTGGTGCCTACAACCCCTGGTGAGTGAACAATGACCGAACCCAAACATCCCATTGCAGGCCGCGTCGTGATCGTGGGCGGCGGTGTCGCGGGGCTGGAAGCGCTGCTGGCGCTGCGGGCCCTGGCCGCCGAGTACGTTCAACTGACGCTCGTATCGCCGAACGACCAGTTCGTCGATCGGCCCATGACGGTGGCCGAGCCGTTTGGCTTTGGCTCCGCGGCACATCATTCGCTGGCTAACATCGCCGCCGAGTCTGGCGCGGAGTTCCACCGCGAGACGGTGACGGCGGTGGACGGCACCAACCGGCGGGTCAGCTGCGCCGACGGCTCCAGTCTCGCCTTCGACACGCTGATCCTGGCTCTCGGCGCCCGAGGACGCCCGCCGTTTTCGGACGCGATCACGTTCGGGTTCGAAGGCTCAGCTGACGCCGTCCGGAGCATGCTCGGCCGTCTGCGTCGTGGCGAGGGCCACACCGTGGCGTTCGTCGCCCCCACCACTAGAGGATGGCTGTTGCCGTTGTACGAACTCGCGCTGATGACCGCGCGCGAGCTCGCGCACAACAACGTCGACGGCGTCGAGCTGCGAGTTGTAAGCCCCGAGGCCCGGCCGCTGGGGCTGTTTGGCGATCGGCTGAGTGACAGCGTCGGGCGCCTCCTCGCGACGGCGGGAATCGAGTTCGTTCATGCGTCGTTCGCCGAGCTCAACGGCGGTGAGTTGATGTACGAGGCGCTCGGGCACCCTGGCGCCGACTACGTCGTGACGCTGCCGCTCCTGAGCGGCCCGGGACTGGCCGGCGTGCCGACCACCGAGCCTGATGGGTTCATTCCGGTGGATGAATACGGCCGGGTGACCGGACTGACGGGCGTGTACGCGGCCGGCGACGCGGTCGACTTCCCGATCAAGCAGGGCGGACTGGCCGCTCAGCAGGCCGACAGCGTGGCCGAGCACGTCGCCGCCGGGTACGGCGCCGCGGTGGAGCCGGCCCCCTTCCGGCCCACGCTGCGGGGGATGCTGTTCTCGGGCGACGAGCCGCTGTTCATGCGCTCGGGCGTGCCGGGTGCCGACCCCGACGTCCCCGGCGCCTGGTATCCGCTGTGGTGGCCGCCGACAAAGGTGGCCGGGCGATACCTCGCTCCCTACCTGTTCGAACGAAGCGAGGAGGAGGGACTCGCCCCGCCACCGGTGGGTTTCGTCGACGTCGACGTGCCCCTGGCGGAGATCACGCTGCCCGGCTGACGGTCAGCTCCTGCTAACGAGAAAGGGTCGCGTCATGGCGATCGAACCAGACACCCCATCTGCCCTGCATCACGTGCCCTTCCCGGCGATGGCGCCGGAACGGTTCGCCTCGGTCCTGTCGCCGGGTGAGTACGAGGCGTTGCTCGACCTCGTCGGGCAGGCCGCCCGCGAGCTCCACGGCCGGGTGATCTGGAACGTGAACTCGACCGCCAAGGGGGGCGGGGTTGTCGAGATGCTGCGCCCGCTGTTGGGTTACTGTCGCGGCGCCGGTGTCGACGCGCGCTGGGCGGTGATTTCGGGTCAGTCACCGTTCTTCGCCATCACCAAGCGGCTGCACAATCGCCTGCACGGATTCGACGGTGACGGCGGCCCTCTGGGCGACGCCGAGCACGAGGTCTATGAGCAGACGCTCGCCGGAGCCGCGGAGGAGCTCGCGGCCCTGGTGCATCCGCAGGACATCGTGATCTTGCACGATCCTCAGACGGCCGGGCTGGCCGCGACGGTGCGCGCGACGGGAGCGACCGTCATCTGGCGCTGTCACGTGGGTCTCGACGTCGCCAACGATCACGCCCGTGAGGCGTGGGACTTCTTGCGTGGCTATGTGCTCGACGCGCACGCGTTCGTCTTCTCGCGGGCGGGGTTCGCGTGGGAGGGGTTGCCGCGGGACCGGATCTCGGTGATCCGGCCGTCGATCGACGCGTTCTCTCCGAAGAACGCGGAGCAGACGCGCGATCAGTCGCTGGCGATCATGGCCGCCGCCGGGATCGTCGCCGCCGACGTCGACGTATACCCCACCTTTGCTCGCTCCGACGGCACGCCGGGGCGGGTCGAGCGGCAGGCCGAGATGCTCGAGGAGGAGCCCGTGGAGGCCGACGTGCCCGTGGTGATGCAGGTGTCGCGCTGGGATCAGCTCAAGGACCCGCTGGGCGTTCTGGGCGCGTTCACCGAACACGTCGCCGGCCGCGCTCCAGCACATCTGCTGCTGGTCGGCCCTTCGACGGTTGCGGTCGCCGACGACCCCGAGGGCGCGCAGGTACTGGACACGGTCCGGGCCGCCTGGCACGAGCTGCCGGCGGCGGCCCGTCGGCGCGTGCACCTGTGCTCCCTGCCCATGGAGGACCTCGAGGAGAACGCGGCGATCGTCAACGCCCTGCAACGTCACGCGGACGTGGTCGTCCAGAAGAGCCTCGCGGAGGGGTTCGGCCTGACCGTCTCCGAGGCGATGTGGAAGCAGCGGGCCGTCGTGGGCAGCCGGATCGGTGGCATTCGCGACCAGATCGAGGATGGGCGATCGGGACGGTTGCTGGCGGACCCGCGCGACCTCGAGCAGGCGGGGGCCGCGATCACTGAGCTGCTAACGGATAGCGATCTCGCGCGGGCGATCGGGATCACGGCGCAGCGGCGCGTCCAGGAGCAATTCCTCGGACCCCACTCCCTGGGGCGCTACTTCGAGGTCATCAACCGAGTTGCCTCGAAGCGCAACCACGGCGACGGACGACACGCCAGCTGACGCCGGCGGCAGCCGCCGGGTCCGCATTTTTCCACATCGAACCACGGTCGGGCCCCGATGCCGCCGGACCCCCGTGAGCCGAGCATGCGTCAGACGACTTCCCTCCATCTCAAAGGAGATACCCGGCCATGGCCACCATCGAATCGACGACATTTGCACCGCCCGGGGAGGCGGCGAGCCCGGTCGAGCTGAAGGAGCGCTACGACAACTTCATAGGCGGAGAATGGGTCCGCCCGACGACGGGTGAGTATCGAGAGAACCCCACGCCGTCGACCGGCGAGACGTTCTGCGAAGTGGCGCATTCGGGGGCCGAGGACATCGAGCTGGCGCTCGACGCGGCGCACGCGGCCAAGGGCGCCTGGGGTCGTAAGTCTCCCGCCGAGCGCGCGGCCGTGCTCAACGCGGTCGCGGACGCGATCGACGAGAACCTCGAGATGCTGGCGGTGGCGGAGAGCTACGAGAACGGCAAGCCGGTGCGCGAGACGCTGGCCGCCGACATTCCCCTGTCGGCCGACCACTTCCGCTACTTCGCGGGCGCCGCTCGCTCCGAGGAGGGGCGGATCTCGGAGATCGACGACAAGACCTACGCCTATCACTTCCACGAGCCGCTGGGGGTCGTTGGCCAGATCATCCCGTTCAACTTCCCGCTGCTGATGGCGGCATGGAAGATGGCGCCCGCGCTGGCCGCCGGCAACTGCACGGTGATCAAGCCCGCCAGCCCCACACCTTGGTCGATCCTGAAGCTGATGGAAGTGATCGGCGACATCGTCCCCGCCGGCGTCGTGAACGTGGTGAACGGGCCTGGCGCGGAGATCGGAAAGGCGCTGGCCTCGAACAAGCGGATCGCCAAGATCGGCTTCACCGGCGAGACGGTCACCGGCCGCTTGATCATGTCCTACGCGGCCCAAAACCTGATCCCGTCCACCACCGAGCTGGGCGGCAAGTCCCCGAACGTCTTCTTCGAGGACGTGATGGCGGCCGATGATGCCTTCCTGGACAAGGCGGTCGAGGGACTCGTGCTCTATGCCTTCAACAAGGGCGAGGTGTGCACCTGCCCATCGCGCGCGCTGATCCAGGAATCGATCTACGACGAGTTCATCGAGCGCGTCTTGGCGCGCATCGGCCAGATCAAGCAGGGCGACCCGCTCGATCGCACGACGATGATTGGTGCCCAGGTGTCGACCAGCCAGCTCGAGAAGATCGAGAGCTACGTGGCGATCGGCCTAAACGAGGGTGCCGAAGTCCTGATCGGCGGTCATCGGCCGCCGTTGAACGGGCGGCTGTCCGGTGGCTACTACTTCCAGCCGACGGCGCTCAAGGGACACAACAAGATGCGGGTCTTCCAGGAGGAGATCTTCGGCCCCGTGGTTGCGGTGACCACGTTCAAGGACGAGGCCGAGGCGCTCGAGATCGCCAACGACACCATGTACGGCCTCGGAGCCGGCGTCTGGACCCGCGACGGCAGCCGCGCGTTCCGGATGGGGCGCGCGATCCAGGCCGGTCGCGTGTGGACCAACTGCTACCACCAGTACCCGGCCCACGCGGCGTTCGGCGGGTACAAGGCCTCCGGCGTCGGGCGCGAGAACCATCGG
>Ga0187769_10000304_pt1 | contig 27018 bp, 23 predicted proteins | sample 0116_SJ02_MP02_1_FD_133140 | JGI IMG/M metagenome (GOLD analysis project Ga0187769, IMG submission 133140) | Tropical peat soil microbial communities from peatlands in Department of Meta, Colombia - 0116_SJ02_MP02_10_MG | ecosystem: Environmental > Terrestrial > Soil > Wetlands > Peat | place... | reverse complement strand
TTGACATAGAATGCAGTCAGATTGTGCAACGACGCCGCGGCATCGGGATGATCGGGCGTAAGCGCCTTTTCCCGGATTGCCAGTGCCCGCTTGTAAAGCGGCTCGGCGTCGGCGTAGCGGCCCTGTGCCTGATAGAGTTCAGCAAGATTGTTCAGCGTCAGTGCAACATCGGGATGATCGGGTCCGAGCACCTTTTCGCGGATTGCCAGCGATCGTTTATAGAGCGGCTCGGCCTCGGCGTGGCGGCCTTCGTCGTCGTACAGCAAAGCCAGATTGTTCAGCCCGGTGGCGACATCCAGGTGGTTGGGCCCAAATGCCTTTTCGTTGATCGTCAGCGCCCGCTTGTAGAGCGGCTCGGCCTCGGCGTAGCGGTTCTGTGCCCGATAGAGTTCCGCCAGATTGTTCAGCGAATTCGCGACGTCGGGATGATCTAGCCCCAGCGCCTTTTCCCGGATCGCCAGCGATCGTTTATAGAGAGGCTCGGTCTCGGCCTGACGGCCCTGCTGGTCGTAGAGCGTCGCCAGATTGTTCAATGCGGTCGCCACAAGGGGATGATCGGGCCCGAGCGCCTTTTCGATGATTGCGAGCGCCCGCTTATAAAGCGGCTCGGCCTCGGCGTAGCGGCCCTGCTCTTTGTAAAGCAGAGCCAGATTGTTCAGGTCGGTTGCGACACGAAAATGATCGGGCCCCAGCGCCTTTTCCTGGATCGCCAGCGCCCGCTTGAAGAGCGGCTCGGCCTCGGCGTAGTGGCCATGCTCCTCATAGAGCCCGGCCAGATTGCTCAGCGTCGGCGCGACGGCGGGATGGTCAGGTCCATGCACTTTTTCCTCAATCGCGACTGCCCGCTTGTAGAGCGGTTCCGCCTCGGCGTAGCGGTCCTGCGTCCGATAAAGTTCAGCGAGATTGTTCAGCGAAGTCGCCACATCGGGATGCTCGGGCCCCAACGCCTTTTCCTGGATCGCGATTGCTCGCTTGTAGAGCGGCTCGGCTTCGGTGTAGCGACCCTGCCGGTCGTAAAGGTGAGCCAGATTGTTCAGCGTTCCCGCGACAAAGGGACGATCGGGCCCCAGCGCCTTTTCGTAGATCGCCAGCGCGCGCTTATAGACCGGTTCGGCTTCGGCGTAACGGCCTTGCTCGTCGTATAGGTAAGCCAGATTGTTCAGTGCTGTTGCGACATCGGAATGATCGGGTCCCAATACTTTTTCCCGGATCGCCAAGGCGCGCTTGTACAGCGGTTCAGCCTCCGCGTAGCGGCCCTCGTCGTCGTAGAGCGCGGCCAGATTATCCAGGTCGGTTGCAACAAATGGATGATCGGGCCCCAGTGCCTTTTCGTAGATCGCCAGCGCTCGCTTATAGAACGGCTCGGCGTCGGCGTACCGGCCCTGCTCGACGTAGAGTGCCGCCAGATCGTTCAGCGCTGTCGCGACATTGGGATGATCTGGCCCCAGCGCCTTTTCGTTGATCGCCAGCACTCGCTTACAGAGCGGTTCGGCCTCGGTGTAGCGGCCCTGTCCGAGGTAGACGTGCGCCAATTCGTTTAGCGTTGTCGCGACATCGGGATGATCCGGTCCCAGCACCTTTTCCCGGATAGCCAGTGCGCGCTTATCGAGCGGTTCAGCCTCGGCGTAGCGGCCCTCCGCGATGTAGAGCCAGGCCAGATCGCGCAGCGTTGCCGCGACATCCGGGTGACCGGACCCAAGCGCCTTTTCCTGGATCGCCAGCGCGCGCTTAAACAGCGGCTCGGCCTCGACGTAGCGGACCTGTTGGTCGTAGAGCACAGCCAGGGTATGCAAGGCCTGCGCAACATCGAGATGATCGGGCCCGAGCGTACGTTCCCGAATCGCCAGCACCTGCTGCGCCAATGGAATCGCCTCGGCGATCTTTCCGCCATTAAAAAGCTCGATAACCTTCTTATTTAGTTCGTCCGCAGTGCTTGATTGAGCTAAAGCCCCGGTAAGCGATCCCGCCGCCAGGACGATGGCGGTCACGATCACTACGGCTAAACGGAAGCGCCTGATAAGATTCATAGCCGCGGTTCCGCTCTCGCACGACGATGCGTGTCGAGTTTGCCGATGAGCGAGCCGATATCTTTTTGACAGCGTGCGCGCTTAGCTCGCCCGCCGGACAGGCCGTCGGCGGCGCTAGCGTCATCAATTGATCAGTAACGAGATCGCCGCGCTTTGATCTCGATCAAGGGCTTGTGCAGCAAAAGCCGCATGAGCGCAGCAAGTGCTCGCGGCATGCCGCTTCGCCAACGCATGAATAGAGTTCAAGGGAGACTCGTTGGGAGAGATCCGGCAATCAGTTGAGCAGCGAGCTGTGGATTGTCACCGCGCGCGGTGGCTCGGCAACAATGAAGGGCAGCGCAGCAGCGACGTGTTCTTGTATTCAGGGGCCTCCGAAGGGGGTATCAATATTGGTTGGATTCTGACCAAAGATGTCCGCCGTTATAGCGTCGCCGCCGCCAGTTATCCCGCGGTACGTACAAAGCGTGTTCTCCGTCCAGCCACCCGGCACGGTTTTATTCATGATGCGTTGGGTCAGAACGCAAGTGGCATACAAACGCCGCCTTAAATCGGTGACTTGGCCAGAAATTTTTGCTGCTTGGTCCTTCTGGCTCGTCGCGAGATTGGCAACAGTCGCCTGAAGGGCCGTTACTTCAGTTTGTAATTGCGCAACGGCTTTTGCGATGCTCTCCAGCTGATTGTTTGCGTCGGATGCGTGATTAATTGGCTTGGCGTAAACCTCAGTCCAGCCGATTGCGGCGAGGATGCATAGAAACAACAAAGCCCAGGTTTTCATTCGCATTGGCGGCCTCTCTATCGTCTCGCGGATAGGCGACGAAACTCATCTTAAACGCCCGGGTTCAAATGCGAAAGGAGTGACGCCGGCATAGTGCGGAAAAACAAGCCGGAGCCGGCGCGGCTGCTAGGCGCGGCCGACATTCGGCTCATGCTCATGGAGCCGTCGGGATTGTCCTGCTCCGACGAGCCGTCGGCGTTTTTGACGAAGCGCTATACTTATCCGACCGTCTGGCTTGCCGGATATCCGTAACAAATATGGAAATCACAAGTTATGTGATCCGATCATCACGCTAACGAAACAGATGCATGATGGCGATCTCGATGTGAGTAACCAGTTCAATAAGCCCATAGAAAAATGACGCCAATTGCCAGTAGGGATTGACGCCGGTGAATATCCAGATAGCGATCGTTATCAGGACGAGCAGGTAAACAAGTCCCCTGCCGAGACCCCAGAACTTCCAGTCCCACAAGCGTATGCTGCGGACGTTGTTCGTTTTGGCCGCGCGCTCCTGTCCGTTTTGACGTTTTCGCACTGCGGACGTGTCGAACGCTTGCTTGGCAACTTCATAGTCGATCACGATCATAGCCCCTATGACCTGCCCGGGGCCACGCTCTTTGCCGAGGAAGTGCGCGCCGCCGAATACAAACTCCACGGGAGTGTGCACTTTCGTGACGATCGCACCAGGGTGGTCGTGCTTCCAGCGCTCAAGGGCCTGCCGGACTTCCTCCAATGTGTCTCCCTTGAATTGCTCCCTGGGCATGATCGCGCTGCTTTTTTTCGAAAGATCGTGCTCAAGCAATCGGTCTGAAGCGATTGCGCTCCGGTTACCGCTAATCTGTCGCTCCGGCCGGGTGACGGCCATCGGCCTCGGAACTGATCGTCGCGAAAACCGACGTCGACAACCTTGATTTACGTCAATTGCTCGCGACCTCCCGGCTGATAAAAAAAGAAATTTCGGAGGACATCCTACAATGCGTAACTCGGCTTTCATCGCGCTTCTATCGCTGGTCGTCAGCCACAAAATCCGCAAAGGTGCGACGCCCACAGAAGGTAGAGAGCCGTGATCGGCGTTTCCGCGCCGATCGTCACGATGCCGATCACGCTGACGAGCAGGTAAAGAATCCACGCCAGCCGATGCGCGCCAAATATTCCGAAAATGCCGACAATCATGTTGATCGCCAACCCGAGATAGGCGATGACCCGGCCGACGTTCAAACCGACATAGCCGGCCCCACGCAGCTCCGTTTCCACGATAATGATGGCACTGAGCAGCAAGATCGCGACAATTAAATGCACTTCTCGCGGGCGGTGCATGCCGGTGAAACGCATATATTCCCGCCGGCGCGACCTGCCGGCCTTGTTAGCCGCCGGTACTGATCACTGGAGCAAGCGGCGGAACCGCCGACGGGATCGCCATCATGGTCAGGAACAGCGCCACCAGATCGAAATTCTTCTGCGAGATCTCGTCGTCACCGGCGATATAGTAGCACTTGCCGCGATCACAATAGGAGACATAAGGGGGCACCCGCGGTGGCGCGGTGTCAACGACGACCAAGATATAACGCCTGAGCAAACCGAGCCGGCGATTGCCTTTGAGATAGTCGGTTTCCGATATCGGTCCTCTCGGCTCGTATACATAAAGATTGGATTCGGACCCCTGAATCCAGTCGGCCACCGCCCGATCGATCTTCGCATTCTCGGCTTCGTGGCCCGCTGCGACCGGATTGTCGAGCGGGTGTTCGTGTTCCGGCAGCAGCGTATGGAAACTCAAATTATCGACGTCCTGATTCCAGGGCAGCGCGCGAATCTTGTCGTAAACGTCGGCGCTGACGAATGCGATTTTCGGGTGCGGCCGCTCGGTCGCGTTCTTGAGAATCCCGAGAGCGGAATAGGTGCGCATCAACGGCGCCCCGCTCTGCAGACCCTCACGGTGCGCAACTGTCGGCGGCAGCGCCACAGCGCGCAGCTCGATGAAGCTCGGCAGGCAATTGCGAACCTCGTCGAGATTGATTCCGCGGCTGTTGGTTCTCAGCGTCTGGTCCCAGGCTCGCAGGTCCGCCGGCGTCATCAGCAATCCGATCTGCGCACACCTGCCGGGATTTTGCGGCACGAATTTGGGTTGCGTACCGTAATAGAGCCATGCCAGCCGAGTCCACAATTGCAGGACGCGCCGGTGTTGCGCGAGTTCAGCGCGGGGCTCGTGAGGATGGAACGGTTGCAGGTAGAGATCGAGCGTATCGTCGCCGGTGATGCCAGCGGGCTTGGCGGCAAGGCTCGACTTGCCTTCGCCCCCACTTGCTCCTGCCGCCGGTGCCGGCGGCTTGGTCAAATCGGATTTGGCCGCCACTAATTCCAGCGCGCCGGCCGTATAGAGTTCCGAGATGATATTCAACGCCACATAGAATTCATCGTAGTCCAGCGTCAAATAGGAGGTCGACAAATCAAGGAGCGGCGTTACCTTCCAGGACGAATCGTACAACAGGCCGAGCGAGTCAACATTGACCGGCGTCACCAGTTGCGCCACGAGCGGCTGTCCGAGCAGCGGCTGATAGCGGATGAGCGGCGACTCCGTATATACGCCGCCGGCAGTTACGTTGTCTGTCTGGCCAAGAATTTGACCGGCAGAGGTCGATTTGGAGCCGGGATGAGCGCCTATCGCGTTCCATGCTACGGCGAAGTTACCGGAAACCGACTGTGTGGCATCCACCTCGGTAACATCCATGTACGCAATCGGCTCGTGATTGTAGACGCGAACGATATTCGCCAGCGTCTGCGCTTTCGAGGTCGACTGGATGATGTCGTTGTATCGGCCGCGGCCCTGGTCGATTGCGACCGGCCCGATATACTGACAGTTGCCGAGAATGCAGGCCGCCACCGCGACGACGGCCAATTTGCAGCCTTTCACGCGCAACATAACAGCACCCCCAACGCCCAGAATTGATCCTATTCAATCCATTGATTAGGATCAATGCGGACCGCCGATAAACGAAGAAAAAGCTCCAGTATAGTTCCAAGCGCCGGTGCGCTTGCGGTGTCGCAAATTCCGGCAAAGAGGACGCCATGCGAAAGACAGAATGTGCGCTTGGTTTCTATTTAATAGGCATCAGCCTGATGTTTTGCTCGCCCGCGCCGCTGGCTGCGCAAACCGACACAAAAGACCTCTTAATCCAGGATCTCAAGGCGTTTAATGTGCGGTGTCCGGGACCGCCTGCGTCCTATTCGACGTCATGCGCGAACGAATTGACTCAACTCAAGCGCAGACAGCAGGACCTCAACCTCAGCGATTCCGATCTGGAAGCGGCTGCGGCGAAAGGCGGCTTCAGAGGCGGCTTCCGGTGACCGCGGGTTGATCTTGAACAGCGGCACGCACGGCGCCGGCCAACGGCCCGTAGAATCTCACAGCATCTGGCGGGGCCTGATGCGCCATATCGATTTCGTTTTTCGATCAGAAAGCCTCAACCGAGGAGGGCAACTATGCCAACATGGCGGTTGAGCGCAGCTTTTGCAGCGTTCGCTACGGCAATTAGCTCCTTTGCTCCTCTTGAGGCCAGGGCTGACATCGTCTTTTGCAACAAGTTCGACCATCTCGTATATGTCGCCATCGCCTACCAGCAAAGCGGCGGCTTATTCCTGTCTCGCGGCTGGATGAGCTTACCGGTCGGCGATTGTGCTTTTTTCGACACCGCCATTCATGTGAAGACGTTTTATTTCCGAGGAGAGAGCGAGCCCTATCGCGATGCGCGCGGCAGCCGTGTGCGCTTCTTTTGGGGCAAGGGCCAGAAATTCGCGATTTGGGAAAACGATAATTTTCAATACTACGATGCCCAAAAACAGGTACTAAAATCGTCGCTTGCAGAATTCACCCAAGGGCCGGAGGCGGAAAATGGCGATGTTTCGGCCACGGTTACCCCCACCGAGGGCGGTTCAGTCATTAGCACAAAATAGCCCGCTAATGACTTCGACAACGCAAGCCCGATACTCGCCAAGCGGGAAAGAGAGGCTCCAGCCATACTCAGTTTGACGAGATCGGTAGAAGCAGCCCTGGCGGTGTGCCGGCAAGATGGGGGTATTCGCGGCGGGTATCGTCGAAGACGGACATCAGCGCAACCCGCTGCAGGCCCGACGGCACGTCCCATTCCGGGTCGTGCCGCCTCGTTTCGGGAGGCGATCACGTGGCGGTCCAGAATGTTGCGATTTGCGCCAGTCTGCCGTGTTCCGGATTTTGATCGTCGCGTCTGGGCCTGGTGCAGCACCCTGTTTTGTTAAATGCTAGCGCTCGGTGGCGGTGAACACCTTATCGTCGGCGTCATAGTAGATGCTAACCGTCCGCAGGGCGCAGAAATCGAACGGGCGCATGAAGTCGGCTGTCCCCGCTGTCGTCTGAACACGAAACTGCAGCTCGCAAGGACCGCTATGATCGAAATGCACGGTAGCGGATTGGTTGGGAGCAATCGTGTTCCCCTGCATTGCGGTCCATTGATTTGATTTAGGCGTGCTGAACCAAAAGCCAGTGATCGTGTATGAGGTGCGATTGCGTAGAGTGAAGTCTCGCGAGGCCTGTTGCGCCCACGCGGTTGTTGCCGTCAGTCCCGTCAGCACGATCGCCGTCGCGACGATAGATTTGCGCATGTTCATCATGGTTTCATCTCCTAAGCCGTATTTGTGCTCCTACGGCAGTATCAAGCCGGACCTTTTGACTTGCATCAAAAAAGCCTGGAAAAGTAGCTGTCGTCGTCTTCGCTGATCAAAACGTCGGTATCAAACAGGTGAGCGACCGCATTTGGCTCGACGACGAGAGACGCAGATTCGAACCTCTCGAGAACCGCTTCGGTCCAAAAATGCTACCCATGTTAGAGTATGAGACGTAACCCATGTGTCCGGTATGGCCTGCACCAGGATACCTCGCGCAGTATTCGCGAGTGATGTGATTGACCATGGGATGAAAGTAAGCGCCACTCCCGTGTCCTATCGATATCTGTCCGGATTCTCCGCGCGCGCGACGGGTCACATCCGTTTTAGCGCGGTCAACACTTTCCAGGATATCACGTGCCTCCTCTAGCAGAAGGCTACCAGCTCCCGTCAATTCGATCCGTCTAGTAAGACGACGAAATAACGGCGTACCCATTTCGATTTCCAACTGACGGATTTGCAGGCTCAGCGGCGGCTGCTTGATGCCAAGACGTTCGGCTGCGCGTGTAAAGCTGAGCTCTTCTGCCACAGCGACGAAATATCGGAGATGACGTAGTTCCATGTACGCCTCGCGCTGGGCATCAAAATGCGCGCAACGATAGCTCAGTGATCGATTTCAGCTACGCATATCTTCCAGATATCGATCTAGCTGTCTCAGAATATTAGACAATTTCTCCAACAGTGACTAGTTCAGACCCGGTAACGGCCCTGCACCGACTGAATTCAAGAGAGACCCTTACTGGACCTGATTTTCGACAAGGCTGAGTAATGGATACGGAAATTGTCAGCTATCTTCGGGACAGGGCAGAGAAATGTGTGAGGCTTGCGCGCTCGTGTCCTCACACAAAGACTGCACATCGGCTTGAGGAAATGTCAGCCGACCTGATGGCGAAGGCCTCAGAAATTGAGGGGCATTTCAAACTGTAAGCAATGGAATAGCTATTGTGATCACAGGCATTTTGGTCCTGGTTCCACGATAAGGTGATGGAAGAGCCGCGTTGACTTCCGGCTTTGAGCTCCTGCGTGAAGTCGTTCCGGCTCTGTACCGATTGGCAATCCTGTTCAATGACGCCGGCGGATCGCGTCTTCAGATGCACTAACCAGCAACATCGTAACAATCAGCCTAGCGACCTCAGAAACACCGGCAGCCAGGTCGCAATCCCGGGGAAGGCGACCAGAACCGCCAAGATCGCGAGATCGGCGAGCACAAAGGGGACGATGCCCCAGTACAATTCCGTGAACGGAATGTCGGGCCGCATCGATTGCAGAATGAGGACGACGATCCCCGGCGGGTGAATCAGTCCGAGCTCGACGATGATGACGTTGATGACGCCCCACCAGATCGGATCGTAACCGAGGCTGACCACGATCGGCAGCGCGAACGGCAGCGTGACGACGATCGCCGCCAGTTCGTCGAAGGCCGCGCCGAGCGCGATGTAGATCGCTAGCATGGCGACGATCACAAGCGGCGCCGGCGCGTGGAGCGCGTTGACGCTGTGAATCAGCAATTCGGGAATGCGCGCGAGATTGACGAAATAGGTGAAAACCGACGAGCCGATCAGGATGAAATAGATCATCCCGACGATGGCGGCGGTCGCGACTGCGCCATTGCGCAAGTTCTCCCAGCTCATGGCCCGTCGCGCCATCGCGAACACGAAGGACACGACGGCTGCGACCGAGGCGGCTTCGTTGACGGTAAAAATTCCGCTGTACAGGCCGCAGAACACCACGACTATCAGGGCGATGGCCGGCAGCGCCTTCCGCGCCGCGGTGCGCCGTTCGTCCCGCGCGGCGCGTTCGGAGACCGGCGCGATGTCGGGCCTCCGCCGCACCACCAGCGCAATGGCGAGCGCATTGGCGCCGACTGTCAGCAAGGCCGGAATGACCGAGGCGATGAAGACGTCGAAAATATAGGTCTTCGCAATCACGCTATAGAGAATCATGGTGAGCGACGGCGGGATCAGCGCCTTGAGCGCGCCGCCGGCGATGATGGTCGCGCCGGAAAAGCCTTTCTGGTATTTGCGGGCGAGCATTTCCGGCAGCGCAATGCGCGTGAAGGTCGCGACGGTTGCCAGCGACGAGCCGCAGATCGCGCCGAAGGCCGCGCTGCCGCCGATCGTCGCATAGGCGAGCCCGCCGCGCCGGTGCCCGAGCAAGCAGGCGGCGAGCGTGTAGAGATCCTTGGAGAAGCCCGCGAGGCTCACGAATGTTCCCATCATCAGAAACATCGGGATCGCCGCAAGGTCGACGCTGGCGAGAATCTGCGACGGGTCGGTCGCGAGGAAAGTGAGCGCCGGGCCCCAGCTGGTCTGGAACGCAAAAGCCGCGACCCCGACCGCGATCATGGCAAAGGCCAACGGCACATGCAGCGCGACCAGAACGAGCAGCGCCGCAAGTGCCGCGATGCCGATTGCCGTCGCGGTCATGCCGCGCCCTCGCTATGCGCCTTGCGCACACGGCCCGCTATGGTCTCGGTGAGAACGTCAAGCTGGACGACGGTGGCGATCGTCAACACGCCGGAAACGACGAACCAGAACGGCGCCTTCGGCCAATTCATCAGCCAGGTGACATCGCCGGCCCGGCCGGTTTTCTCCGCAAACAGGAAGAACTGCCAAGCGGCCGCGCCGACGACCACCAAGACGAGCACGTCGGCCGCCACATTGATCGTTCGCGCGACTTTAGTCGATGCGAGCTTGTCGAACAGCCGCAGCGTGATGTTGCTGCGCTCAAGCAGCGAGATTGGCAGGCAGCAGGAAACGGCGATGGCTGAGACCAGATCGCCGAGCTCGCGCACCATGTCGATCGGCCGATTGATCGCGAAACGCAACACGCCATCGAGCATGGTCGCTGTCGCGAGCACAAGCAGCGTGCCGAGCCCAAATAGCGCAAGGACTCGGCAGATACGTGCGATCGAGAGTCGAACCACGCGACAGGCCTATTTGTGCAGGTCGGCAAGAATGGCCTTGACCTTCGCGAGCACCTGCGCATTGCGCTCGTCCTTGGCGACCCAGGCGGCGATGACGCCGTCGTAGATCTTGTTCAAACTGTCGAGATCGGCGGCGTTCGGCGTCACCACGGTGCGCTTTGGATCAGATTTGAAGCGCTCGATCAGCGAGTCGTTGTAGGAGCCGAGATTCTTCAGGTAGAGCGCGTTGACCCAGTTCATGTCATATTTCTTTAACGTCTCTTGCGCGGCCGGCGGGAGCGATTCGTATTTCTTCCGGTTCATCACCACGGCCAACGGCCCGGATCCGAGCGGAACCATGAATTCGTTCGGCGCGACACGGTCGATGCCAAAGTCGACAAGCGCCGCCGGCACGGTAGTTGCCGCGTCGATCGTGCCGCGGCCCATGGCTTCGACGACTTCGGTCGGTGGCATCATGATCGGCGTCATACCCAATTCCTTGACGGTCTGGCCGATCATCGGGCCGACGATGCGCACCTTCATGCCCTGCAGGTCGGTGAGGCTGTGCATCGGCTTGCGCCCGAACAGCTGATAGTTCGGATTCATCATCGAGCCGATCACGACGTAATCGTCGTAACCGCGCAACGTATGGGTTGCGAGCAGCGTGCTGTAGGTCTTCACCGCCTCGTCGAGCGAGTGGAACAAGCCGGGCAGTTCAAGCACCTGGTCATCCGGGAACCGGCCGGGAACGAGGCTCGAGTTGATGAAGGCGATATCGGCCACGCCGTCGAGAACCATCTGCGGCTGCGCAGGCAACGCCTTGCCGAGCGCGCCTTCGGGATAGGCCTCGATTTTCACGGCGCCTGCGGGGTCGGCATTGACGGCGTCAAGCCAGGGCTTGATCATCCGGGCGTAGTTCACCTCGGTCGAGGGCCCGAAAAACGATAGTTTCAGCGTGGCCGGTTCCGCGGAGGCCGCCGGGCCCCAGAGCGCGGTCGCCGCGAGCGCGGCCAAGGCGAGTATGCGTTTCATTTTGTACCCCCTATTGGTTCACATTTGTCTTGCGGTTGCCGCGCCGCCGAGCGGCCGGCTTGAACTGATCGTCAGCTAGATCCTTTTTACGAGACCAAGAATTTCACGCGCTTCGGAAGCCGTTGCGATGTCACGGCCGGCCGTCTTGCTAAGCGCGACGGCGCGCTCGACCAGCTGGACGTTGGTGGCCAGCACGCCCTTTTCCAGAAAGATGTTGTCTTCCAAGCTGACCCGCAGGCCGTCCGCGCCGGCCGCCAAGCCGGCCAGCATCATCGGCATGTGCGCTCTGCCGATCCCAGTTATCGACCAGGTGCTGCCCGGTTGAAACTTGCCGGTCAGATACGCGACGCTCTCGAGCGTGCCGGGCATCCCGCCGGGGACGTTGAGCACCAGTTGATAATGCAGCGGCGGCTTGATGACCTGCTTGCCAAGGTAATGCTCGACATTGCCGATCATGCCGGCGTCGAAAATTTCCAGTTCCGGCTTGATCTGCAGTTCCCGGGTCAGCAGGCCCAAGCGCTCGAGAAATTTGGGCGGATTAAGAAATACATAGCTATTCGCCCAGTTCATGGTCCCGGGATCGTAGGAGCACATTTCCGGCTTGAGAATCGGCAAGTGCGCGCACCGAAGATCTTCGGAGAATGCGCTGCCGGAAGTCGTCAAGTTCAGCACGAAGTCGACGCCGGCGTCGGCCGCCGCCTGACGAGTCTTGGTCACGACCGCGACCCACGTCTCGGTGGCCATAGTATTGGCCCCTTTTGGATCGCGCACATGAAGATGGATGATGGCTGCGCCGGCCTTGGCGCAAGCGACGGCGTCGGCCGCAATCTCGTCCGCAGTGATCGGCACATGCGGCGTCTGCGCGCGCGTCGTGCCGGCGCCGCACAAGGCACATGTAATGATGATCTTATTATTCATGCTGACCTTGCCGTGTCGACGAATTGCCACAATGACGATCGGGCGGTTGCATCAGCCGACCGCGGTCAGGCCGCCGTCCGGGTAGATGATATTGCCTGTCACGAAGCACGACGCGTCGGAGCAAAGGAAGACGGTGGGCCCGACGCAATCCGATGGCACGCTTACGCGCTTAAGCGGCAACGAGTCCGCAAGCTCCTTAAGAAAAGTGGGGCCGCGATTCAAGAGAATGTCTTTCATCATCGGCGTTTCGACGACGGTCGGTGCGATGGCGTTGACCGTGACGCCGTGCGGCCCGAATTCCGACGCCAGCTGCCGGGTGATCATGTCGAGCGCGCCCTTGGTGCCGCAATAGGCGACATTGCCGGCGCCGCGCGTGGCGATCCGGCCGCGGACCGAAGACACGTTGACGATTTTTCCGTATTTGTTGGCGATCATGTATTTGCCAAAATGCTTGCAGCACAGCATCACGCCCGCGACATTGACGTCGAACATCTCTCTGAACTCGGCCAACGGAAAGTCCGCGGCCGGAAATTTCTTGTTCAGGCCTTGGGCATTGACCAGAATATCGACGCGGCCGTGATCCTTCACGACCGCGGACGCCATCGCCTCGATACTCTCCTCTCTGAGGACGTCTACCGCATGCCAAGCGACATCGAGCCCGCTCGTTTGCTTGATCTCCGCGGCGGCGCGTCGAAGCGACTCCCCTCGCCTGGCGCCGATGACGACGCGGGCGCCCGCTTGCGCGAGCCCTTCCGCGATAGCCTGACCGAGCCCGCCGGAACCGCCAATGACCACAGCGACCCGACCGGTCAAGTCGAACATTTTCATCATCGCGATGTCCCGCCGTTCATCATCTCGCTGTTCGTCAAGTCGCCGTTCAACACAGCGACAGCGCGACCGAGAAACGCGTTAGCTTGCGCTTGAATAGCAATTCACTATCGACCAAATCGGCGAGCCGTCAAATGACTTTTCATCCAAAGCAGATAACTTTTTTTCATGTTTGATCGCGCGCTCGACTTCGCAGAAATCGAAGCGCCGCGTCCCCAACGCGCGCGTTCGGACAGCAACGCGGAGCTACGCCAGGGCTGAAGTGGCCGGGCGATGATTTGCGGTTTGCGTATTTAGAAGGAGCCTTCTTCCCACGCAACCAGGCGCACGAATCCGCCGTCCGCCATCTCACAACGGAATGGAAAGGCGGCGATGATCATGCGCCGGCCGGTAATGTCGTCGATGTCGCCGCCGGCATTCTCGACGGTGCAAACGCCGGCTTGCATGAACAGCCGATGACACGGCTCATAATCGGGAAATAAAGCATCCGGGTCGCGACCGGTGGCTTTTCGATATGCCTTATCGAGCCACGGCATTTCCTCCCTGAGCGGATAGTGCCAAAGCGGGGCATCGGTGGCGCCCCATGTGCCGGTGATGCCTTTGATCCGCTTCTCACGGATGAGCCACTTCGCGACGTCAGGTCCCAGACCCGCGAAATAGTTGTAATATTTATCGTTGTTTTTGCGCCAATAACGATGCCATCCGGTATTCACGACCACCCAATCATCCGCGCGAATTTCGAGACCGTCTTTTTTGCACGCGGCTTCGAAATCCGCGGGCGAGAGCTCTTTCCAGAGATCACCGTTAAATCCGTCGTCGAACCTTTTCTCGAAATCATCCTTAAGATGACGCATGTCGAGAATGACGCCGGTGCCAACGCAGTATTCGAGCGGGATTTCGGCGAGACAATAACCGTTGCGCTCGCGGTCAACTTCCTCTTCGTGAAGCACATGGTTCGGCGCGTCCATGTGCGTGCCGGCATGAAGCGTTCCGGTGTAAGTCACGGTTCGTTTGTGGAAGCGTCCCAAATATTGGCCGCGCGGAAAAACAAGATCTTGCCGGGGGCCCGGGAACGGCCACAGCGGGGTGTCCACGCCCCATGGCTGGCTGAGATCATAAATTTTTTTCATCCTCTTTCTGTCAAGGTAAAGTCGGCTTCTATCGAGCGGCATGTGGGCCATGTTGCACCGGTCGCAGTGAGAGGGCGGGGTGAGCTAACAGGCATTATTATTCTTTGCCTGGCCGTCGGCAGCAAAATCGACGCCGGGTGTTTTGCTGTCAACTGATTAATGGTTTCGAGTTCATAACTATTAGTAATCCCGACGTACCAAGCGGGATCGCGCGAAGATTTCCTTTGGCCTTCCGACCCCCGTCACGGCCTCACATGGCGGGCTGAGGCGAATGTTGCTATTCGATCCGCGCGCCAGCGACTTTGACCACTTCGGCCCAGACCGGCGCTTGCGCGGCTATCCACGCAGCAAAATCCTGGGGCGAGCCTAGGCTGGGCACCGCGACCAGCTTGGTCATCGTCTCCTTCACGTCAGCCGTTCCCATGCCTTCGTTGATTGTCGCGTTGAGCTTGTTGACGATTGCGGCCGGCGTGCCGGCCGGAGCCGCGACGCCGTTCCATGAATCCCCTGGAAAATGGGGAAAGCCGGCTTCCGCCATGGTCGGAACATCGGGCAGTCCCGGCCAGCGCGTCTCGCTGGTAACGGCGAGCGCCCTCAATTTTCCTTCCTGAATGAGCGGCAGCAGCGTTATCAGCGCGTCGAAGGTGAACTGTGTCTGCCCGCCGAGCAGGTCCGTGAGCGTCGGCGCCCCGCCCTTGTAAGGAATGAAGGTGAGGTCGGCTCCGCTCATTTTGGCGAACATGGCGCCCATCAGGTGCGGCGGGGTCCCGAGCGAGGCGCCATAGTTCACTTGGCCGGAATGAGCTTTGGCGTAAGCTGCCAATTCCTGGGCCGTCTTCACCGGTAGTTGCGCCGGTACGACGAGCACGTGCGGCAGCTTGGCCACCAGCGCGACCGGCACGAAAGACTTCGGATCGAAATCGAGCTTGGTGTAGAGCGCGGGCAGGATGGCGAGCGTCGCCGACGAGGCCCACAACAACGTGTAGCCATCCGGCTCTGCGGTCGCCACAATTCTGGCGCCGATCGAGGTCCCGCCTCCCGCCCTGTTCTCCACGATGACCGGCTGACCGAGCTTGGCGGAGATTTTCTCGCCGGTGAGCCGGGCCAAGGTATCGAGCGGGCCACCCGCGGCGACAGGAACGATGAGCTTGATCACCCTGGTGGGATAGGATTGCGCGTCGGCAGAACCTGCCGCGCCGAGTGCCAATCCGATCGCCACGATCCACTGCGCGATCCTCTTGGTGGTCATCTCAGCGTCCGTCGTTCTGCCGCGCCGTGTTGCAATGTCATTCATGGCGTCTCCCTGAGCCTGAGCACGCGCTCGGCATTGCTGTGCGCGAATTTGGCTTTGCTAGATCAACCAGATACCGGTTCAATCGCTGGCGCACGGCATCGGCCTGCTGTGGCGTCCAGCGGCGAAAGCCCTCGCCGGTCTTCATTCCGAGTTTGCCCTGCGCGACCTTGCCGCGCAGAAATGGATGCGGCCCGGCCGTGCGGTCGAGGTGTGAAATGAGCGCCTCGTGAATGTCGAGTGTGAGTTCCAGTCCGACTAGGTCCGATTGCTCGAGCGGCCCCAATACCGCCAGGCGGGCGCCGAAGCCGCTTTTGACCACGTCGTCGACCGTCTCGGCGTCGCATATGCCGTCGGCCACTAATGCGATTGCCTCGCGTTTCAGGGCGTGTTGGAGCCGGTTGCCGATGAACCCGGGAATATCCTTGCGAACATGCACGGGCTTCAAACCGGCCTCCGTCAGCAATGCAATGGTCTGAACGATCACGGTCTCGCTGGTCTTCTCGGTCTGGATCACTTCGACGAGCGGCACGAGGTGCGGTGGATTCCAGAAATGCGTGCCGACGACACGTTCGCGATGTACAAGGTGGCGGCCGATCTCCGTCGAAGAAATGGCCGAGCTGTTGCTCGCGAGAATCGTGTCGGCGGGGACCTCGGCTTCGAGGTCGGCAAAGATTTGTTGTTTGAGCGCGAGCTTCTCCGGCGCGGCCTCGATCACGAGGCGCGCGTTTTGTACCGCAGGCGCTAGTCGATCTTGCGCCGTGACGCGCTGCGCAATGGCCGGATCGTCGTCGAGCAGATTGGCAATGGCGCCGAGCCGTTTCGCGAGCGTCGCCCGTAATTCCGCCGATGGCTCAAACACGCCGACCTCGTGACCTGCGGCGGCAAACCGATAGGCAATCCCGTGCCCCATCAGTCCGGCGCCGATCACCCCGATTTTGGCTTTTGCCACGCGTCACCCCCGCCGAGCTCTTGGCCGCTTCAGCGTCCTGTCTCGAAGCGGAAGGTTTGCTTCGGGTCCAGTATCGCCACGACGCGAAGCGCGCAACCTTCGCCGTTCGGCCAGCGCCACGGAAATGCCAGGAACGTGCAACGTTTGCCTGTGATCTTGTCGATTTCGCCGCCGATGTTCTCGATGCCCGGAATCCCGTTCGTCATCATGATCTTGTGTGCAGGCTCCCAGTAAGGGAAATCGTCGATGATCTCGCGTCCGGTTTCGGCCTTATATTCGGCCAGCAAATGAGGCTGCGCCGGGCCGGGGCCGTGCGGCCCAAGAAAAGTGCCGAGCGGATGGTCGAGTGCCTGTACATCGATGCCGACGAGTTTCACCTGACGCTCGACGAGCCACTCTGCGGCTTCTTTGTAGAGGCCGGGCGAATAGGCGAAGTAGTCGGGATTGTCGCCGTATTTCAGGTGACTTCCCGTGTTGATCATTACGATGTCGTTCTTGCGGATTTTCGGCTGGGCATTCTCCAAATCCCGCGGCGTGATGACTCCCCATTTGCCTTTTGGGATAGAAACGGCAACCCCGGTGCCGAAGCAGCGCCACAGCGGATAACCGGTCAGGGTCGGCGTATTCTCCTGGACGTGGATAGGAGCATCCATGTGCGTGCCGCGGTGCATTATGCCTTCGAATTGCTGGACTAATATCCCGTCTTTGGCGTGAAACTCCAGCGTCCGCACATTCAAGTTGGCTCGTGAGGGCCATTGCGGCATGCCGTGGCCCCAACGGGTACTGAGGTCATAGAACTGCAGGTCCCTGGTTGTATTTGGTGCCATGAGTTTTGGTCCTGGTATTGCTCGCTGATGAAGTTCCGCAGCGTCGGCCGAAAGCAGCGGCGCTGCGATTCTGTTAGCTCGCCGTCCCTGCTTCGAGGCGATAAGCGCCGGACGGGTCGAAAATCGCAGTCAGCCGGATGACACAGGCGTCGCCCTCAAGCCACCGCCACGGAAAGCCTTGGAAGGTGCAGCGTTTGCCGGTCACTGCGTCGAGATCGGCGCCGACGTTCTCAATGGTGGGAATTCCGGCAGCGAGCAGCGTGCGATGCGCCGGATTCCATTTTGGAAAATCGTCGATGGCCTCGCGCCCGGTCGCGTCCTTGTACTCCGGAAGCAGATATTTAATCTGCGGACCGTTGCGATGCGGCCCCAGAGAGGTGGCGAGCGGGTGGTCGACGCAGGCCGTGTCGACGCCGACGAGCTTCACCTTCTTGTTCACCAACCATTGCGCCGCGGCTTCGCTGAGCCCCGGGGCATGGCCAAAATACTCTTTGCTGTCGGAATATTTGCGATGCCAGCCGGTATTGATGAGCACGATGTCGTCGGCGAGAATAGCCGGAGCCGCCTGCTCGAGATCCTTGGGTTCGATCGACCCCCATTTTCCTTTCGGGACCGAAAGCGCGACACCGGTGCCGAAGAAACGATCGAGCGCCAGATCGCCGACGGCGGGGGCCTGCGGGATCAGGTGAATTGGTGCGTTCACATGTGTCGAAGTGTGGAAGTTCGTGGTGATCTTGTGCGTCATCACACCGTGCTTGGAATGGTGCGTGATGCGCTCGAGCTTGATCTCTTCGTAGCCGGGGAAAATCGGCGTATACATGCCCCATGGATGGCTGAGCTCGACGAATGCGAGTCCGCTTTCCGGATCGACGATCTGCGTCATTGCATGCTCCCGGCAATATTCATCGCGCCGGCCAGCCTCGCGGCTCGCACGGGCGCTACTGTGCAGAGCTCGCAGCCAATCGTCCAATTCCTTGTCCGACCGGCGCCATGAATTTTAGTGATAACGCCTGGCCGGAGGCCCGTCAGGCCTGTAAGTTGTCGACGATGCGGCGCTGGGTTTGTCTGGCGCCGGCAAATTTGGTCCGCACCAGCGCGCAGAATGCGCTTACTGCCGGTGTCGACGACTTGGTCGCTCGGTAAGCTATCCCGGCGGGAGCGTCCCATAACGTGCCGCGAACCGCCAGCCGACGCAGCCCGAAATTCTCCACATAGGGCAGCATCATGGTCGGGATATTGAGGACGAAATCATCCTCCCGCAGCAGATTGAGCGCCGCCGAGATCGAGGTCGTTTCGACTGCGATCTTGGGTGGTTGCAGTTCGTTGGCGGCAAAAAACGAACTGACCCGGCTGGTTCCGACAAAGTCGTTTACCAGCGCGAGCCACGGAAAGTTGAGCAGCTTCTTTGCCGAAATCTCGCGGCGGCCAGCGAGCGGATGTTCGGCGCGTGCGATCAGCACGTGTTTCAGATCGACAAGGTGTTCCTTGACGAATTCCGGATGCGATGGAAAGTCTAGCGACGCGCAGATCACGTCGAGCTCGCCGCCAAGCAGCGCCGGGACCAGCGTGTCGATGACCCCAGTGCGCAACTTGATTTTGACCTTCGGTTGTTGGCGGCGGTACGCCGCGATGATCGGCGGCAAAATACAAACCGCCCAAATCGGACCAGCGCCGACATTTATGGTGCCTCCGGTGCCGCCCTTAATCGCTTGAATTTCGGCCACTGCGTGGCGGTATTCGAGATCCATGAGCCGCGCGCGTCGCGCCAGGATTTCGCCGAAACGGGTCGGCACGACGCCTGTCGGCAGTCGTTCGAACAGATTGACGCCCAGTATGTCTTCGAGCTGGTGGACGCTCTTGGTCAGCGCCGGCTGGCTGATATGCAGCTCGGCGGCGGCGGCGCCCATACCTTTATGCTCGACCACCGCGAGAAAATGACGCAATAAACGTGAATGCATGACCGCCTCGGCTCAGTACGTTTCCCACACGGCAGCTGCGCTTTAATGCTGCTCTTTGGCATGGAGTATAGAGACTTCGGTATGGTTTACCTATGGCGTATGCGGATCGGTACGACGCGCATCGAATCCCTATTCCAATACCTGAGAGGCTCCAAGCACGGCCTACCGAGCTCTGATCGACGACCGGAGTTGCAAACAACGAGCTTGGCACTCGAACGTCCCGCCCACCCCGGAACAATACCTAATTGCCGGCATCGTCTCTTCGCGCTACGCGCGCTCCGATGACCCTTCCGCCGGCGCCATGCCATATCGGCCCTGTGGCGGACATCCGAGGTGTGGAGATGAGAAGCTTGCACGGAAAGCTGATGCATGCGGCGGCCGCAATTTTGGCGATCGTGACGCTGGCAGGAACGGCGTCGGCGCAGACTTATCCCGATCGGCCGATCGTGATCGTCCTGCCGTTCGCACCGGGTGGAGCTGGCGACCTGCTCGCCCGCCTTATCAGCGTCAAACTGGAACAGCGGCTCGGAAAGCCGGTGCTCGTCGAGGGCAAGCCCGGAGCCGGCGGCGTGCTTGCATCCAATGACGTCGCCAAACGTACACCGGACGGCTACACGCTACTGATGGGGACGAGTTCACCGCTTGCGATCGATGTCACTCTATACAAGAGCCTGCCCTACAATCCCGACACGGACTTTGTACCGATCGTCGAAATGGCAAGGGTTCCGTTCGTCCTCGTTGTCAACCCGGCACTGCCCGTGAAGACGGTCGGAGAACTGGTCCAATATGCTAAATCGAAACCCGGCGAACTTTCCTTCGGGTCGAGTGGAATCGGCAGCCCAGGTCATCTGTACATGGAATTGTTCAAGTCGATGACCGGTACGAATATGATCCACGTGCCTTATAAGGGTACGCTGCCTGCGCTCAACGACGTGGTTGCCGGACACATACAGCTCATGTTCTGCGACGTCGGCCCATGCCGTGGCCAACTGGATGCCGGCACTGTGCGGCCGCTCGGCATTTCGACCGACGTTCGCTTCAACGGGGTTCCCAACATCCCGACAATTGCCGAGTCGGGCGTTCCTGGCTACGAGGCGTCGGCATGGCAAATGCTGGTCATGCCCGCCAAGACGCCACGCGACATTGTCAAGAAGCTGCACGGCGAGCTCAAGAGCATACTCGACCAGCAGGACATGAAAGACCAGATCACCAAGGCGGGGTTTATCACGGCGGACAATCCCTCTGTAGACCAATTGCATGCCTTCATGAGCGCGGAAATCTCACGCTGGGGTAAACTGGTGACGCAGATCGGGCTCGCGGGGTCCGAATAAAAGCGCAGCGGGCGAGTTCGCCGCGCAGCGCGGCATTGTTTATGCCTGATCTGACGATTGCCGCGATATTGCGCGGTACGCATACATAATAGTAATGCCGTTCAGCAAAAAAAGAATTGGCCTAAAGTAATTTTCCCGCCCACTCTAGCCGACAAATTCTGCTGCTTGCTAAGATACGGACGTTGATAGTCACCCCGTCATGGGGCTCGTTCATTGAGTTTGCGGAGTCGCAATCGAGACCAAGGATCAATCGCCGCTGAAAGCGGTCTCGGTGCGTCTGAATACATCGATAACGGAGCGAGGGGGTCGATGATGTTGTCGGAAATCACTGGGCACGGCGAGAATAACGATCAGGCGTCGGCCAGCCTGCGTGCGCCACCGCAGACTTCAGATAAGCTCAGGACCGTCGACGTCGGTGCCATTCTGGGTGAGGCGCGCCTCAGTTCCTTGCCAATTCTCGTTCTGGTGCTTTCCTTCGCGGTCATCATGCTCGATGGCTACGACCTGATTTGCCTTTCCTTTGTTGCGCCGCAACTCGCCGGAATATTCGACATTCCGGTCGCAAGCTTCGGGCCGGTCTTTACCGCCGGCTATGTTGGCATTCTGGTAGGGGGAGTGCTGATCGGCCCATTCGCCGACCGATTTGGACGCAAGAGCGTCCTGATCTTCTCGGTCTTGATTTTCGGCCTGTTTTCTCTGATGCCGATTGCCGATCTTTCGTATGGTCATCTGATCGTTTATCGCTTCATTACCGGGCTGGGGCTGGGCGGCGCGATGCCGGGCGCCGTGGCGTTGACCGCCGAATATGCGCCGAGTCGCTTTCGTGGACTTTTTGTCAACCTGATGTTCGTCGGCGTTGCCTCAGGCGGCGTGGTTGGCGGCTTTTTGGCGTCCAAACTCGTTCCGGCGTACGGCTGGCCCTCGGTATTTTGGATGGGCGGGTTGGGACCGCTGGTATTGGTTCCGGTTCTGGCGTTGCTCATGCCGGAGTCGATTACCTTCCTCGCAGTCAACAAACGACGTCCGGATTACATCGCGAAAATTCTCAACCGGTTCGTCACCGCGCGGACGTTCCTGGCTGCGGATGCCTTCATTGTTCAGGAGACAGGCAGGCAGGTAGGATCGAGTCTGCCCAAGCTATTTAGGGAGGGGCGCGCGGTTGGCACTCTACTGATTTGGCTGACATCGTTTTCAGTGCTCCTCACTTACGGTCTTTTGTCGTCCTGGCTTCCGACTTTCATGACCATGATGGGGGCGACGACGCAGACCGCCATTTTGGGCCCGGTGGTCCTCAACCTCGGCGGGATTGCCGGCACCATTCTGCTCGGCCTGTTGTTCACCCGGATCGGCGCTTCGCCGATCATTGCCGGAGCCCTGGCATTGACGGCGTTCGCTCTCTTTCTGCTCAGCGAATTCATGGGCCCCGGCAGAGAGGCGTTCCTCGCAATCTTTGCGACCGGCATGTTTTTGCTCGGCTCGGTTAACTCGACCAATACTTTGATGGCTGCATTCTATCCGACGAAGATCCGCGCAACTGGCGTCGGCTGGGCGCTTGGCGTCGGGCGAATCGGTGGGGCACTCGGCCCGGCGGGCGGCGGAATCCTGCTGTCGGCCAAGATGTCGCCATCGGTTATCTGCCAAACCGCCGTATTGGTCGCCGTGGTCGGCCTGTGCGCCGTCGCGCTGGTCGGGGTCTATTACCCGGCGCACCGCCGGCCGGCACGCCATCATCTCGTGGAATTGCAGCCGGCTTGAGGAAACGCGCCGCTCTGCGCTGCCGCTCGCCCGACAATTCCGGGCACGATCCTTATGCCGGCGGTGTTTGAGCCGCATTCGTCACGGGTTTTATGTCGATGAGACAGGACAGTTCGCCCCACGTTCGCAGCAACGCGGCTTGCCACGTCAACGGCATCGGACAGCCGGTCAAAAGAAAGGAAGACCTGCGGCTCATCACCGGCAAGGGCCGTTACAGCGACGATATCGGTCTGCCCAATCAGGCCTATGCGGTGATGCTGCGCTCGCCGCACGCGCATGCGCGCATCGTTGGAATCGACACAAAATCCGCGCGCGAGGCACCAAGTGTAATCCGTGTGCTTACCGGTAACGATGTCGAGGCTGATCGCCTCAATCCTATTCGTCCCGACTTTCTGTTCTTGGGGAATTTGGAATTCCAGCGCTCGCTGCCGGATCCGATCCTCGAGAACGTCGACGGTTCCCCGATCTATGAAAGCCCTTATCCGCTGTTGCCGCAGGATCGGGTTCGCTATGTTGGCCAGGCGGTCGCCATGGTCATTGCGGAGACGGTCGCTGCCGCCAAGGACGCCGCCGAATTGATCGAAATCGAGTATGAGCCGTTGCCCGCAGTTACCGATACGGCTGCGGCCGCCGAGCCGGATGCGCCGCGCTTGTGGGACCACGCCGCGTCGAACGTCTGCCTCAATGCCGAGCTTGGCGACAAGAACGGGACGGACGCGGCATTTTTGGATGCCGCCCATGTTGTCTCCCTAACCACCTGGATTCAGCGCGTCACCGGCGTGCCGATGGAAACCCGCTCGGCGGTCGGAACCTACGATGCCGCGACCGAACGATACACGCTGTATGCGGGCAGTGGCGGGGTGGTCCGTCAGAAACGTGAAATTTCGGACATCCTCAATGTGCCCTTTGAATCCGTCCGTGTTATTGCCAACGACATCGGCGGCAATTTCGGCACCAAGAATTCGGTGTTTCCGGAACATCCATTACTCGTGTGGGCGGCGAAAAAGATCGGGCGTCCGGTGAAGTGGACGTGCGATCGCACCGAGGCTTTTCTCAGCGATTACCAGGGTCGCGACCTCAGAAGCGAGACGGAGCTCGCGCTCGATTCGCGCGGCAATTTCCTGGCGCTGCGCGGCTCGAACTTGAGCAATATCGGCGCCTATGCCGCCTCGATCATCCCGTTGCGCAAGGGCGTCGGCATCATGAGCGGGCTCTACCGAATTCCGGTTGCGCACTTTCAAGCACGGGCGGTGCTGAGCAACACGCCGCCGACTATTCCCTATCGCAGCGCCGGGCGGCCGGAGGCGATGTTCGTGATCGAACGGCTGATCGACATGGCCGCCGATATTCACGGCTTCGATCCGATCGCGCTGCGCCGACAAAACCTCATTCGACCCGACGAACTGCCGTATCGCAATCCGACCGGAGTGACCTACGACAATGGCGAATATGAGCGGGTCATGGACCACGCCATGCAGCTTGGCGAGTGGGGCGCGTTCTCCAAGCGGCGGAGGGAGGCCAGGCGGCGCGGCAAGGTGCGAGGCATCGGGATTGCGAACTATGTGGAACTGACGATGGGCAACCCGCGCGAGCGGGCTGAAGTGATCGTACGCCCGGACGGAGGTGTCGATGTCATCGTCGGCACGCTGTCGAGCGGCCAGGGTCACGAGACGAGCTTCACCCAATGTGTCAGCGAGTGGCTCGGCGTTCCGTTCGAACGCGTGTGCCTGGTGCAGGGCGACACCGACATTGTGCCGGTTGGCGGCGGCTCGCATTCCGGGCGCTCGATGCGGTTCGCCAGCGTCGTAATGGGTCGAGCGACAGAAAAGGTGATCGAACGCGGCCGCGAAATTGCGCGCCATGTGCTAAACGCCGGCAACAAGCCGGTGAGCTTTGCGCGCGGGATTTTCCGTGTCACTGACACTGGGGCCGAGATCGGCATCTTCGATGTCGCGCGAGCGGCAGTGGAACTCGACGGCCTGCCACCGCATTTGCGCGGCGCGCTGTCCGCCGAACACGACGAAACATTCAAGATCGGCGGGTTTCCGTACGGTTGCCACGTTTGTGAAGTCGAGATCGACGCCGATACCGGCGCGACGGAAATCATACGCTACGCCGCGGTCGACGACGTGGGACGCGCGATCAATCCGATGATTCTCGAGGGCCAAGCTCACGGCGGAATAGTGCAGGGAGTTGGTCAGGCTCTGTGGGAGCACTGCGTTTATGAGCCGAGCTCCGGTCAGAATTTGAGCGCGTCGTTCGTGGACTATGGCATGCCGCGCGCCGAGGACCTGCCGAACTTTGTCACCGCGCTTAGCGAGGTGCTAGCCCTGGGCAATCCGCTTGGGGTTCGCGCCGGTGGGGAAGGCGGGACGACGCCGGCTCTCGCTGTCGTAGTCAATGCCATCGTCGATGCTCTATCGGAATTCGGCGTTCGACATGTCGAGATGCCGGCAAAACCCGAACGGATTTGGCGGGTCATCCGCGATGCAAGAGCCAGGCGATCCGAGCGGATGGCCGCGCGCGCTAAATCGTTGATGTAGCTGGTAGGCGCTGTATCGGGATTGAACCTACGACCTCTCCCGTGTGAAGGCAAATTCACTGCCAAATATGTCAAACACTTAGCTGTAGTGGCGCCTGTATTGTGCGCGCGCCGCCGTCTGCACGTCGTTCGCTTCGGACTGTGAAAGTGGGTTTGTCGGGTTGGAGAGCGCACGACCGTCGTCCTGCCACGTTGTAGGCTCCGGTGCTCGGTCTGGTGCGACTACAAAACAATACTCAAGTTGCGGATGGCCTGATCGCATTCCAGCAGATTGACTTGCTTGGCTACTATTTTCCAGACGCCACCGCTGCGCACGAGGCGGTGGCCGGCCCAGCCAGTTAGCGTTCGCGTTTCCTTGTCCCAGAATTCGTTGATGATAAAATTCGACCGCACCATGCACGCGTCATCGCGCACCGTGGCAAATACTTCGACATTGGTGATGAGCCGGACGGTCCGCGACTGGGGCGCCTGCGACCAGGCGAAGCCGGTACGCAGCCGATAGACGCGGTCCTCCAGACGGCGACGATCGTCAAACATAACTGCGATCTCGCGTCGCGGATCGCCGGCATGTGGAGTCGATGGCACCCAATAGACGCACTCCGGCGCAAACATGGCGAGCCAGTCATCGTAGCGGAGCTGGTCGAGGAGCCGTGCTTCGCGTTCGACCAGACGGCGGAATTCGTCGCGAACTGCCGTATCATTCACCGCCCGCGTATCATCCTGCCAGTCATTGAAGTGGGCGATTAGTTCGCGGTAAAGCGCGTCGTTGACGTAATACGAGCTATGCGACGGATCGAGCGGTTTAGGCCCATTCACCTTACGGTTCCCGTCTGATGGCGAGGTTGGGGCGCGTCTGCATCAGACGCTTCCATTCCTTGAAATGCTCGCGCATGAACGCTTCGTCCGTCGCTGGCGCAGTAATGGTGCCGTCGGCGCTGGTCTTGACTCGATCGGGGACGCCGAGCCCGCGGTGCATGTAGATCCATTCATCTTCGATGGCCATGAGGCCGCGCTGAATCTGCTCGAAATTGGCGATGTCGTCGACTTCGCCGAAATTGGGAAAGCCTTCCTGAGTGCGCATGCGCAGCGCGTTGATGTCGCGCACACCATCCGCGCCGATGCTGCCGTCATCGACGATCATGGTTCCGTACCAGATCGCGTTGGTCTCCCCGACGCTGACCGGCTCGAACACCTGGATATGGTTACCGAGAAGAGACAGATTGGGGAAGACGTTGATGTTCACCGGCTCGGAGCCGGCGAGGTCAAGTAGCGTAAAGGCGCGGTCGCCGTAGCGGCTGATGAAGTCCGCCTCGTAATGTTCCATGCCGGGGTGCGCGCTTTCTAGCGCCCACAAGCCGCCGGGCCGCTTTTCCAGGTTCGGGCGCTTATCCTTGTAGTGATTGCCGCGGCCCGTATAGCGCATGTACATCGGCTGGGTGTCCGGCGAATTTCGATAATAAGCCATGCCCTTGGCGTTCTCGCCGGCAAAGCGGTTCTCGGTTTCCAAGAGCGAGCGATGCGAATAAGCGACGTGATAGCCGTCGCAAGAGTTATCGTAAGCGAGCTTCCAATTGGCTTTGAAGCGGAAGCGGTTCGCCTCGCACACTACGACCTGGCCGCCGGGATTGCGGTCGAGCCATTCGTCGATAACCGTCGCGATCGACCCGAGATGCTCGATTAGCGGCAGCGAGTCGAGGTTGAGCGTACCGAAGATGAAGCCACGATAAGATTCGACGCGCGGCACCTGTGCCAAGTTGTATTTCGGATCGCGCATGTCACCTGCGTAGCCGTCCGGCCAGGGTACGCCACGAAGCCGGCCGGTATTGAGGAAATTCCAGCCGTGGTAGGGGCACTGGAACGACTTGCCGTTGCCCTTGTCGAAGCGGCACAGAGTAGTACCGCGATGGGTGCAGCGGTTATAGAGCGCGCGGATTTTCCCCTTGGCGTCGCGTGCGATGATCAGCGGACGCAGTCCCAGACGTCGGGTAATAAAATCATCGATGTTAGGGATTTCGCTTTCGTGCGCGAGATAGGTCCACGTGCCGCCAAAAATTT
>Ga0187769_10000302_pt1 | contig 27097 bp, 21 predicted proteins | sample 0116_SJ02_MP02_1_FD_133140 | JGI IMG/M metagenome (GOLD analysis project Ga0187769, IMG submission 133140) | Tropical peat soil microbial communities from peatlands in Department of Meta, Colombia - 0116_SJ02_MP02_10_MG | ecosystem: Environmental > Terrestrial > Soil > Wetlands > Peat | place... | reverse complement strand
GTCAGGGGGGGTCTAACCCTAAGGGGGTGTGTCTCCTGTAACGCTTGGGTGCGAAATTCCCTCTAATTGGGCTTTCGAGACGAGCGGGCCCTCTCGCCAGCGTCTAAGCGCATTTGCTCTTCGGCCTGGATATAAACCTCATCATCGTCTCGGAAGCCTGCCAGCACAGCGGGTTTGCTTGGTCTGCTCGCCTGGTGCAATGGACGCTTGGACGGCGCCCGTGGCCACCGTGGGTACTGCGATTGCGCTGGTTTGTCGACGATCTCATATCGACCACGAGGATCGATTCACGGACGCGCTATCGCCTCGACAGGCTCCGGCGCTGACCGGGCGCTTGCCGGATCTGTGCCATCACTTCCTCGGTGATCGGCAAAACGAGTTCCTTGGATCGCGCGCTGGCCTCATAGTCGTTGGGCGTTGCCGGTTCTGGTCGCTGCACCTCTTCTCCAAGCATCCGTGCCTGAAGCACACTGGTGTCCCACGCTAGGCGCTTTATGTACGGCGTTGCTTTGGGCCTCTTGCCCTCCAATCGCTCAACGTGGCCCTCAAGGCCGTTTGCAACTGGTCTTTTCCGAAGCGGCAATTCGATCTTCGAGCGCTCCAGCCTCTATCGCCTTGGTCGATTGACTCAGGACGTACGTGCGCCTGTTTGCCTCTGCGTGCATAAAACCACCTACGGCCCGAACGCAGGGGTAGGCGGGGACCTCGAAGGCTCGCAACGAGTTTCGCCGATCCTTCCCGCGCTTGGCGTCGCACTCTTCCGAGGCCACTTCAATAGCTTTGGTGCAACGGTTGGTCGACCGTCATTGTTTAGAAGTTCGCACCCCGGTACAAATGCGAAATGGCAAAAAAGATCAACGCCGCAATGACGGCACCGGAAAACCAGATCCCGGCGATAACGGTCTTGCGCACCAAAATGCGTAGCCCGCTATTCCAAGGAGGGTCGCCCTTATAGAGCTGACTGTACGGCGGATACGTTCGCGAAATCGCCGTATAGAGCAGTTCGAACGTGCGCCAAGTAATGGCGATGGTCGCGATCACCGCAAGGACGGCCATGATGTTTTCGAGGATCGGCGACGTACGTTGATCCCACAAAAAGGTCCCACAGATCACTATGGCTACGAGGACGATCACAACTCCTAGGACCACGAGAGAGCTTCGAACGATCGACGACCAATAGCGCAAGACCAGCACGGCGAGAACAATGCCGCACGCTGCGCCAAGAGCGATCTCAAAAATCATTGCCTTCAAGTCGACCGTAGTTTATGCGGCCTGATTTTCTCGTGCACGACGCAAGCTTGCATCGTCGTGCCCCCCTCTGACTGGAAGTATAGATCCACAGCGCAAAAGATGTCGTGAAATTCCCCGGAGACGTGGCAGGTAAATTGCCGGGATGAACCTTGCTCGCCCCCGGAAGAAGGAGCGCACGGTCGGGGTCGGTGCTGCGAATCGCCCGATCAATCGCATCAGGATGCCCGTTCAGACTGTCCTCAAATGAGGTCCCTCGCAAGCGCGCCGAGGCAACTCGGTGTGCGGGCGAATGGCTTCTCCTTTTGGCAGACCTGCGCATTTTCGCTAGCGCCACGGAGTTCAGCCAGGCGGGCACCATTTTCTCAATCCTATCGATGACCGGCCGGGTCCTTGTACGACTCGCAGTTCCGGAGAACCCGCTGGAGAAGGGGCACGGCTTGTGATCAGAACAGACAGGGTCCGCAGTTTGCTGAACCCAGGGCGAAGCGCCGGTATCGCCACTGTGCGTTTCATTGGCGTGCCGCGGTCCGCATTGGGCAATCGGAAGGACCGCTTTTTTTGCGACAGTGTTCTTCGGAAGCGGGTTGCTCTTCCTGGCGCTTCGGTCTCTCACCGCGACTCTTCGAGGTGTGTTCGTTCCCGCTTGCGAGGCGGAACACCAGGTTCTGACTGAAGCAGGCGCCTTCGCGGGCGCGCCGATCCCGATCATCGTGATGATTTACATCTTCAGGATCGCGCGCCTATTCATGCTCACGACATCGACAATCGCAGTCAAAACGGGCATTGGGGCACGATGCATCGCCAACCTGGATTCGCACTAGTGCTGTTGTTTTTTTGGGGAACCCCAACCGGGGGGCATTTTCGCTGTTGCCCGTGTGGCTACTCCGGACGAGCGGCTGCACACTAATCGACAATCTTGATCGCTTGTCCGAAGGCGCGGCGACCGGCGTGGACTGAATCCGCCGAGGGCGCCGGTGGTCACGTGAGGTGCGCAGGCACCCCGCTCAGGGGCTTGTCCGCTTGCGCGTGAACGGGTAGCTTTGTCCAATTGTCGGGAGCGGCGCCGCGTCTCCGATGAGGATCGGGTTGGGGCCAACAGGGGTGTGCTTCTAGCGGCACAAAGGGCGTGGGACTACTTGCGCGAGCAAATCGATGATCGTCGTTCACCATTTGAACAACTCGCGCTCTCAGCGCGTTCTATGGCTTCTCGAGGAACTTGAACTGCCGTACGAGGTCAAGCGCTACCGACGGGATCCGGCGACGATGTTGGCGCCCCCGGAATTACGAAGCATCCATCCGCTGGGGAAAGCTCCCGTTATCGTGGACGACGGAACCACGATGGCCGAATCCGGAGCGATCCTGGAGTACCTGGTCGAACGCTATGGTGACGGCCGCCTCGTGCCCGTGGCTGGGACGCCCGAACGGCTGCGTTACCGGTACTGGATGCACTTCGCGGAGGGATCGGCGATGCCGCCGCTACTTTTGCATCTCATTTTTAGTCGGATGAAGGTCGCGCCCATGCCATTTTTCGCGCGGCCGGTTGCCAAGGCGATCGCGGAACGCGCGCTCGAGACCTACGTGCGACCCAATCTCACTCGAACTCTGAATTTTCTGGAGGCGGAACTCACGCCGAGGGATTGGTTCGCCGGAACGAACTTCACCGTTGCCGACATCCAGATGAGCTTTCCCTTGGAAGCGGCAGACGCCCGCGTCGGTTTGGGTCCGCAATACCCGAGGCTGAAGGACTGGCTGAATCGGATCCATGCCCGGCCCGCCTATCAACGCGCGCTGGAGTCTGGTGGGGAATACGAGTTGTTGAGATAGGCGATCTGCCATCTGGAATTTCTCCTGGCTCAGACGGCCCGATTCATGTTGAGGGCGGTACTGTTTGACCCAACGGTCTTTCGTCATTTGAAAGTTCGCGGGCCTCGAAAGGCATCGACTTTTGCTGCAACTCGGGGCTGAGTCGAGGTGGCAGTAATGCGATCTGATTCGGGTCGATATCTCAACCGCCGATTTGCTGAACCATAGCCGCGAACGACGAACTTCCTTGGGTCCATCAGAGCGGGTTTAAGCGACAACGCCGACAGCGGCGGATGCGTCGCGAGATCGGAGTACTGTCGACCCTTGCTTTTCGTTACTTTCATCCATCGGCTTACGATGGATGCAAGCCGCTAAACACCTAATCTTTTTATCCGGGGGAGCGTTTTTCCGGACTCGACGGCTCCCGCAGGGTGGCAAGACGGCACCGACAGGATCAGTTGGGACCTACTGGTGGGGTCAATTCCCCTGGCTGGCTCCATCGCCCTTGTCTTGCCGCTATTGCAAGACGGCCGGGCGCGCAGGACGATAGTGAGGTTGCGGCCGCGAGGAAACCTGCATTGCGGCCGAAGCCAGGACTGCTTCGGGCCGTTTCGAAATGTTCGGTCAATGCATTGATAATAAGGAAAAACCAAATCTCGACTGAGACGCTTCCGGCGGATCGCGTGCAACCGAAGTGGCGGCCACTTCCGGACGCGCTTTCTCGGTGCGAGACGGGCCTCGGCAAGGGGGCGCGGGACGATACGTGGCGGCGCCCTACGAAGGAAGTAAACGAGGTGATGAAGAAGCTCCGAGATGCCGTTGTTTGCCTTTTCGATTGACGGGAGGTTGTTTGGACCGTTGGGATGGGCGTGCGCTGCCGAAGCCTGCGTTGCTGCGGGCTACGCCCATGTCGGCGGACTACTATCTGGCTCTCGTTCGTGGGTCCAAGGGATGGTCACTGCAAAAATCCACGGCGGTTCATTAAAGATTACTTCCGTGTCCGACGAGGCTCCATTGACGCAGACGACATGGAGTGACTCCAAAGATGGTTCGATGATTTAAACAACAAAGCGAAATAGTCGGAGGCGCTGATGTTGATAACCCAATTCCTTGCAAGGGACGTTTTCAAGGGCAAGGTCGTGTTTGTCACAGGAGGCGGCAGCGGAATCAACCTCGGCATAGCGCGGAATTTCGCGGCCTTGGGCGCCGACGTGGGTATCTGCGGGCGCACTCAAACGAAGCTCGACGCGGCTGCGTCAGAGTTGCGAGCAATCGGCGCGCGCGCTTGTCCTGTCGCGGCCGACGTGCGTGACTTTGCGGCCGTCGAGGCGGCCTTCGCCCGCAGCCGAGCCGAACTGGGTCCGATGGACGTGCTCGTTTGCGGTGCCGCCGGCAATTTCTTAGTGCCGGCCGAGAGCCTGTCACCCAATGGCTTTAAGAGCGTAGTCGATATCGATTTGCTGGGATCCTTTAACGCTTCGCGCGCGGCCTTCGACCAACTCCGTGCGACCAAGGGCGTCATCATATTTATCTCGGCCGGTATGGCCTTCATGCCCCACGCCTTCCAGGTTCATGTTGGCGCCGCGAAAGCCGGCATCGACATGATGATGAAAACTCTTGCCTTGGAATGGGGCCGCTACGGCATACGAGCCAATAGCATTGTTCCGGGGCCGATTGACGGCACGGAGGGCATGAGGCGGCTGTGCGGAAGCGAAGCGCATAGGGACCAGCTTATCCGGACCATTCCTCTGGGACGCACGGGTACGGTGGATGACATCGGTCAGGTGGCCGTCTTTCTCGCTTCACCGCTCGCCTCCTACGTATCGGGCTCCGTCGTTATTGTCGATGGTGGCCTGAACCTGGGCGGCTCGGCGCCATTTAATCGAGGCGCAGCCGAAATCATTCGCAACCAGGAGACGGCGAAGTCATGAGTATCGGACAGGCGTTGCTTCTCGCGGTTACGCGGCCCGCAAGACGGGCAGGCTCGGTACAGCGAGATCCTGGCATGCGGCAGGACAGTCTTGGCGGAGCTGGCATGGTGGCGAATCGCCATTGCAAGAACTGACAGCGGCAAATCGGCAAAGCGTTTTTCACAGTTCGTGGCTTGCCGAAGTCAGCGCTGGAGGTTATCGGGACGTCCAGCGACTTTGCCGACCGTGGCGATGAATTAGTTCAGGAGGTTGCGCGCGATTTCTGCGCGAAGTTTGGTTCGTGAGGCTCCAGGGAACCGGCGGAGTCGCTGGGTCTTTTTTATTGGGCAAAGGTGCGCACGGTGTCGAGCACCGCAAAGATGAAGCGACAATGGAATATCTGGGCCGAAAGCGCATAAAAGTGCCTGCAGCCGGACCCCCGACCTAGCGAAGTTGGAGCGAAATTCACCGTAGGGCGGCTACCCGCGTCAACCGATTAGATCAGGAGATGCGCGGCCTGTCGGTAACACATTTCGCGTCGGCGCATCGAGGTGCCGGAACGGCTGTGGATGTGGCGGGTCTGGTTTGTGTTTTGGCAGACGGCAATTCTATTCAGGGTGGCAGTATCCGTTGGTGAAGCGTGAGGGAGGGCGAAATGATCGTCACAGTGTTTCGGTCCCGATTGAAGCCAGGTGCGAGCGAGGAATATGGGCGATGGTCGGAGCGAATTTCCGAAATCGCACGATCGATGCCTGGCTACGTATCCCACAAGGGATTTACCGCACCGGACGGCGAGCGTGTAACGATTGTCGAGTTTGAAAATGAAGAGAGCGTCCGGACGTGGGCGTCGCATTCGGCACACAAGGAGGCGAAGGTTCGGGGGCGGCAATCCTTTTATAGCGAATATCACATACAGGTTTGCCAGGTTCTGCGGCAAAGCAATTTCGACGCGGACGTTGCGAAGTAGGGGCGGTGCGGATTTTTAAGTGCGGCGCGGTACCTGCGCCCGATTCGTTCGGGGAAACGAATATTGCTCCTGGTCCAGCTCGTGTGAAAACTCTTCTCTTCGTTTAAGGGAGAAGCTGGTTTTCCCCGAACGCAAGGGAGCGACTGATGACGCGATTTGTGGCAAAGGCAGAAAAAGCACAAAGTGTGCTCGTTCGCGGGCGGCGACGAAGGACCTGCAGAGCATCAGTCCAACTTGGATCTGGCGTTTGTGAAATTGCATGCACTTCTGGCTGAGGCGCTCGTGTGCGTTCTTACGGGCCGCATTACCTCGGGCTGCATGGCCTCGCTCCAAGCTCCGGTATCCGGGGCGCCGGAACGCGGGAATGAGTCAATGGTTCGCATGCGACGTGTCCGCTCCGGCGTAGATGTCCGTCTGGCAGCCGTGTGGAATAGTGTGCAGTCGGCCACGAGCCGACATATGGGGTGATTACAAAAATTGCTCCACGGGGAGATGGATCGCCTTGTGGCGAGCGGCGCCACGATTTCGACGACGGCGTGATTCTCGTCTATTTGACTTCGCACAGCAGCGAGTGGCCGACCAAGACGCGCGGCGGGTATCTGCGCGTAGGCACTTGCGCGACATCATCTGCGCGGAGCAGGCACTGTAGGAGCGCGGTGGCGAGCGGGAAGTGATCGGCAGCCGGCTGACAACAAGCCCGGCCGCACCGCGCTGCGCGCTACGGGCCCTGCGTCGGGCCGCTACTTTGCCTGGCCCGCGGCGCTGCGTGCTCGCATCGCTTTGATGCCCCGCTCGATCCGCTCGGCCACCTCGCGCTCGCGTTGCAGCGCGCGCAGCGTGTTTTGCGCCTCCTGCACTGTGAATTCCAGGCGCGCCAGCTTCTCGCCCACGTCGTCAACGACCGCGCGCTGCTCGCTGAGCATCTCCAGGTTCACGTGGATGTCGTCGAGCATATGGGTGATGTCTTCCGCCCGCGACTGGACCTCCTCGACCACTTTGCGACGCGATTCGATCTGCACGATCTTGCCGTCGGTGTCATCGAGGCGGCCGATCAGATCTTCGACCTTGGCGCGCAGCTCGGTCACCTCGCCGCGGTGCTCGGCCACGTAGTGCAGGTCGGCCCTGCTGCGGCCGCTGATCTGGCGGATGTTGTCGACCTCGGCTTTCACCGCCTGCACCATCGCGTCGTGATCAGCGAGCGACTGGATCTTGCGCTCAACCGCCTCGGCGGTGCGATCGAGTTCGCCGAGGCGTCCCTCGAGCGCGGCGATGTTCTCGCCGGTATGCAGTAATTGCGCGACACGCTGATCAAGCTGTTTGGCCAAGGTTTCCGCGCGCTGAATCTGCTCCTCGGCCGTATTGGTCTGCGCCACGGCATCGAGCTGAGCGGATCGCACGCGCGCGAGCTCGGCCAGCAGTTCTTCCTTCAGGGAAGCAGCACGGGCGAGATCGACGGTGACGCTGCGCACTTGAGCGAGGCGCTCGGCGGTCTCGGCCGCCAGGGTCTTGCCCTCCTCAACGAAACTGGCGAGTCGCGCCTGGTGTTCGTGCACGACCGTTTCGTCGATCTGGATGGAGTCGACCAGCTGTTGCGTCCGTTCAAGCGTCTGCTGCAGGGTCGCCACCTGTGATGCGAGCGGGAGCACGCGGCCTTGTAGGGCGGCGACGGCGTCGAGCTTGAGCTGCGCTTCGGAGACCTGCGTGGCCAGCGTGTCGCACAGGCTCTGCAGACTTTCCACCTCGGCTCTGCGTGCCAGTTGTGCGGCGAGCTTCTGCTCGACCTCAGAGGTGACCGCATGCAAGCCGTTGACGCGTGCCTCGAGTTTCTCGACGAACTGCATCCGCGCGTCCACTCGGTTCACTTGCGCGTCGAGCTCGGTAGTCAACTCACCCAGCCGAGCTGCGGCCGCGCTACCTTGCTCCACCTGTGCCATTTTGCCTAGCACTTCGTCGAGTCGTGCCTGCAGCTCGGGCGTGCGGGCCAGCATCGCAGTCGTGCGCTCACCGAACGCCTCGAGCGCCGCACGGTCCAGCGCCAGCTTGTCGCGCAGCTGAGCCGCCTCGGCATGCGCCTGGTGGAAATCCGCCAGCTCGGCGCGCACGACCTCCAGGTCCTTTTGCAATTGCAGCATCTTCTCGTGCTGGGCGGCCGTGCGCTTGCCGAGCGCGTCGACCTGTGCCAACTGGCCTGCTAGCGAGTCGAGCAGGCTCTGCTTGCGCGCCAGTTCGTCGGCATTCGCGGAGAGCGTCGTAAATGCCTTGGAGAGCGTTTCGACTTCGCGTTGCATGGCCACCAGATCCTTGTCCTTGGTCAGCACGCCCTGCACCTGCGCTTCGGTCTCACCCACTGCCTTGGCAAGTGCCTTGAGACGCTCGTCGAATGCGTCGACCTCCTTTTTGTCGAATGACAGCCGCTCGAGAGTCGCTTTCATTGCCTCCGATACCGACCGACTTTCCGCTTCGAGCCGCTGCGACTCGCGCACGAACTCGTCGCGCGCCGCGGTGGCGCCGGCAAGCTGGTCGGCCGTGGCTTTGGCGAGCTCCTCCATCCGCGCCACTGTCTCTTCGCTGCGCTGGATTTGGTCGCTGCCCGCTGCAAGCTTGGCAATCTGCGCGTCCATGTTCCATACCATCTCGTTGAGTCGCGTGGCTTCGAGGACGGCGCGCTCGACTGCGAGCTTTTGCGCCTCCAGCGCCTTGCCCTTGTGTGCGATGTGCTCGGTCAGCGCGTTCAGCGCCGCGAGCCGTTGCTCGGTGCTCTTGCTGAGCTCCTGGAGCTGGGCGAGTGACTCGAGCTTGGCCTCCACGTCGGACACGGTGTTGCGCGCCGCTTCGGAGTCGCCCCGGGCGTCGCCCGCGCTCTTGCGGATGCCCTGCATCTCGAGCCTGAGCTCGGACTCCGCGCGGCGCAGTTCTTGGAGTTCGTCCTTCAGCGAGACCGCGCCGCCGACCCACTGGCCCATTTCCGTGGTGGCCTGACGCAGCCGTTCGCGCAGGGCTTCGAGCTGCTCGCCCTCGCGCTGTAGCTCCTCTAGCGTCGCATGCGCCTCGCGCGAACGCGAGCTCATCTCGTCGGCCGCCTGCCGCATTTGTTGCAGGCTTCCGTCGGGCGCGGATACTGCGTCGGAGGTGCGCCTGGCTTCGGCCAGTTGCGCGAGCAAGCCGTTCATGCGCTCCTCGAGCTGCTCGAAGTTGTAGGTGCACTCCTCGTACGTGCCCACCACCTTACTCAGCTTGTCGCAACGGCGCGTGACCTCATCGGCCTTGATGCGCAAGTCATCGAGCGTGCCGCTGGTGCGCGCCAGTGTCGGTGACGCACCGTTGATCTGCTCCAACATTGCGGCGAGCCCAGCACGTTCCTCGCGGGCCTGTTCGATCAATGTCCGCAGGTCGTCTTGCGCCTGCTTACGCTCGCTGCCGTTCTTAAAGATCGTGTCAAGCATCTGAGTTCCCGCTTTGTGGTGGTCACTGAGGTCCGCGAAGTGTCGCGTGCTGCAACGCGGTATGTCGATCGCCACCGCCGCCCGGCGCGATTCGCGTCGGTGATCGTCGTACAGGGGCCCCCCTGCCAGAGCCGGGGAATAGGCGGGATAAGGGCCCCAATTTTGAAGATTGTGGGGTTAAGTTTCGGCGGCGAGGCCAAAGCAATGGTTTGCCTATCGCCACGGCGCGGCCGGTGCTTCCGGAATGGCACATGGATGCTAGGGCCGGGGGCGCGCAGTGTTGGGGAATCAGGTGCTTTTCCGGGTTTCGAGATTGCGCCGTTGGGGGCACGGGTCGCTTGGTCGCAGGACGAATTGGTGATCGCATTCTTTGAACAGTTGGGGACGCCAGAGGTAGAGCGGTCGACGGCGGGGAGCGAGTAAAGCTCAAAGGCCTTTTGAGCGCTACGTCTCGACGAAGTTGCTTGCGCTGAGGCGGAAAGAACACGTCGACCGCCTTAGCGTTGCAGCTGAAGTTGCTTTAATTCGCAAGTGAGTTCCGGCTCCCCGATGAGATCAAAGACAACCTTTGCGGACGCGCGGGCGTCCGGGCTGTACCAGTAAGTGCCTGTGTTTCTGCCCGAACCGCCCGTCTCGCTTATTCAGTCCGCGGTCCATTGCACCTTGAACGCCTCGAATTCGCCGGCCGGCACTTGGACCTTTTCATATGCAACAACGGCTACGTTTCCTTTTTGGGTGCCGCGATAACGCCGATCAAGCCCCACCCAGGCATCGTTGAATGTCCAAGTTTTTCCTACCTCTGGCGGAAAGCTGAGTACACGGTAATTGGAATGCGAGAACCTTTCGTTCCTGAGCGGATTTCCTTCCCGAGTGTTTTCGAGCGGCGTTCCGTTACTCGTATACCGGATGCTCGTTTCGTCGGCCGCCGTGATTACGATTCGGCTGTCGTAGGTCTTCATTCCTTGCGTACAGGCGAAAACGTATTGGCCACCAGGCTTGACATCTCAGCGTTCCGCTTCGGCACCTGGAACAGCCGGAAGGATTGTCGGAGGCGCGCTGCCACACGCAACAACGGCAATTGGTAGGACGATCTCAAGGAACCTGCGCACCGTGTGGTGTCACCTCCTCAATATCTTGGCAGTCTGCGGTTATGTGGACCCATGGATCTTGGGACGGAACCGCTCCTTTGCTCTATGCTGGACCGCGAGGGTGGAGGTGCAGCGGTGCGGTGGCGCATTTGCCGAACTGATCTTTTTGTGTCTGCTCAAAATGGCACCCGCGATGCGACCGGTTGGCAAAGCGTATAGCGGGCCTCCAATCGCATAGGTTTTGAGACGCTGAATCGGTATTTTGCCTGGCAACCCGTCATGACCGTGGCCGACATCCCTGACCTGATTCGCCAATCGCGCGAAACGGTAGTTCTTACCGGGGCGGGGATTTCGGCCGACAGCGGGGTCCCGACATTCCGCGAGGCACTGAGCGGTTTATGGAAGCGCTTCGACCCGGAGCAATTGGCGACCCTCGAGGCATTTGAGCGTGACCCGGCCCTCGTGTGGGGCTGGTATGAATGGCGACGCGCGAGCGTGTCAATGGCCAAACCCAATGAGGCGCACAGCGCGCTGGCGCGACTTGAGGCCAGCCGACCTCGAACTGTTGTCGTCACGCAAAATGTTGATGACTTACACGAGCGCGCTGGAAGTAAAAGGGTGGTGCATTTGCACGGTAGCTTATTTACACCGCGCTGCGCGCACTGTGGCACCCGATTCCAGTTTGACGCAACGGTGCCTGTGGAGCCTCGAGATGGGCGCCGTATTGAACCACCGAGGTGCGCGCTGTGTGGAGGTCGCGTTCGGCCCGGAGTTGTCTGGTTCGGTGAACCACTGCCGTCCGCACTCTGGCAGGAGGCTCAGGCGGCCGCGGCCACCTGTGACTTGCTCGTCGTCGTGGGGACATCAGGGTTAGTCCAGCCGGCGGCAAGTCTGCCAACGATCGCCCGGCGAGCCGGTGCATTGGTACTCGTAGTCGATCCCCATCCGACGGCAATTGATGGGATCTCGACGCGGTGCTTGCGGGGCAGGGCAGCTGACCTTTTGCCGGCGCTTGTTGAGGCAGCACTCGCGTAGTGCCAGAAGAGTAAATTTGGTTTTCTGCGACGGGAAACCCGGGGCTACGCATGGCCCGGGCCGTGCGCAGCGTCTATCGGAGTAGTTCCCTATGGCAACGAGGGTTGCACTCGTGACCGGCGCAAGTTCCGGTATCGGACGCGTCACCGCTGTGCGATTGGCGAAATCGGGGTTCCGCGTATTTGCGGCGTGCCGATCGGCAGATCGCGCAAAAGACGTACTGGAACAGGTTCGGGCACAAAGCGGACGCGATGCCATTGAATTGCTGCCTCTCGACCTTGGGGATTTTTCGTCCGTTCGTGGGTGCGCCGAAAGCTTTCTGGCGCATGACCTGCCGTTGCACTTGCTAATCAACAATGCGGGCGTGGCTGCCGCGCGCGGTCTGACACGATCCGGTTTCGAATTGGCGTTTGGCGTGAACCATCTGGGGCATTTTCTTCTGACGCAGCTTCTGACAGAGCGAATTCTGCGCTCCGCACCCGCTCGGATCGTCACGGTCGCGAGCAACGCGCATTACAAGGCGCAGGTGATCGACTGGGACGCCGTGCGAAAACCCACCCGCACCATAACCGGTATTGGCGAGTACCAGGTTTCAAAGCTGTGCAATGTGCTCTTCAGCGCAGAAGTCGGTCGAAGGCTCGTGGGAGGCGGCGTAAACACTTACGCCTTGCATCCGGGTGTTGTTGCGACCGACATCTGGCGATCGCTTCCGCGGCCGCTGGCGTGGCTCCTCAAGCTCAGCATGATTTCTCCCGAGCAGGGCTCCGAAACGACACTGTTTTGCGCTACGTCGGAATCGGTAACAAACGAGAGCGGGCGCTATTACGATAAGTGCCGCGTCAAGGAGCCGAGCGTACTTGCGCAGGACGCTACCTTGGCCGCAGAGTTGTGGCGCCGCAGCGAAGAATGGGTGCGCTGAGCCGGCAGGCGTCGGAACACAAGTTGCTGGTCGATCGATTCGTGGGCCCGACGTTTGTCAAGCGCAACCAAAGTCGTTATGCGGACCATTTGCTGCGCGAAGCGCGCAGCCTGGATGTGTTGCGCCGCGGGGCAGCCGGCACGGGCATTGACGTGCCGGATGTCATAGATGTCGACGAGCACCGTTTGACGTTGCCCTTTATCCGGTCAACACGCTGCTCCATCGATCAGTGGACGAGATTGGGACACGGTTTGGCTTCCATCCACGAGCGAGCCCAGTCTCGGTTTGGTTTTGACGAAGACAATTACATCGGCTTAAACCCGCAGCCTAACGCGTTGGACGAGAGCTGGGGGAGGTTTTTTCTTACACAGCGACTGGGGTTTCAGGTCGGCCTGATCAGCGATCCGCGATGGTGCGAAAGATTTACGCGGTACTTACAGAAGAGCGCGGCTCGTTTGCGGGAATTTCTCGATGGCGAGCACGTGACTCCGAGTCTCGTGCACGGCGATCTTTGGAACGGTAACGTACTATGCGGAGAGGACGGTCGGGTTTGGTTGATCGATCCCGCAACGTATTGGGGCGATCCGGAAGTCGACCTTGCCATGACCGAGATGTTCGGGGGATTCCCGGCGGAGTTCTATACGGCGTATCACACCAGGCTACCGGAGTCCTCGACTTACCCGCTAAAGAAGCGAATCTACAATCTTTATCACTACCTTAATCACTTCAATCTTTTCGGTGATGCCTATCGGGCCGGTTGCGAGGAAGGGTTCGCTGCGCTCGAGCAAATCTGAGGCACTGATGTGCGGCCAAGGGGCGCACCAATTCGGTGGGGCCAACGCGCGCCACGGAAGTTGCGGAAGACGGCCGAAAGCGGGGTGGTGCGAAGCGCCTCCCGGGTCAGGCGCGCGCCGTGGATTGTCGAGTGTAGGGAATGGGCGCCGGCCTTCGGCCCGGCGACGGGAGGCAGGGACGAAGATTCGCACCTGTGAGGGAATGCGCCGCTTTGCATCGGCGGCGGCGATAAGAGCACGGGCGAGGGGTGCTACCCATTCCCGCCCGTGCGGTCAGCTGGCCGGTTCGATCAATTGGTGAGGCCAGAGTGAAGGCAAAGAACTAGCCACCCTGGTATCCGGGCCGGCGTTCCACATGAACACTTGGGTCTGCCTTAATCCTCTCACGATATTGGGTCAACGCGGAATTCAACTTTGGAATCATGTCGGCAACGGCACGCTCGAAGCCCCCATTGCGGGCAGTCCTCGCCGCCTCGCTGAAGCCGATAATGCTGGCGGTTCCTTTCATGCGGTCGGTTCCGGGCGCCTCGAATAGCAACCGCTGGGAGGCGATATCGAAGACAGAAGCATCGACAAGCGTTTGGACGTCGAATTGGTCGCCATGAAGCACGTAAGCGCCGACAAGCGTCCAATAGCCAAATGCAAGGGCGTTGGTGTCGTTGAACTGAATTTGGTCGTAGGAGAGCAAAGCCACGATATCGACCTGAAAGACGCGAGAAATGTTCTGCAAGTCATCAAAGCCTCCTTTCGGTCGAAGGTAGCCGCTGGGAATGATCTCGATCGAGGCAATGAAGGGTTGAGCCGAGAAGGCGTTTTTGATTTGTTCCGCTAGCTTCATTTGCTGTTGCCCCGGAATGTCCGAATTCCAATTTCCGCCCGGGACGAACGCAATGCCCACCCGGACCGGGGGACGCAGCGTGATCTGACTTTCGGTTAGTTTGGGAGGACTGGCTGTGTCGGGATACAGGTAGTCCACTACGCTCGCGTTTTGCCTGGGGCCCGGAACCTGGCTTTGAAATAGTCCCGCACAACCGAAAAGGCTAGTGCTGGCAAGGACAGCGAGAAATGCAACAAGAGTGCGTCGCATGGTGATCTCCTTTGAAAACGGCAGGAAGTGCGAAGGCGAATTGACTTTTTTCAAGTGGGGCATGGAGAAGGGGGGTGAAAAGAAAACGGAAAACCCCTCAGGAGTGCTGCAAAGCCACTAACTGATCACGCAGAAACCTTAGGTCCCAAGCGCCAGGCGGGACCGCTGGCGCAACGCGTACGCCGATCTGGCGAGCAAAGAGGACTCCGTTTCGCGGGCCATGGGGGCGCGAACAGCGCGCGAAAATGGAATCCTCGAGTCCGCTAAGACCAACCGGCACGACCGGAACGGGGCTTCGAGCCGTGATTTCGAGAATGCCCCTCCGTAGCTCGCCGACTTTGCCGTCGGGACTGAGTCGTCCTTCCGGAAAGATGCACACCAGCTCGCCGTCGGCCAAAGCGGATGCGATGCGGTCGTAGGCCCGGGCAAGTACCTGGGGTGCCGCTTTCGCAGGCGCGATGGGGATAGCGCCTACGGCGCGAAACAGCCAGCCGAGGATGGGAAATTTGAAAATCGTGTGGTCCATGACGAAGCGGACGGGACGCGGACTTGCGGCGCAGATAACAAGAGCGTCGGCATATGAAACATGGTTGGGGGTCAGGATCGCCGCCCCGGAGGTCGGAATGTGTTGGGTACCCTCCGTGCGAAGGCGATACACCGTGTGCACCAGCATCCAGGCGACGAAGCGCCAGAGGAATTCGGGCAGCAGGCTGTAGATATAGATCGCAACGAGCGCATTGAATGCGGCGCAGATGCCGATGACAAGCGACGGCGTGGCTCCAAGAGCGGATAGCGCGACCCCCGTCGCCGCCGCGACGACTATGAACAAAGCGTTGAGGACGTTATTGGCGGCAACAATGCGCGATTGTTCGCTCTTCTCCGCTCGCGCCTGAATCGTGGCGTAGAGCGGCACATTAAAAAATCCGCCAAACAGACCCAGAAGGCCGATGTCCGCGAGCAGCCGAAAAGCTCCCGGCGTGCCCAACAACGCAGGAACATTTCGAACGTCGGAGGCGAGCGGAAAGTGGCTAGCCACACCGTACAAGTCGAGCGCAAACATCGTCATGCCGATGGAGCCAAAGGGAACAAGTCCCCATTCGATCCGTCCACCAGACATCCGATCGCAAAGAAGCGAGCCACCACCGACGCCGGCTGCAAAAACCCCGAGCAGCAAGGTCACGACGGTCTCGTCGGAATGCAGTTCGCCTCGGACCAAGACCGGCAGCTGCGATAAAAACGCGGCGCCGAAAAACCAGAACCATGAAATGCCGAGCAAGCTCAGCCACACCGGACGGGTCCGAAAGGCGCGTCGGAGTATGTCCATTGTCTGGCGCGGCAGGTTCCATTCGACGACAAGATTCGGGGCAGCGCGTCCGTTGTTCGGGATCCGCATGCTGGCAAGCAGCCCTGCGCCCGCAATGAACAGAAGTGTTGTGGCAAGCACATGAGGCTCCGTCGTCGCGGCCACAAGCAAGCCGGCGCACAGGGTGCCGGCGAGGATCGCGACGAAGGTTCCCATCTCCAGTAGGCCATTTCCGCCGACCAGCTCGGATTCTTTCAACACGCGCGGCAGCAGCGAATACTTTGCGGGCCCGAAAAAGGCGGAATGTGTACCCATCAGAAACAGGGCGCCGAGAAGAACCGGCAGGCTTCGGAGGTGAAAACCCACGGCCGCGACACCCATGATCGGGACTTCGGCAGCCTTGACGATTCGAATGAGGTGCGCCTTGTCGTAGCGATCGGCGATCTGCCCGGCAACGGCCGAGAACAGAACGAAGGGCAGGATGAAAATCCCCCCGGCCAGACTTGTGACGAATCCTGCCGAAAGCGTCGTGTACTCGGTAGCGTGAAAGGTGACGAGCAGCACAAGAATTTGCTTTAGCAAATTGTCGTTGAACGCCCCGGCAAGCTGCGTGAGGAAAAATGGTCCGAAGCGTCGTTGGCCAAGCAGCAGAAATTGCGAATGTCGGTTCGTTTGCGTAGGACGTTGCTCGGAAATGGAGGAGACCGAAGGGAATCGCGCTTCCGTCGCAAAAGGTGTCTGCGAGCCAGCTGGCAGCCGCGTGCCTTGCGCAAGAGGCGATCGCTCTCGGTGTGAGGGGGAGACTTGGTCGCGCATTTGGGGCTCCGCATCGGTCACTAACGGAACCAGTGTGGCGCAGGTATACGTTTTTGTGCCTTTCTTGTGATATTGTCGCGTCCGTCCGAACTGTTAGTATTGAAATACGATACCTAGATATGTCGGAAGTGCCCCAGATCCTGCGCACGGTCAAGCGCCAACTCAAGGCGCGGGGGATGACATATCGCGATCTGGCCAAGGGCCTGAAAATCTCTGAACCGAGTGTCAAGCGCCTCTTTAGCAGCCAAAGGCTCACGGTCGATCGTTTGGCGGCAATCGCAGGCTTGCTGGGCCTTACGCTGGCAGAACTCGCGGTCGAGGCTGCGGCCGGAACCCCCAAAATCCAGACCTTGCAGCGCGAGCAGGAGTCGCAGCTCGTTGGCGATAAGAAATTGCTGGTAATCGCAGTGTGCGTACTCAATCACTGGACGGTCGAGGAGATCCTTCAGGAATTTGAGATCTCGCGTGCCGAGTGCATCAAGCGGTTAGTACTGCTCGATCGCATGGGTCTGATTGAGCTTTTGCCGGGAAACCGAGTGCGCGTAAAGATTGCGCGCGACTTTGATTGGTTACCCAATGGTCCGATTCGGGACTTTTTCCGGACCGAGGGGCAGCCCGATTTTCTCAATTCCGCATTTTCAGGAGAGGCGGAAGGCGCCGAATTCGTGCACGCGATGTTGACTTCGGCTGCTCAGACCCAACTGCATCACGAACTGCGTCGTGTGCGTCAACGCTTCGCTCTGTTGCACGACGAGAGTGTCGCGGCGCCTTTAAGCCAGCGCTTTGCCGTTGGATTGCTCCTGGCAGTGCGACGGTGGGAGCCGCAAGTCTTCAAAGAAATGCATCGCAGCAAACAAGGACAGCATCAGGCGGGGCGGCGTTGAATAAGGGCAAGGGTGCCAGGGTTTCGCTAAGACCGCTGTCGCCATCTCGTTCCAGTGCTCGCCAACCGGAGACCTGCGGCTGAATGCTTTGTGGGCTCCGGTCGATGCTCCAAGGCGGATGGGGCGCGAGAAATGCTCTGACGCACCCGCGGGCAAGTCGAAGGTGACGCTGTCTTAGCCCGCGGCAGGCGATGGCCGTATGCTATTGGTTGGCGGTTGCGGTTCGTTTTTGGCTTTGCGTCGCTTTGGAGCCAGTGCGCAAGGGCAAGGATTGTTCGGGCCTTCGGCTACTATGAGCCGACGTCCAACCCGGCGCGGCAGTTTCAGCGGGCGTGGCTCCGGGAGCCGTAGTTGCTTCGCCGGTACCGAATTGCTTTCATGGTCAACGAACCCAAATTTCCGCTTGACGAAGTCGGCGATTCCTCGAACCTGTTCGCGTTGGCGCTACTTTCCTTCGTGGTCGGGGCGTTTGCCGGGCTGGTTGCAAGCGCATTTCGTCTCCTGCTGCGAAGCGCCGACGATTGGCGCGCGGTGGTCATTGCGCAAGCGCATCCCTGGGGTTGGCTTGGTCTGTCTCTCGTTGTTGGGGGTGTCGCCCTCGTTGCTGCCCTGGCCGCCTGGTTGGTCTTTCGCGTTGCTCCGCAAGCCAGCGGGAGCGGAATCCCGCACGTCGAGCAACAATTCCAAGGTGGATCCTCCGGTGAACCTCTCTCGATAATCGCCGTAAAGTTCTTTGGAGGCGTACTTGCGATCGGCGGGGGTTTCGCTTTAGGTCGCGAAGGACCCACGGTGCAAATGGGCGGCAGCATAGGGCAACTGATCGGCCGCGCCTTTCGGAGAACTCCCAATGAATGCCGAGTTCTGCTCGCGGCCGGGGCCGGCGCGGGCCTCGCCACCGCGTTTAACGCCCCCATCGCGGGTGCCGTCTTCGTTCTTGAGGAACTGGTCGGAAGTTTTGACATCGCGGTGACCGTTGCCACCCTCGGTGCCTCTGCATCCGCAATCGCTGTTTCGCGCGTCTTTTTTGGCCAGTCCCCTGACTTTCACGTTCCGGTTTCCGGGTTTGTCGAATTTGGTGACCTGCCGGTCAGCATGCTCTTTGGGATTGCGATGGGATTTGTCGGGGTTATATATAACCGAATCATCCTGGCCGCGCTCAAGCTCAGCGCGAGTTTTTCGCATCTACACGGAACCGTTCGCGCGGGCGCTATCGGCGCGTCCGTTGGCCTCATTGGATGGTTCGCACCCTCGCTAATTGGTGGCGGTGACAACCTCACACAACAGGCGCTCGACGCACAGGGCTCTTTGGCTGCCGTTGCCTCCACGTTGGCGCTTCGGTTTCTTCTCGGACCATTGTGCTATGCGGCTCGAACCCCCGGCGGTCTCTTCGCTCCGATGATAACGATTGGTTCCCAGGCAGGGTTTGTCTTTTTTCTACTGTGGTCGCACCTCCTTGCCTTCACGGCTGCCTTGCCGCAGCAGTTCGCGATTGTCGGTATGGCGAGCATTTTCGCCGCCGTTGTGAGAGCTCCTGTGACGGGGATCATTCTTGCAGTGGAGCTCACGGGGAGCTTCTCGCTTTTTCTGCCCCTGCTTGGGGCTACTTTTGCTGCCGCGGCAACCGCTCGATTGTTGAAGGACCCTCCAATTTACGAATCGCTTCGCCGGGTCCACTAGGGTGGTCACCGGACCGCGTACCCCACGAGCACGGCATTTGGGCAGTCCCGTGATTGCCGGCCGACGATGCGGATGCCACTAATTGGGAAGCGCGGCAGACGCCACGTCCGGCTGTGTGTGGAGGGTGATGCTTTCACCCTTGCCAGGCGATGACAATGCTCGCCAAGGGAGGCAGTGTCAGCGCCAGTGAATACGACCGGCCCATCCACGGCCGCTCCTCAGCCAAGAGCGCGGTAGCGCCGTTACCCACGTTGCCTCCGCCATAGAAGCTGGAATCGGAATTCAGAACCTCCTGGTAGCGACCTGCGAGCGGGACTCCGATGCGGTAGCCTCGGCGGGGAATCGGCGTCAGATTCAGGACCACCGCCATGAGTTCGCCCGCATCGCCCTTGCGCAGAAAGCTCAGCACCGATTGTTCGGCATCGTGACAGTCGATCCACTCGAATCCCTGCCAATCGAATTCGTGCCGGTGAAGGGCTGGCGAGGCGCAATACAGACGATTGAGATCCTTTACGAGGCGCTGCATGCCCTCATGGAGTGGATACTGGAGCACATACCAGTCTAAAACGCCCGCGCTGTTCCACTCCAGACCTTGACCGATCTCGGTGCCCATGAAGAGGAGTTTTTTTCCAGGGTGCGTGAACATGTACGTGTACAGTGCCCGCAGGTTCGCGTGACGTTGCCACTCGTCGCCGGGCATCTTGTTGAGCATCGAACCTTTGCCGTGCACCACTTCGTCGTGCGAAAAAGGAAGGACGAAATTCTCGGTGAACGCGTAGAGCATGCTGAAGGTCAGCAGGTCGTGATGGTACTTGCGATGAACGGGGTCGTGTGAGATGTACCGCAAGGTATCGTTCATCCAGCCCATGTTCCACTTCATGTCGAACCCCAGGCCGCCGACGTACGTGGGCCGGCTGACAAGGGGCCAGGCCGTGGATTCTTCCGCAATTGTCAAGATGCCCGGGCACTGTTCATGGACTGCTACATTGAGCCGCTTGAGGAAGTCGATGGCTACCAGGTTTTCCCGGCCGCCAAACTCGTTAGGGACCCACTGCCCTTCCTCGCGTGAATAATCGAGATACAGCATGGAGGCGACGGCATCGACACGCAGGCCGTCGATGTGCATGTCTTCCAGCCAGAAAACGGCGCTCGAAACCAGGAAGGTTTTTACTTCGTTTCGGCCAAAATTAAAAATCAACGTGGACCAGTCCATATGCTCGCCGAGGCGAGGATCCTCGTGCTCGTAAAGCGGCGTTCCGTCAAAGCGCGCTAGACCGTGGGCGTCTTTGGGGAAGTGCGCCGGCACCCAGTCGAGCAAAATGCCAACATCATGCCGGTGGCAGTAATCGACGAAATAGCGGAAATCGTCCGGCTCGCCGAAGCGCCGCGTCGGCGCAAAGTAGCCGGTGGTCTGGTAGCCCCACGACAGGTCGAAAGGATGTTCAGTGATGGGCAGCAGTTCGATGTGGGTGAAGCCCATTGTCTTGACGTAAGCAACGAGTCGGTGCGCCAATTCCCGGTAGCCGAGAAACTCGCCTTCGATATCCCGCTGCCACGATCCCGGGTGCACTTCGTAGATGGACATCGGCGAGTGCTGCCAGTCGGCGTGCCTGCGCCGTTGCATCCACTCGTGATCGCCCCATTGGTAGCTGGTCCCGGCCGAAATGACCGACGCGGTGCGCGGCCGCAGCTCAAAGAGCTGCCCGTAGGGGTCGGATTTGAGCAGTATCTGGCCTGTGCGTCGGTTGCGAAGCTCGAACTTATAGAGATGACCGGGTTCTAGGTCGGGTATGAACAGTTCCCAGACACCGCTCGAACCACGTACGCGCATTGGGTGACAGCGTCCGTCCCAGCGGTTGAAATCCCCTACCACGCTTACGCGCTCGGCATTGGGCGCCCAGACCGCAAAGCGCGTGCCGGCCACGCCGTCGATCTCCATCGGATGCGCGCCGAAGAAGCGGTAGGCATGGCGATGGTTGCCTTCGGCGAACAGGTGCAAGTCGAAGTCCTGCAACTGGGGGCCGTAGCTGTAGGCGTCGTGCCCGACGTGCTCGTAGTGAGCCTCGTCCCGCCAGATGAGTCGGTACCGCTCCGGCAGCTGGGAAGCGCTTCCTCGCCACTGAAAAAAGAAGTCATGTCCTGCGACGCGCTGAAGCGGCATCCCACCCTCGGCGATGAAGACTTCAACCGCATAGGGATTGAAGACGCGCACCACGACGTGGTCCCCCTCGGTGTGGCGTCCGAGCACCCGAAAGGGATCGTGATGGCGAGCTTCGCGGATTCTTGTAAGTCCAGCGGCAAGTTCTGCGTCGATCATGGCGTTTTCCGAATGCGGGTTACTAGCGGAAATCGTGGGCCAGGATCGCTTCGGTGCGACGGCAAAGCTCGCGGCCGTAATCGGTCCAGAGCCCCTCGCCCCAATAGCGGTAACAACTGGTCTGCGAACAAAGTAAGTGAAATAGCGCGTTGCGGTATCTGGGGTCCGAGGAGGGAATGCCGGGTTTCGTCACAACGCTGAAAAATCGCGAGCTTGCTTCCTCCATCGGTTTGAGCACATGCTCGTAGCCACGCACCCAGGACAGATTGTTGGTCCAGCTGCCGCCTTCCATGTGGAATCGACCGTGCTCGCGCCGAATTTCCTCGATTGCACTGGCCAACCGGTCCGGGCCGTCGCCGGGTTTGATTCGATCCCAAATGAACTTTTGGAAGACGGGCTGAATGACCGGCAAATCGGTTTCAGTAACGCCCAGCGCAAAGATGTGCTCCAAGTACTCAGTCGCGTTCATCGCGGGAACGTCGGAGCCGCTGCTCTCCCGCATGACGTCCTTGTACTTGGGCGGAAACTCATTCATCATCACACCCCCGTTTTCACCATCCGCAATCTGGGTGACAAGCGGCGGAACGCGGCGACCACCGAGTTCCGCCGGGCCGATGCTGCGCGCCTCATAATAGGGTTGCATCTGTCCCACCAGTTTCGTATCGGAACCCTGGGTCTTGATGATGGCTATGATGCTCGCGGATTCGCCCGTGGAACTCGTGCAGACTAGGCGATGAGGCAGATGGAGGCGACGGGGGTGGGAGCCGTCGTGCGGATGCTCGACGCTGTGCTCCTGCACGAGCACCCAGCGATAACCACAGTCCCGAAGCGACTTGACGAATTCGTAGGCGACGTCCGGGTGGTTGGGAAGCGCCATCTCCGAAGGGGAGAAACCGCGTACGCGCGATAGCGCCTCGGTGCCAAAGATGGCAGCAAAATGGTGCTGCCAGGCGCGCACATGCAAACGGAAGTCCTGAACCGGCGTCGACGGAGCCACCGCGTGACCCCATGGTGCTCCGAGCCATTCCACGCAACGGCGATATTCGGGGTTAAGAGTGATCGCTCCCAAGCTTTCGAAGACGTCGTGTAGACCCATCTTGCGCAGGCCGTGCAAAAGCGTTCCGGAGTACTCGAGCATGATGCGCGGCTGCTTGCCCTCATGCACGAGTTCCGGGATGAATTCGCCTATACGCTTGTAGCACCAGTGGAAGACGGGGGCGTTATGGTTGTCGCCCTCGGCGGGGTGCTCCATCATGTATTGCAGGTTGGAGATGATTTCGGCCGATTGCAGAGGACCACCGCCCGCGGGAATCAACGGCTGGTGCATGTGCAAAGCACAGGCGAACGCGCTTTTGACCCGCTGCAGGTCGATCGTGCTCTCGGGCAGGAACACGCTGCGCCCTCTTGCTTCGTCGATAACTCGAGCAATTTGCGCTTCGTTCCCACAGATGTTTGGCAATCCCTCGACGTACTCGGGCAGCGGCGGCATCGGTTTGCGCTCCAGGCGGGCAAATTACCGTGGCGGAATCAGGGATGAGCTACTTATGCCGAATGAATTCATATACGTTGACATAGTCGGCGCCCGGCCGATTCCACGAATAGTCGCAATGCATACCGTTGTTGGCCAGGTCGCGGAACTCCTCGGGTGACTCAAACCACAGATCGATCGCCCGATTCATCGCCGACTCGATAGCCGTGTTGTCGGCCTGGTGAAAGACATAGCCATTGCGCTCGCGCGCCGGGTGGTCGGAATAATCGCGATCGAAAACGGTATCGGCAAGCCCGCCCACCCAGCGCACGATGGGTACCGTACCGTAGCGCAGGGCGATCATCTGGGTAAGGCCGCACGGTTCGAAGAGACTCGGCACCACGAGCATGTCTGCACCCGCATAGATCAGGTGGGCCAATTCCTCGTCGTAGCCGATTTCCAAATGGCAGTCGGGATTGCCGTTGTGTTCGTGTTTGAGTTGCCAAAACTCCGCATTGATGCCCAATTCGGCGCTCGCACCCAGCAAGACGAATTGCGCGCCACGCTGCAGCGAATGAAACAGCGAGTGCCGAATCAGCGGGACGCCCTTTTGCATGTCGAGGCGACCAACATAGGCAATCAGGGGTTTGGCATCCTGGCGCATCCACATCCGCGTGCGCAGAGCTTCCTTGTTTTTGGTCTTGCCCTCAAAGTCGCCCGCGCCGTACCGACAGGCGATAGACGGGTCGGTTTCGGGATTCCACATCTCATAGTCGATACCGTTGAGAATGCCGCCGAACTTGTTCTGGTGTTCGTGAAGGATGTGCCCCAGGCCGTATCCCCACTCGGTGTGACGGGCCTCCCACGCGTGCCTTGGCGAGACGGTCGTGATGAAGTTGGAGTACACGACCGCGCCCTTGGAAAAATTCAGTGCGCCGGAGTTGAAGTCATCGCCCATGCGATTGCGGTCGAAGTAGTAGTGCGGTCGCCCCAGTCCGGTGAGCCACAGCACGTCCGCGCCAGCGATTCCCTGATGCCGGAAATTATGCAGCGTGTGGCAGACGCGGCACTTGTCCATTCCGTGGAACTTATAGAGTTCATAGAGCAGTACCGGCACCAACGCCGTCTGCCAGTCGTGGGTGTGGATGACATCCGGCTGTTTGCCAGTCTTAAGCATGAACTCGAGCGCAGCTTTGGAAAAAAAGGCGAAGCGAATGTGCTCGTCCGTAGCGCCGTAGTACGCGCCACGCTCGAAAAACCGTTCCGGGGAGTGCGGCTCGATGAAGAAGCACTTGCGCCCATGGACGAACCCGAACCACACCGTACAGCGTATGCGGTAGTTAAACCAGGGCACCCACAAATTTTCGTAGCTGACCTGAAGGCCCCAAATATGGTCGTAACGCATGCAGTCGTACTTGGGGAGGATGATTTCGACGGCGTTGCCGCGAATCTCGAGTTCCCGGCTCAACCCGAAAACCACATCGCCGAGACCTCCAACCTTGGCGACGGGGGCACACTCGGAAGCGACCATTACGATGTACATGGGTAGTAGCCCCAAGCGCGGTGGGTTGGCGGTTGGACGCAAAAACGAACGTAATCATGACAGTGCTGCGGGTCATTTGCTTGATCGGCGGCAATGAATTCGCAGTTGCACCCCGAACTTGCGGTCCGAGACGGCCCTCGGGTCGCGGCGGCAGCGCGCTTACGGGCCTTCCGGACGTTGCCCGTCGTGACGGCCCGGTTTCATCAGGCAGCGAATGCGTGGCGAGGCGATTCCACACGTTGTCGACTGGAGATACGCACTTTCGTTTTGGGGGCATAAGGCCAGAAAAAATCGTTATTTGTGGGTCGAATACAACGCGCCTAACATGACCGCTCCTTTTATTGGAGGGACATCATGTCGCTGCGTATTGGAGACGAGGCACCAAACTTCCGGGCGGAGACGACCGAGGGACCAATCGAGTTCCACAACTGGATCGGCGACAAATGGGCGATCCTTTTTTCGCACCCGAAGGATTTCACACCCGTTTGCACGACCGAGCTCGGGTACGTCGCGGCCTTAAAACCCGAATTTGACCGGCGCAACACGAAAGTGATCGGCTTGAGTGTTGATTCCGTGCGGGACCATAAAGCATGGGTCGGTGACATAGAGCAGACGCAGGGTCACGCGATCAACTATCCGTTGATCGGAGACTCGGATCTCGTCGTGGCGAAGCTCTACGATATGATCCATCCCAATGCGAGCGGTGGGCCTCGAACAGCGGTCGATAACGCCACCGTGCGCTCGGTGTTTTTTATCGGACCGGACAAGAAAATTAAGGCGACCCTCACCTATCCGATGAGTGTGGGGCGCAACTTCGACGAGGTCGTGCGACTGCTCGATGCGCTGCAGTTAAATGCGCGTTTTACCGTGGCCACTCCGGTGAACTGGAAATTTGGGCAAGACGTCATTATTCCGACGTCGGTATCGGACGAGGAAGCCAAGAAGAAGTACCCCCAGGGTTTCAAGACGCTCAAACCGTATCTGCGGACCGTTGCGCAACCCAAATAGAGGGTCCCGGCAAACCCCCTCCGGGGTCTTGCCGCCGGGGTTCGGTCGGTTGGCACCCGGCAAACTGCATCGTAGAGCCGTGCCGGGTGCGTATCGCGGTCGCGAACCCGAGGCCTCGAGAATCACGTCGTCCGGGTCCCGGGACCTTCTTCCCCTCGTCTTCGGTAAGGTCGCGAGGTGACCGCCTCCCGGGGCCCGTCCGGCGGTCTGGGCTGCTGCGTGCACCGAGCTGTGGATCCCGGACCGCACCGGAGCTCGCAGGGTGCTGGGCCAAAATCGCGTTTTCATCGTCCGCCTCAGAGTCTTCGGGGCGCGCCAGACGGACCTCAAGAAGCTCGGATTTTTACCGATACCTGAACGAACGCTGACCCGTTTTCGCGTGGCCCAGCATTGCTGCGCAAAGCGCGTCGGTGTTGCCTTTTGGCGCTAGGCGTTTTGTCCGAGTCGGCAATCCAAAACAGGCTCCGTGCGCTTTAATCTCGGCGGCCGCTAAACGGGTTCACCGTACCCGGGACGTGGTTGCGCCCAGGTTGTGAGCTTCGGGGTGCGCGGCTTTAGAGCTCGAGCAAAACCACGGGAACGTGCCACCGGGGAGTCATTCGGAACGAATCATGAATGCATTTGATCCCGACGACAGAGTTACTGCCGCGGCGGTGGCTGCAGCCGGAACAATAATCGGCGCGTTGGTGCAATTGCGCGTAGCTTGGCGCAAGGAAGTGTCTGAGCGCGCGCGGGGTGCTCCCGTTACGAAGAAGTCGCGCCGAGGGCCGGTTCTGGCGGTCTTTCTCCTTTTGATTGCCGCCGGAGTCGGCGGATTTGCGCTCTCGCAGTACTGGGTGCAGCAGGCGGATCGGGATTCGGCGGCGCTTCGCAATGAGTTGCAGACCCAAATCGCGCAGATCAACGCGACGGCCCAGCGTCTGGAAAGAGCGTCGTTGAGCGATCATGGCGCAGCGGCGCGCGCGGGGGACGATCACGCGGTTAGCAAGGAAATTACCGTTACCGCGACGATCGGACCATGCCGGGTGTCTGCCGCTGCGGGCGGCGAAAGCGGTCGCGTGTGTTCGGAGCTAGAAGCGCTACGAGTGACGTTGTGTGGCAGCGCGCCGGCGGCGGCGGCCGTGACGAGCACCGCTTTGTACGCTCGCGCGGAGAGCTCGACGCAATCCTGGGCCGAAAGAAAAGTCGCGCCCGGTACGGATATCGGAAAGGCGCGCTTCGGCGACAAATTCTTTGAAAGAGCCGAATCCGATCGTACCAAGCAGATCTGTACCGAGTTCTCCTCCTGGGATAGCGATCAGCCGATGAGCGCGCGCATAGACATCAGTTACGAACCCGCGCCCGCGCAACAACAGATTGCGCACGCAACGGCCGCCCCCATCTCTGCGGCCGTGGCTGCGCCCACATCCGAACGGTGATCCTCCTACGCCGGGCTGTGCAACGGCGGCGACGGTTGTCCAAATCGCAACTGTAAGTTCCGGCGGCGGTTGCGTGGGACGTCTTTGACGGCGTTATCCAGCCCGCATTTCGCAGTCCGTCATGAGCCTTTGGAGCTCGCGAGTGACGCGGTGTCATCCGCGCGGCCGTGTAAGGCATCATTTGCCAGGCAGCGGTCTATTCTTCCAACGATACGGCGATGTCTCGGCGGTTCATGCCTGGCGCGCTTGCTACGCCCGCAGCACTTCGATTGACTTTAGCCACTTGACGTGACGGGGGCCGGTGCGCAGATCCATGCGAGATATAAGGGCGAGCGGACCCTCGGTGTCGGGAAGCGCACTTCCATC